>Ga0315543_1001108_pt1 | contig 30149 bp, 22 predicted proteins | sample SalMarSW160210MG_2_FD_203098 | JGI IMG/M metagenome (GOLD analysis project Ga0315543, IMG submission 203098) | Salt marsh sediment microbial communities from the Plum Island Ecosystem LTER, Massachusetts, United States - Salt Marsh Sediment SW1601-210 ... | reverse complement strand
CTCCTGTAATGTCGATGTTTTCCTGCGGATAAGGAAAGAAATAGAAGCTTTCCTCATTAATTGTAGCCGTTTCTCCACCATGATCCATGGTTATCATACAGCTATCCCAAACGAATCCATTTTTTATCAGTGTATAATACTGGTAATAATCTTTATCCCCGTCGACTGCATTAAGCCTCAGTTTTTTCAATTCGCCGGCAATATACCGGGCTGCTGTATGGATGCTTGGATCAGTAGTTGCCCTTCCATCCAGCTCATCAGATGAAAGGAAATAGAGGTGTCCCTGCAAATCCTGTATGTCAATCGCGTTTAAACCCTCTTCCTGTGCAATCAGGCCCTGGCTGTAACTCAAAGTCATAAGGAATAGCGCAAGGAATTTTGTGGAAGAAATACCTATCGATTTCATAGTAACCTGTTTTTAATAAGAAAAATCATGTTCATTGCAAACAAATGGTTTTATAAAAGTAGTTATTCCAACGATTGTAATAACCTAATGTCCCAATTTATCGATTTGCCTTACTGTTTCCCTCGATTCATTTTAATTCGTAACTTGCATCATGAAAACACCATTAGCACTCCTCTTCCTTCTCCTGCTTTTTACAGGATGCAGCGACAGTTCTTCGTTCAGAAAGGCCTCCAATAAGATCCAGTATGATCTGATCAATGAAGTGCTCAATCAGTATGTGTTTATCCCCTATGGTGATGATGTCAGAGCGGTTGGTTATACCGGTTGTGTTTTCCATCTCATGCCGGGCAAGGAACAGATGGATCCGATTCTGACAATGCTTAAAAAGACGGAAGAGATCCTATCACAGGAGGACCGGGAATACATGGAGTGGCAATTGGAACAGAACTGGAATAAAAAAATCAACCGTTCGTTAGTAGACAGTTACAACATTACCGTCATCACAGACAGGGAGAGCAACCTGGAGGAGCTTTGCAATTCCATGCTTCTTTTCATTTCGCCCCCTTTGTTCAGTCAGGATAAACAACACGCTGTGATATGGCAATCGCTGGAATACAAGGATCTGAGTGCGGCTTTTCTACTGATTCTTGAAAAGCAGAAGAATCGTTGGGTGATGATTTCGTATGATACCGCAGATTAGCTTAAGTTGCCAGTTCAGATTGTATTTTCGGTTCTTTGATTAAATTAAAGATCATAAAAATCTACCCCTTAGGGGTAGAACAATGAATAACCACCGGTAACAACCGGTGGTGCTTGGTAACGGATGATTTACAACCCTAGAGGGGTTGAATAGTAATCCTCAACACGTTATTATTCAACCCCATCCAGGGTTGAATTTTATTCTCATATACCCGGCACTACGCCCCGACAAAATCATCGGGGCTTGTACCGGGTTATTCATAGTTGAATCCCGTTGGGATTCTTGTTAATACACCCTGAATTACCTTAATCAAAATATCTCTTTTAAAATGTCTTCAAGCATCCTGTTAAAGGTTTCGGGATCTTCCTGGTGGAGGAAATGACCGCGCCCCTCCATAATTTGAATTTCAAACGCTATTGTATGTCTCTTCCCTGCTTCAACATTTACAGGATACATATCTGAATTTATACCGTAGATGGGTACTGCAATCTGTTCCAAAACAGGAATGGGATTGAATGCAAACAATCCCTTAAATGATCCAAGGGCAACTTCCTGAGGGGCAGCGGACATATCGTTTGCAATTTGTTCCACCAGCAGCGAATCGGCTGTTGGGTAAAACATGTTACGAACAAAATTTCTGGTGGTCTCAACAAAATTATCCTGAAAGGGTTGTATGAAAGCATCGAGTTCATCTTCTTCGGGAATAGCTGATTCTAAATCCTGGAAGGTATCAACACCAACAAGAGCGGTAACGCGATTTCCCAGGTTGCTTGCTGCTGTAAGAATAACCGCCCCGCCCATGGAGTGTCCTACAAGCACTACATTTCGAAGGTCAAGTCCTTCCACAACGGCAGCAACGTCTTCGCCAAACGCTTCCATGTTCCATTCCTCCCGGTTGTAAGAGGATTCGCCATGGCCGGGCAGGTCCACTGCCACCACAGTATAGTTTTCAGCAAAATAGGGCATCTGGAGATCCCAGTAACTCCTGTCACAACTCCAACCATGCACAAAAACCACCGTTTTTTCTCCAGCACCCTCAATGGTATATTCAATGGGTGTATTCTCTTTCGAGTATATGGTTGGTGCAGCAACATTTTTGCACGCATTAAATCCGAAAACAAGGATTAAGCCAAAAAGACCGGTTATGCCTATTGATTTCATAGAATACTCTTTTTTTAGTCCTTGTAAATTTATACATTTAATGAATTCAAGTCCAAATAAGCCATGAAAAAACCAAGAGTCATTGACCTGACACCGGAACATGAAGATCGATATTTTATCTGTCTTGAAGACTGGTCGGATGATATGAAGGAGTCTGGGAACAAGAAACAGCTCTGGTATAATAGGATGAAGGATCGTGGACTCCGTGTAAAACTGGCCCTGGATGATCAGGGAGTAGTCGGAGGCATGATTCAGTATGTCCCTATAGAATATTCTGTCGCTGAAGGAAAGGATCTATATTTCATTAACTGCATCTGGGTACACGGATACAAACAGGGAAGAGGTGATTTCAGAAAGAAAGGGATGGGTAAAGCCTTGCTAAACGCTGCAGAAGAGGATGTGAAAAATATGGGGCTGAAAGGAATTGTTGCCTGGGGACTGTCAATCCCGGTATGGATGAAAGCTTCGTGGTTTAAGAAACACGGTTTTAAAAAGGTTGACAGGCAAAGCATAATGACCCTGGTCTGGAAACCGTTTACAGCGGATGCCGTTCCTCCGAAATGGATCAGGAAAAAGAAGAAGCCGGAGAAGATTCCCGGGCAGGTTACAGTGACAGCTTTTGTCAATGGCTGGTGCCCTGCTCAAAACCTGGCTTATGAGCGGGCAAAAAGAGCTGCTGTTGAACTGGGGGATAAAGTTGTATTCAGTGAAATTGACACATTCGAACCCTCCGTCTGCAGAGATTGCGGGATGGGGGATGCGCTGTTTATCGACAACAGGCAGGTTCGGACGGGACCACCTCCCTCCTACAAAAAAATCAAACGTAAAATAGAGAAAAAATTAAGAAAAATAAGATAACAGAAAATTAGATTCCATTCATACCAATCTATATTTTCATGAAACTAATGAACAGAATCATCGTTTTAACAGCAATCCTGGTTTCCGTTTCCGGGTGCAGAATATCCGGTGATGATACCACTCATATTGATGTTTTTATCAGCGGGGAAGAAGGGTACGATACCTACCGGATACCCGCTGTCCTGACAACCAGCACCGGTACAATACTTGCTTTTGCAGAAGGCAGGGCAAGTCTTTCGGATCACGCTGAGAATAACATAGTCCTTAAGAGAAGCCTGGATGGTGGTTTTACCTGGAGCCCCCTGGAGACCATTGCAGAGGATGGGGAAAACTGCCTGAACAATCCCACGGCTGTGCAGATCCGGGAGACAGGCAGGATCCTGCTGATGTACCAGCGCTATTTCAAAGGCTTCGATGAGCACAAAGCGGAACCGGGTTATGACGGAGAAAAGGTTTGCCGGACCTTTATCATGTACAGCGATGACGATGGGGTTACATGGTCTGATCCCGAAGAGGTGACCCGTGGTGTAAAACGAGAATCGGTTGTCACAAGCACCGCAACCGGCCCGGGAGTTGGGATAGAACTTACTCGCGGAGAGCATGCAGGAAGGATCATCATGCCGTTCAACCAGGGGCCCTATGGCAACTGGAAGGTTTATGCTGCCTACAGTGATGATCAGGGTGAAACCTGGAACTATGGGAAGGTAGCACCGGAAAATTCAGCTGGAATGGGAAATGAAGTTCAAATGGTTGAAATGCCGGACGGTACGGTTCAGCTCAATTCAAGAAGCGCCTCCGGTAACAAGCTGAGAAAAGTGACGTTTAGTCAGGATGGCGGGGAAAGCTGGTCAGGATTGGTTGACCATCCTGAATTACCGGAACCCGAATGCATGGGAAGTATTATACGGTTTTCCTTTACCTGGAGGAGTGATAGAAGCCGGATTTTGTTTTCCAACCCGGCATCACAGGAAAAGAGGGAAATGGGAACCATCCGGATCAGTTACGATGAAGGTAAAACCTGGCCGGTCAGCAAAGTGGTCCATAGTGGCTCCTTTGCCTATTCCTGCCTGACAAAAATCGATCAGGAAACCGTTGGGATACTGTATGAAAATGACAATTATGGAAAAATCACCTTTGCCATTATTAACCTCAGATGGTTAGAGGATGCGGAGTAATAAAACCTCTCATGCAAATGAAAATATAAACTTTATATCCTTTAATTTGAATTCATCATACATAGATAAATTACAAATTGCAATTCACAAATGACAAATAAGTCCCAAATCACAATTTTCAAAACCGACAAAGAAAGAGCATGAAAAATTATTGTTTTCTAACATTTTTACTTGGGCTTACTTTGCTTTTCAGCAATTGCTCCAGGAGAAAAGAAGCAATCAAATACAGCAATAATTTCGACATTCTTCCTGACCGGGTCTGGGCGGGTGAGGATTTCTGGACCATCCCGCTGGAGGATTGGCAAATCAACGAAGGCCGGCTGGAATGTACCGGGAACAGTTCCAATATGAGAACAAATCTCATCACCTATCCGATAAAGCCCGGAAACGGAACATTTGCATTGAACGTTACCTGTGGAATGCTGCATAAAGGAGATCAGGAAGGGACTGTTGGCTTTTCAATCGGGGTGAAAGACGATGAAGATCCGGATGTTAAAGCTGCCTGTTATTTCGGCAAGGGATTAAACCTGGGTGTCAGGACGAATGGTGTTCTGTTCATAGAAGACCAAACGGTCAGTTTTCCCGCAGATTTTAGCTGGGAAAAATTTCATATCCAGGTAGAAGGAAACTTCAGTTTAAAGGGAAAAGCGATCACGCTTCGACTCATGAATGAACAACAGGAAGAGGTTGCGTGGCTGGTAAAAGAGAGTATTGATGAAATAGAGGGACTGATCGTGCTGGGTGTAAACCATCATGTTGCTTCTCCATTTTCGAACGGCCCCTCCTTCTGGCTTGATGATCTTGAAATTTCAGGAACCAAGATCAGCTATGAAGAAGAAAATCGGTTTGGTGCAATCCTCTGGGCTATGTATACAAACAGCCGTAATGTTCTGAAATTAACCGCCCAACTTGCTCCGGTTTCTGCCCAAGTTAACGGTGAAGTTCACCTTGAAATTGAGGAAGGTGATGGCTGGAAAAAACTGGCAACGGAAAAACTCAGGGTTGATTCCTATACCGCTACTTTCAGGGTTGGCAACTGGGATCCCGATCTGGAGGTAAACTACCGCATTTCTTATTCGGAAAACCTGAAGGATGGTGAAACATCGGATTATGAATATATTGGTACCATACGCAAGGAACCGGTTGATAAACCGCTGGTTTTCGGAGGAATGACCTGCCAGTATGGCTATGGATTCCCATACACACCGGTAGTCATTAACCTCCTGAAGGAAGATCCTGACATTCTCTATTTTTCAGGAGACCAGATTTATGAAGGAAACGGGGGATATTCCATTATTCGTTTCCCGGCTGAACGTGCGATCTTGAATTACCTGGGCAAATGGTACATGTTTGGATGGGCGTTCGGTGATGTGATGAAAGGAAGACCAACCATTTGCACGCCCGATGACCACGATGTTTTTCAGGGAAACCTGTGGGGTGATGGAGGTCGTAAAATTGAATTGGAGGATTGGCAGGAGTATGCAGGTACAAGTGGAGGGTATATTGAACCGGCAGAGATGATCAATGTTGTCCATGCCACACAATCCAGTCACCTGCCTGACCCATACGATCCGACACCGGTAGAGCAAGGAATTACCATCTGGTATACAGACATGGTTTATGGGAAAATAAGCTTTGCCATCATCAGCGACCGCATCTTTAAATCAGGACCCAAAGAAGCGGCTTTCTGGGAGGAAGGTCGAAAGGATTGGATCACCGAACAGGGTATCGACCTGTCACGGCTGGATAAACCCGGTTTGAAATTAATCGGTGATCGCCAGTTCGAATTTTTAACACACTGGATGAAAGATTGGAAGGGAGCAAACATGAAGGTGCTGCTAAGCCAGACTCTGTTTGCCAACATCCCGACACACCACGGCAGTATTGACGGTATCCTGGCTGGAGACATGGATTCAGGTGGCTGGCCGCAAACTCCGCGAAACAAGTTGGTTGATCTGTTAAGGAGATGTTATGCTTTTCATGTTTGCGGGGATCAGCATCTGCCGCTCTTCGTTCAATACGGTATAGATGAGTTCAGGGATGCCGGTTGGGCGTTATGCACACCTGCCATCACTGTCGGTTACCAGCGGCGATTTCTCCCCGACAGGTTAGGTATTCCCTACAAGAACAGACCGGACCACGATCTTGACAATACAGGTGAATACATTGGTGGCATGGGACATAAAAATTATGTTTATGCCGTGGGCAACCTGCCCGATAACACCCGGTCTGAGCTTCGGTATGAGCGGGCTCAGCTGAGTTCTTCCGGCTACTCAATCATCACCTTTGACCCGGAATCACGGGATATTTCATGCAATGCCATTCGTTTTCTGGCCGATGCGGACCGATTGAGACCGGAAGACAGTTTTCCCGGGTGGCCTGTTACGGTGAATCAGTTTGATAATGCCGGAATAAACAGAACGGGCGATAAAATCACCATTCAATCAAACGGGGTTCTTAATCCGGCGCTCCTTGTTTATGACGCTAAAACGGAAGAATTGCTTCTGAGTGTGCGAATGAAGGGAGATAAATTCTCAGGGATTGTGGACGGTTCAGGAAGATACAACCTGAAAATCGGCAATCCCGAAACGGAGAGGTGGAAAACTATTTCAGAATTAATCCCAGGTGAACCAGGAACCAATCCGGTTGTGGTAAGGTTTTGAGTAATGAAGTTTCGCACCTGCCTGCCGGCAGGCAAGGCCTACGGCGCGAAGTTTTTTCTTAAATCGATTTTTTCTACCAACGTTTTGCTCCTGACGGAGCAAGGTTTTGTTAAAATTGAAATGTTATTGCTCCAATCGCTCCGGAGGAGCGGAACGTTGGTAGCCGAACAAAGCACGTATAACTACCCGCTCCGTAAGTGCGGAACAAGTTAGTTAAGATTATGGCAAACACATACTCACAAATAACCATCCATTTGATTTTTGCCGTTAAAAGCAGAGACGCAATGATCCTTCCTGCGTTTAAAGAGAGACTTTATAAATACATTACGGGAATTGTTACTAACCAAAATCAGAAAATGCTTGCAATTAATGGCACACACAACCATATCCATATGCTCCTTGGTTTGGCGCCTGATATAAGAATTTCAGACCTGGTCAGGGATATTAAATCTGATTCTTCGCTTTTCATAAATGATAATAAATTGTCAAAATTCAGGTTTTACTGGCAGGAAGGTTTTGGAGCATTTTCCTATAGTAAAGAACAAAGAGATCCGGTAATCAAATACATAATGAATCAGGAAGAACATCACCGGACAAGGACATTCAGAGAAGAATACATTGAATTATTAAAACAGTTTGATGTTGAATACAATGTAAAATATCTTTTTGATTTCTTTGACACATAGTAATTGTTTCGCTCCTACGGAGCGATTTTATTCTTTTGACAAATTAATGCTACCAGGGTTTTGCTCCTACGGAGCAATTTGGGTTCAGGAAAAATGATCTTTTTCTACCAACGTTTTGCTCCGCTGGAGCAATGAAAAATAGAATGTAATCAAATTGAAGAATTATCACTCCAAACGGGTGAGAGGTAGGCAACCCGAACGGATTCAATCATTTGCCCGCTCCAGGGGAGCGGAACATTGGTAGATTTAATGCGACAAATAAATATCCGCTCTGGAGGAGCGGAACGTTGGTAGATCAACAGAACACGTAAAATCACCCGCTCCGTAGGCCGTGCCTGCCGGCAGGCAGGTGCGGAACTTAAAATAAACACCCATGAAAACAACGCCTATCCGTCGAAATCGAAGATTCTTCCACACGATAATTCTCTTACTGAGTGTGTTATCCGTATCTGCTCAACATCCGGATACCGAAACCGATCCGCTCGTCCTGAAAAATCTTGAGGAATGGCAGGACCTGAAATTTGGTTTTATGATGCACTGGGGGCCCTATTCCCAGTGGGGCGTTGTTGAATCATGGTCAATATGCTCCGAGGATGTACCCTGGTGCCGCAGGAACATGGACAATTATGTTGACTATGTTAAAGCCTATGAAAACCTGAAAACAACGTTCAATCCGGTTGAGTTTGATCCTGAAAGCTGGGCGAAGCTGACTAAAGAAGCCGGAATGAAATACCTGGTTTTTACCACCAAACACCACGATGGGTTCTGCATGTTTGACACAAAACTGACTGATTATAAAATTACCGATCCGGCATGTCCCTTCCACAAGAATCCAAAAGCAAACATCACCAGAGCGTTGTTTGAGGCATTCCGTGATGAAGGATTCAAGGTTGGTGCCTATTTTTCGAAACCCGATTGGCATTCTGACGATTACTGGTGGCCCTATTTCGCCACTCCGGACAGAAATGTAAATTACGATCCTGATAAATACCCTGAGCGATGGCAGCGCTTTAAGGATTACACCTATGGACAGATTGAAGAATTGATGACGCATTATGGAAAATTGGATATATTGTGGCTGGATGGCGGATGGGTAAGACCGAAAGAAACCGTGGATGATGAAAGCAGAGCCTGGTTGGAATCGGAGCAATACAACCAGGATATCGATATGCCAAAAATTGCCGCTATGGCAAGAAGCAAACAACCCGGATTGATCATCGTTGACCGCACCGTTACAGGCAAATATGAAAATTACCGTACCCCGGAGCAGCATGTTCCTGATGAGCCACCTGACTATCCATGGGAAACCTGCATGACGATGGGAGGATCCTGGTCATACAATCCGAGGGACCGGTATAAGCCCACCCGTCAGATCATCCACCTGCTGGTCGATATTGTTGCCAAAGGAGGTAATTACCTTTTAAATGTTGGCCCCGGACCCAACGGGGAGTTGCCACCCGATGCCATAAACCGCATGAAGGAAATTGGCGAATGGATGAAAGTAAATGGAGAAGCGATCTATAATACAAGACCCATCCCACCCTTTAAAGAAGGGAAGACGTGCCTGACATCCCTTAAAGATGGATCCGTTTTTGCAATCTATCTCGCCGATGAAGATGAGACCATTCCTCCTACAAAAATCCTGCTCAGTTCGATTCAACCGGGAACTGGTACAACCGTTACCTTGCTTGGTCATGATCATTCACTGAAGTGGGAAAATATCGGAAAGGGAATATTGATCGAAGTTCCGGAAGAGGTAGTTAAGAATCCACCCTGCAGGTATGCATGGGCGTTTAAAATATCTGGGGTTGTTTCTAAATAAAACGGAAACCAGCCTTATAGAATATGTTAAATACCGGTATGAAATTTAATCATGCACCGATATACGATGTTTTGCACCTGCCTGCCGGCAGGCACGGCCTACGGAGCGAAGATGTTTTTTTCAAATACATCAATTCTACCAACGTTTTGCTCCTACGGAGCAATTTGGATTCAGGGAAAATGATCTTTTTTACCAATGTTTTGCTCCGCTGGAGCAATTGAAAAAATGAATGTAATCAAATTAAAGAATTATCACTCCAAAGAGTGAGAGGTAGGCATCCCTAATGGATTCAACCATTTATCCGCTCCGGAGGAGCGGAACGTTGGTAGCCGAACAAAGCACGTATAACCACCCGCTCCGTAGGTGCGGAACAACGAATAAAACCATCCACCTCTTATTATCAAACAGATTTTATATTAACTTAAGCAACAAAATACCATCGTTTATGGAGGTCACATATCAAACAAAGAATTGGTTATTGTTTTTTTTCTCATTGTTCCTCATGGTCCTGCTTTCAGGATGTCGTAAAGGGATTTCTCCTTCGGTTTCCGGTTTCGATGAACCGACAGATCCGGATACCATCGATGCTGCTGTCTGGCAGACGGTTCCACCCGGTCTCCAGGGAAGCTTCAGTACTACGAATGTCCGGTATGCAAGGAATAAACCTCCTGATATCGGGATCACGCATGATCTTGAACTTTCCGCCTGGAAAGGGGAAACGGTCAGTGCACAATTGTTACTATGGTCTTCAGAAAACATTGAAAAGGTCAGACCATCAGTAAAAGGGTTCACTGATAAACAGGGCCGAGAGATTGGAGCAGGATCGATACAGATCCGGCCGGTCCGGTACGTATTAACCGATGAATTTTCATCGGGTTGCGGCTACCGCAGTGCGGATACCCTCCCCTCACATCTTGCAGCTGACATCCTTGACACATTATCAGTATTTAACATCCCTGCACATTCTACAAGACCGTTGTGGATTACCCTTTCTATTCCTAAGGAAACAAAAACCGGTAATTACTCCGGCAGCATTGAAATTGAATCAGCATCAAACAGTACCATACGGTTCACGCTCTCTGTACTGGTCCACAATTGGACGTTACCCGAACCGTCAGACTGGTCTTTCCACCTGGATCTCTGGCAAAATCCTTTTGCGGTTGCCCGGTATCACGATGTTGAACTCTGGTCACAGGAGCATTTGGAATTACTCCGACCCCTGCTAACCCTGCTTGCCGGGGCAGGTCAGAAGTGCATTACCACCTCTATCGTAGACAAACCCTGGGGTGGACAAACACACGATCCCTTCGAATCGATGATCACATGGATAAGGAACTCAGATGGTCGATGGGAATTCGATTACCACCTTTTCGACCTGTATGTATCGCTTGCCATGGACTGTGGCATTACTCATCAGATTAACTGTTACTCGATGGTGCCGTGGGGAAACCAGTTCATGTACCTGGATGAAGATTCCTCGAAATTTGTAACCATCGAAGCGAAGCCAGGAACGACACTATATGAAGAATTATGGAGGCCGTTCCTCTATGATTTCAGGGCTCATCTGATGGAAATGAGCTGGCTGGATAAAATAACCATAGCACTGGATGAACGAAACCTGGAGGAGATGAAGAATATGTTCGATTTTCTACATCGAACGGTACCTGAATTTAAGATAGCCATGGCAGGACACTATTTTGAAGAAGCAAACTCAGATATCTATGACTTCAGTTACAACTGGGGGCACGTACAAGCCAGTTCAAAGGAAATAGCAAAAGTCCGCAGGGAGAGAGGACAGATCACCACCTACTATGTTGCCTGTGGCATTCCCTGTCCGAATAATTTCACCTTCTCCCCTCCTGCCGAATCAACCTTTGAAGGGTGGTTTGCAGCTGCAATGGGATTTGACGGATTCCTGAGATGGGCTTACAATTCCTGGGTTGAAGATCCGTTAAAAGACTCAAGGTTCCGTACCTGGCCTGCCGGAGATACCTATTTTGTTTATCCCGGTCCCAGGAGCTCCATCCGTTTTGAAAAACTGAAGGAAGGGATCCAGGATTATGAAAAGATCAGGATCCTGCAAGAAACGTTAGAACATTCAGCCAATGATGAAATAGCCGGCAAACTCCAGGAATTGAATTCCTTTCTTGAGAAGATCAGGGGTTCGCACGATTTGTCAAAGAACGCTGCTTCTGCCATTACGGAGGGAAAGAAATTAATAACTGAAATAACAGGAATATAACATTTGGCCCGTTTACCTGAATACACCACTGTCCGGTTAGAGCCTTTGGGTATTGTAAAAAAAATACCCAGAGGAGCACCACTCATTGATATTCTCTTCCAGTACGGAATTGAGTTTCCCTGTGGCGGTAAGGGGACGTGTGGAAGATGTCGTATTACGGTCCGGAGTGGCAAACTAAGGACTGCCAAACAACACGATCAATATGCCAGGAAGCTGAACCTCCCGGAGAATGTTAAACTGGCGTGCATGTGCTACGTGGACGAGCCGGTTGAACTTGAAATCGGACAGTTTGAGACCATAATTCTTGCTGATAATAGCGAGTTTGATTTCAAACCACGGGAAGGATTGGGGATAGCCATCGACCTGGGTACGACTACCATTGTGGGACAGCTTCTCAACCTGTCTGACGGAAAAGTCATCAACGTCATATCACTGCTGAATTCCCAGTCAAGATATGGAGCCGATATCATGTCACGGGTTGATTTTGCCGTGAACCAGGATGGACAGGAGATCCTGAATGAAACGGTAAGAGGGGATATTTCTAACCTCATTCGTGAACTTTCCGGAGAGTTGACCGGGGATCTTTGTCGAATCGTAATTGTAGGAAACAGCGTGATGCAACATACCTTTTGTAATATTGATCTCTTGCCTCTATCCGCATATCCCTTTGAGTCCCGAAAGCATGAATTCGTTGAATTCACCCCGGATCAATTGGGAGTGGATCACCTGAAGGATTGCAAGATCACTTTTTATCCCTCCATTGGCAGTTTTGTCGGTAGTGACATATTAGCCGGGATCATGTCCACGGGTATGCACCATCAGAAGAAGATCAACGTCCTGATCGATCTGGGTACCAATGGAGAAATATGCATGGGAAACAGGGAACGGATCTTGTGCGCCTCAACAGCAGCAGGACCGGCATTCGAAGGCACCACCATCACCATGGGAATGACAGCATCTACCGGAGCCATATCTTCCGTTTTCATGGAAAATAAAAAGCTCTCATACCATACCATTGGAAACGAAAAAGTACGCGGGATCTGTGGAAGCGGTCTCATTGACACCGTGGCCCTGTTTCTTGAGCAGGGCTGGATTGATACAACGGGACAGATAGCAGGAAATAAAGCCAAAATCGTGCTTGATGGAGAAGTGTTTCTGACCCAGAAGGATATCTATGAATTCCAGCTTGCCAAAGCAGCCATTGCCTCAGGAGTGGATATCCTTGCTTCTCAACTGGAAATAAAAAAATCGGAAATCGACAGTCTCTATATTGCCGGAGCATTTGGGAATTTTATTAACCTCGGGAATGCCGTTACTCTCGGTTTGCTGGAATTCCCTGTTGAAAAGATCACCCGTTTTGGAAATACAGCCCTGATCGGTGCGAAAATGGCACTCTTTCAGGAACACAAAGAGTGGGAAGAGATAGTACAAATTACAAGGCATATCTCCCTGGAATCCTGTAAGGAATTCCAGGATGTTTTTGTATCTAAAATGTTTTTTGGCTGACCAATCAAACTCACGTTAACTGATCAAATCATGAAAATCACCTGTAAAGCATTCGTTATTCTTTCCGTAACATTCTCATTCAATTTTCTGTTAATCAATTGCCATCGTGTTACCAGTAAAGAAGAGACACCGCCGAACATCATTCTTATCGTTGCTGATGACCTGGGTTACAATGAACTGGGGTGTTATGGTCAGGAGATCATTAAAACACCTTTCATTGATCAGCTGGCTGAAGATGGAATACGCTTCACCCAGTTTTACTCCGGCAGTCCTGTCTGCGCTCCATCACGTTGTGTCCTTATGACCGGGCAACATACCGGCCATGCCTTTATCCGCGACAATTTTGAAGTGAAAGGTGGGGATGGCTTTTGGGGACAGAAACCCCTGGCTGACAGTTTGATCACACTGGCAGAAACACTAAAAGGAAAAGGATACGCCACAGGAGCAATGGGTAAATGGGGTCTTGGAAAGGTCGGTTCGGAAGGAGATCCCAACAACCAGGGTTTCGACCTCTTCTTTGGATATAATTGCCAGCGTCACGCCCATAACCACTATCCCAGGTATCTCATCAGGAACAAGGATACCATCTGGCTGAAGGGAAATTCGCGAGAACTTTACGGCGAACAGTATTCCCAGGACCTCTTCATCGAGGAGGCGAAACAATTCATTTCTGAAAACAGTGATAAACCATTTTTCCTTTTTCTACCTTTTATTATTCCACACCTGTCGATCCAGGTGCCGGAAAAGAGCCTTGATGAATACAAAGGAAAAATTCCGGAAGAGGAGTATGTTCACCGGGGTTACCTTCAACATCCTTTCCCAAGAGCAGGATATGCCGCCATGATCACTCACATGGACAGGGGAATTGGTGAGATCCTGGATCTCCTGGAAGAGCTGGGACTTCAAGAGAACACAGTGATAATTTTTACATCCGATAACGGTCCGACTTATGACCGGCTTGGAGGATCCGATTCAGAATTTTTTAATAGTGCCGGACCCTTCAGGGGACTGAAAGGAAGTGTTTATGAAGGGGGAATCAGGGTGCCCCTGGTCGCATGCTGGCCGGGAAAAATTCAGCCCGGTTCGGTTACGGATCATATCGGTGCATTCCAGGATCTGCTGCCTACCCTTGCCGGGATTGCCGGGGCTGACTTACCGGAAAATACAGATGGGATATCCTTTACCCCAACCCTTTTCGGGAAAGAAGGTCAGAAAAATCACGAGTACCTCTATATGGAATTTTCATCATACGGAGGACAGCAAATGGTGCGAATGGGAGACTGGAAGGGCGTGCGTCAAAACATTTTCAATGACAGTTTGCATACTGAACTCTATAACCTGGCTGATGATATTGGTGAAGTTGAGGACATCTCCATGGACCACCCGGATATTGTAAAACGGATGGAAGAGATCATGAAGGCCGCACGTGTTCCTTCGGGAGAGTTTCCGTCGGGCATCCTGGATAGGATGCAGTTATAAGTTAATTGTTAAATGTTAATTGTAAAATGTTTACATGACGAAGAAAATTAAAAGTTTTGAGGATTTGGAATGCTGGAAAGCTTGTAGAGAAGTAAGACTATTTATCCAAAGTCTGATCAAAAATTTCCCGGAAGAAGAAAAATTTGCTTTAACGGATGGTATGAGAAGGGCATCTTATTCAATCACAGAGAATATTGCCGAAGGTTATGGTCGTTATCATTTCCAGGAAAACATTCAGTTTTGCAGACAAAGTAGAGGGTCACTCTATGAAATTAAAGATCAACTCATTAGTGCACATGATAACAATTACATATCTGAGGAGGATCAAGCAAAGGGGCAAAAATTGATAATGATTGCACTGGCACTATTAAATGGATATATAAATTATCTGAATAAAGCAAAATCGAGGAATCAGAAACCAGATGAGAACATTACAGCAGAAGATATTGAAGAATATAACATTTAACATTTTTCATTTAACCATTAACTAAAACCATTTGCATGAAAGTAAAATTTCTCTACCTGGCTTTTCAATTTATCATATTTGCTGCACAATTCGCCAATCCCCAATCCTTCGGTGGTGGAGAAGCCAATCCCTGCCTTAAAACCCATCATGAATCCCTGGAGCAATGGAGAGATATGCGGTTTGGAATGTTCATCCATTGGGGACCGGTAACGCTGCGGGGAACCGAGATCGGATGGTCGCGCGGACCCCAGGTGCCGATTGAAGAGTATGATCAACTCTACAAAGAGTTCAACCCGGTATTGTTTGATGCTGCCAGATGGGTTCAGATCGCGAAAGAAGCAGGGATGAAATACCTGATCATTACTACGAAACACCATGATGGTTTTTGCCTCTGGGATTCAAAATACACAGATTATGATATTGCTTCTACACCCTATGAAAAAGATATTATCCGGCAACTTTCTGATGAATGTAAAAAACAGGGTATCCTGTTTGGGACATATTACTCCATACTTGACTGGCATCATCCGGATTACACCACAAGGTATGGCGGAGATCCGAGACCGGTTGAGGAATCTGATATGACCCGGTATATTCCCTACCTGCATGGCCAGGTGGAAGAACTGATCACAGAATACGGAACAAACATCCTCTGGTTTGACGGGCAATGGGAGGATTCCTGGACACATGAAGAAGGGATGAGACTCTACCAGCATTGCCGGAATCTTCGGAACGATATCCTGATAAACAACAGGGTGGATAAAGGGCGTTTCGCCGGAGAAGATAGAAGGGAATCGATATATGCCGGTGATTTTGGCACACCGGAACAAAAAATCGGGGAATTCAACCTGGAATTCCCCTGGGAATCCTGCATCACCATTTGCAAACAGTGGGCATGGAAGCCCAACGACTCACTAAAATCCAGGAAGGAATGTATCCAGACCCTTGCATTAACAGCAGGGGGAAACGGGAACCTCTTACTGAACGTTGGCCCAATGATGGATGGTAGAATCGAACAGCGGCAGATTGACCGACTGAAGGAGATTGGGGAATGGTTAGACAAATATGGTGAATCAATCTATGGTACCCGGGGAGGTCCGTTTAAACCCCAACACTGGATCGCATCAACACATAAAGGGAACATGATCTATATTCACCTGCTAAAATGGCCGGATGGCAATTTAAAATTACCGGTTGTAAAAGATATAAAGATCAAAAATGCAGGATTGATGGGAGGCAGTGACCTTGAATTCGACCAGGGAAAAACAGAAGTGATTATTCAGCTTCCGGGAAAGCCCGTTGATCCGGATGATACGGTTATTGTGCTGGAAATGAACAAACCCGTGGACGTTTTTCCTCCGGTGGACGTACCGAAACATGTCCTGAAGGAATAGAATGATCATGGTGACTATGTCGCCCCTTCAGGGCTCAGAAATTATTCAATGGCTTGTATCTACTATATGTCGTCCCTGCCTGGACGGCAGGCAGGCCTTCGGGACTTTGAAGCGTTATTCTTTTTTGTGAGAAAATAGCTGGAGACAAGGCCAATCCCGAAGGGATGAAATATATGTGGAAATTTACAGTCAAGAGTGCCAATCAGCCCTGAAGGGGCGACATATTTTAATTTTTTTTTTTGATCAAGGAAAAATAACCTTACAATCAAAAATTTAGCATCCAACTTATCACAAGGTGATGCCTATGGCTTAACTTATCAACTCATAACTTATACACCTATAACTTATCACATCCCCCATGAAACACACTGCTTATCTTCTCATACTGACATGCTTATTCTTTTCCTGTTCTATAAAGCATCACAACCTGGAAACGGAATACTTCAGGATGAGCATTGACCAAAAGGGTTATGTAACTTCCCTGGTTGATAAATCAACTGAGAGAGACTATTTCCCGAAGGATCAGGAATCCCCACTGCTCAGCATCAGGATAAACAGTCAGTATGAGATTCCATCCTCAGCTACATTCGACGAACCCAATCAGACCATCACATTATTGTTTTCTGAAAGCCAGGTTAAAGCCCTGGTCAAAACGGAGGAAAAAAAGAGCCACCTGGTCTTTGAACTCCTTTCTCTCGAACCTTCAGACCAGATCGAACTAATTCTGTGGGGCCCGTTTCCAACCACTATTAGTAAAACCATCGGTGAATCGGTGGGTGTGGTAAGGGATGACGATTTTGCGATAGGCATCCAGTCTTTGAATTTGAAAACACTGGGTGGTTACCCAACCAATGAAGACGATTCAGAACCGTCCTACAATATTTTCTCAACATCCAGCTACGTTGATGTCAGTGACAGTATTGAAATCCTTTACCGGGGTCAAACAGCCCGGGCATCCGAATTCGGCAGCATTCTCCAGGCTTACTGCAGGAACAGGAATAAGGACCGGGTAATTCCTGTATGGAGGCATGAAAGGTATTTTGTGCCGGCGTTTGAGGATGGTGGGGTTACGGGCTCAAAAATCGCGCTTTTCGGATCTCCTGCCGATCAGGCATTATCCATACTGGAAGAGATTGAAATTGAGGAGAACTTACCCCATCCGTTGATTGGTGGGGAATGGGGCAAGACTTCTCCGGGTGCCACGGCTGCATACCTGATCGTTGATTTTGGTGAGGATAACCTGGATGACGCATTGAACCTTGTCAGGAAAGCCGGGTTGAGATACCTTTACCATGGCAGTCCATTTGCGAACTGGGGTCATTTCGATTTACGGGAAGAATTTTTCCCTGATAACTGGGAAAGCCTGAAACGATGTGTTGAGAGAGCCGAAAAACAGGGCATCCGGATTGGTGTTCATACCCTTTCAAACTTCATAACCACCAATGATCCGTATGTGACTCCGATACCCGATCCCCGACTTGCCAGGGTAGGTGAAAGTTACATTGTAAATGATATTGACGAAGCATCAACCGATATTGAGATCGAAAGTCCCGATTTCTTTAACCAGATGGAGAACAATAACCTTCATGCTGCCGTCATTGGAAATGAGATCATCCGGTACAACCGTGTATCTGAGAATCCACCATGGGAACTTATGGATTGCGAACGGGGAGCATTTGCCACACAGGCATCTTCCCATGAAGCAAGTTCAACAATAGGCAAACTGATGGATCATGCATATAAAACGTTCCTGACCGACAATTCACTTTCAGAGGAGATGGCAAAAACTATTGCTGACCTGTTTAACCAAACCGGGCTTCGTCAAATTTCTTTCGATGGATTGGAAGGCAACTGGTCAACCGGTATGGGGCAGTATGGCAGGCAGCGTTTTGTGAAGTTCTGGTATGATCACCTGAATCCAGAGTTGCAGGGGAAAGTCATTACCGATGCCAGTAACCCCGGGCATTACTTCTGGCATATGTTTACCAGGATGAACTGGGGAGAACCATGGTATGCCGGGTTCCGGGAGAGCCAGACACAGCTTCGACTGTTGAATCAAGAATTCTTTTACCGTAACCTGATGCCAGCTATGCTGGGGTGGTTTAGAATGTCACCGGAGACCAGCATTGAGGATATTGAATGGTTGCTGGCACGGGCGGCAGGGTTCGATGCCGGTTTTTGCCTTGTCACCTCACCCGCGATTGTAGAGAAGAACGGGCATGGTGAAGAAATCCTGCAGGCGATAAAAGAGTGGGAGACCCTTCGCATGGGGAATGCATTCAATAACGACCAGAAACGATTGATGCAGGACATAAACAGGGAATTCCATCTCGAGAAACTGTCTTTAAAAAGCTGGCATTGGATTCCTGTCCATGCCAGTCTGAAGAACGACCATCCAAGGTCAGGCAAACAACCCGGAGAGCAAGCTGCAACAACATTCAATTTTACCAATCCATACGGAGAGCAGCAACTTCAGTATACCATCAAACTGGTTACTGATACTCCGTCCGTGATGGTCTCGAATATCTCGTTGGAACTGGATCAATTTAAAACCATTACTCTCCAGACTGTGCTCAAACCGGGTGAGATCCTTCAGTACAAGGAAGGTGATCAGGCGATCCTGTATGACAGTTCGTGGAATATCATCCGGGAAATTCCAGCGGATAACCTAGTGGCTGGGGCGGGAGATCATGAGATTTTGTTTGACGGAGTGTTCAAAGGTGATGGGGATGCGGTGGTGAGCATTGAATTCCGGGTAATGGGAAGTGCTGAGATGGTTGGTGTTGATGAATTGAAGTAAAATAGTAAGCTAAGAATATCTTCAAAAAAGGACTTTAATTAATATTACCGCGTTGACGTTTTCCATTCAACCCCTTTAGGGTTGTAAATAATCTGTTGCTAAGCACCATCGGTTTGCACCGATGGTTATTCATTATTCTACCCCTATCCGGGGTATATTATGATTACTGATTGAGCTCTATATAAAAACCTGAAAGAAAACAATACTTTAAAGGATTATTGTAATATCTTGTTATCAAAATAGTGAAGTTTTACATGAAGGCAGGGAGGATAGAAGGTATCTGAAGCAAGTTATAAAAACTGGGAGATCAATAAAAATTCGATGCTATAAAAAATGAACAGCCGAAGCAGATTACAAAAAACCCTTGCTCATCAGGGACCTGACCGGATCCCCGTCGATTTTGGTGGGACCGGCGTAACGGGTGTCCATATTAAGGTGGTTGAAGGGTTGAGAAATCATTTCGGACTGGAATGGAAGCCGATTAAAGCTATCGAGCCCTACCAGATGCTGGGAGAAATTGATGAGGAGTTAATTGATCTGATGGGAATCGATGTTGTTGGATTGTGCGGAAAAAAGAACCTGTTCGGTATTGAGAATGAACGCTGGAAAGAATGCAAAACCTGGTGGGGGCAGGTTGTGCTTCTTCCGGGAGACTTCAATACTTTTCCTGATAACAAAGGTGATCTTTACGTTTACCCTGAAGGAGATCTGTCTGTTGAACCAAGTGCCGTAATGCCCAGTGGATCCTTTTTTTTCAATGCCATCATCCGGCAGTCGCCCTTTCGGGAAGACTCACTTGATCCTGAGGATAATCTCGAGGAGTTTGGTCCTCTGTCTGATGAAGATCTGGATTGGTTTGATCTGGAATGCAAAAGATTGGAAAAGACCGGGAAAGGAATCATTGCATCATTCGGTGGAACAGGATTGGGTGATATTGCCCTTGTTCCGGGATTACAACTAAAACACCCAAAGGGAATTCGCGACATAAAGGAATGGTATATGTCAACGCTGATGAGGCAGGATTACATCCACGCGGTCTTCGATAAACAAACAGACATTGCTGTCGGGAACCTGAAAAAGTTCTATGACAGGATCGGAAACCGGATTGATGCAGTTTTCACCTGTGGCACTGATTTTGGAACACAATTCGGGCAGTTTTGCCCTCCCGAGACACTCAATGATCTATACCTCCCCTACTATAAAAAGGTGAATGACTGGATTCACCAAAACACCAGCTGGAAACCCTTCAAGCATTCCTGTGGAGCAGTCGTTCCATTTATGGAACTATTCATTGAAGCAGGTTTCGATATCATCAATCCCGTTCAGATCAATGCTCAGGATATGAAACCGGAATTCCTGAAAATGGAATTTGGCGATCGGCTTGTTTTCTGGGGTGGCGGAATCGATACCCAGCAGGTTCTTCCGTTCGGAAAACCCGAAGAGGTAAAGAAACAGGTAATGGATAATTGCAAGGTATTCGGGGAAAACGGAGGATTCGTTTTCAATGCTGTACACAATATCCAGGCAAACGTACCCATTGAAAATGTTGTGGCAATGCTGGAAGGGTTGAAGGAAGTTTAGCAATGAACGTTCAACATCTGCCAAAGGCATGGCTACGCCACATCAACCAACGTTCAACATTCCTGCCTGCCGGGTAATTAAGATGAGGATATTGCTCAACCCTGAATTGGGTTGAATATTACAGAGTTGATGATTACTATTCAACCCCTGCAGGGTTGTAATCTTCTCGTGCATTTTAACCACCGGTGGTCACCGGTGGTTACTCATTGTTCTACCCCTGCCGGGGTAAATATGGAGCTAAATACCCAAAAATCAATTATTATTTGAAATTATTGAAGCCAGCACTCAAATAGCCTAACGTCCAACAATTAACTTATAACTTATAACATATAACTATTATAGAATCTCTGGACTCAGAGTCCAGAGATTCTATAATTCAGCGACCATTTTGTTGAAATTCTCAACGCACTGTTTCAGGTCAGGAACTGAATTTTCCCAGTTGTATTCATATTCAATCATAAAATAACCGGCAAAATTCTGTCTTTTCAGTTCCTGCAATATTGCCGGTACATCAGCAATACCTGTACCCCACGGTACATCATGCGCATCGCGGGATTTTTCATTGAGGTCCTTAAAATGCAGGTTAATGATCCTGCCTTCCAGTTTTTTCAGGCATTCTACCGGATCCAGCCCCGATCGTATCCAGTGCCCGGTATCTGCACAAACCCCAAGCCGCTCACTTCTTCCTTCCAACGCTTCAAGTGCAACATCCGGATTCCAATAACGCGAGGGTTGTGGATGGTTATGAAAGGCAACGTTTATTCCATATTCATCTGCCAGCGACTCAACGAGATCAAGGTCATTGGGAGCCGGTTCAGAAGTAATGGTCTGAATACCCATCTCATCGGCGAATTCAAACAGGGCATTCCAATCCTCCTCATTTCTGCAGGTAACAACTCCTGAACTGATCAGCTTCACATCATACTTTTTCAGGAGCTCTTTCATTTTCTGACGGTTTTTTTCATCCATTTTATAATCAATACTCACATCACCATCTTTCGATAGCGTCTGTCCGTAATAGGCCTCCACATATTTCAATCCAATGGAGGATCCTTTTTCCAGTGCCTCTTCAAAAGAGAAAAGGCGGAAAGTATATGCCTGGAATCCAACATGCCAGTTGGGCTTTTCCTGACTTGCCCCATCTATTCCGGGAAAGGTGAACGATGAAAGCATAGCGGAAGCAAAAACAACTGCAGCCAGTGTAACAAATGTTTTTTTCATGATATCGGGTTTTAAGATTAAATTTTTGGATTAATACTTTATTAAATCTTTTCGTTCGAAATTTTGTGCATGTGAAATTAATATTTACCGGAACAAAATCATAACGATTACAACTCAAATTGCAATCAAATATGACTATCTTAGAAACATGGTTGAGGGAAAGGTTTATACCTGCCGGAGAATAGACCGTGAAATAGCTCTAACGGGACAGATAGATGATCCGTTATGGGAATTGGGAGATGTTATTCGACTGGTTGATAATGTTACTGGTAAGGATGCGGACCAACAAACAGTAGTGCGTATGGTATATTCAGGGACAAGCTTATATATAGCGTTTCACTGTGAAGATGATTATATCTGGGGCACTTATGACCAGAGGGATTCACCGATATATAATGAAGAGTGTGTTGAAGTGTTTCTCAGCCCCGCAGGATCAGATCATCAGTATTATGAAATCAATGTCAGTCCGAAGAATACAGTTTTTGATGCATGCATTCTTTCCAACAGGGCAAGTCACAGAGAAGCTGCGGACTTTACAGGATTGACCGATTTTGATTCCGGGATTACCACGAAGGTCCATATTGAAGGAGAATTCGGAATACCAGGCAAAGGACGGTTTTGGTCTGTTGAATATGCCATCCCCTTCAGTGAATTATTTGGTGCTCAGAATCCCGTTCCGGTTCCTGGTGATGAATGGCGGATTAACCTGTATCGTATCGATTCACAAGAAGGTGGCGCAACAAGATATTATGCCTGGAGTCCAACCGGTAAGATCGACTTCCATTGTCCCTGGAAATTCGGAATACTCCGGTTTAATTAGAACTCTATGTATTCAACTAAAATTGTACGGTAAGTGTTCCTCTGTAACTGCTTATACAAAAATGAATTGACGTTGAAATTATTTATTTTTCCATTGGTGGGAAGTTAAAAAGCGCTCAATAGAGCGCAAGCGATTTGGAAAGTCGTTCTCCAATAGCAAAAAAATTTACCAGATATATTCCTGACGTCTCTGTGTATTCCTTTTATATTTTACTCCTAAAGCATACCTTCGCAGCAGCTTAGTCTATTTAATTTAACAAATGGTTCTAACATGAAAAGTATCCGGTCATTATCACCAATCTTAGTTGTTTCGGGGATATTATTTTCCCTTTGTTCCTGTCAACCCAGGATTACCTGGAAGATGGTTCCCAACCCGATTGAAACCAGGTGGGCACAGGAAGTAGATCCTGGTAATCCTCATCCCGAATACCCGCGTCCTATGATGGTACGGGATGAATGGAGAAACCTGAATGGATTATGGGACTATGCCATAACACCCATCGACCAGGATGTACCTGAAGAATGGGATGGTAAGATCCTGGTTCCCTTTCCGGTTGAATCAGCCCTGTCGGGTGTAAAAAGCAGGGTAGGTAAAGATAGCCTGCTCTGGTATTTCAACCGGTTTACTATTCCCGATGGATGGTTAAACCGGAAAGTCCTGCTTCATTTTGAGGCAGTAGACTGGGAAACGAAAGTGTGGATTAACGATCAGCTGGCAGGTTCTCATAAGGGAGGATACGATCCGTTCAGCCTTGATATTACTGAATACATCAATGATGCGAAAGAACAGGTTATGCTGGTATCGGTATTTGACCCTACAAGCGATGGCACACAACCCAGGGGCAAACAGGTAAATGATCCCCACGGTATCTGGTACACACCGGTAACGGGTATCTGGCAGACCGTCTGGATCGAGCCGGTGCCGGAGGAAAGTATAACCGAAATATTTACCACTACTAATATTGATGACAGCACTATTGAAATCACGGTGATATCTGACCGGTACCAATCCGGATCCAATATTGCCATAGCGGTCCTTGATGGATTCCAGGAAGTTGCAGCCGGAGAGGGCCTTGCCGGTAATCCTATTACCATCCCACTGAACAATCCGCAACTCTGGACTCCGGGATCCCCCTATCTTTACGATCTTAAACTAACCCTTATAAAAGATGGGGAGGCTATTGATGAAGTTACCAGTTATTTTGGCATGCGAAAAATAAGCCTTGGGAAGGATGCATCAGGATATACGCGAATGCTCCTGAACAATGAATTTGTATTCCAGAATGGCCCGCTGGATCAGGGATTCTGGCCGGATGGCATTTACACTGCTCCCACGGATGAAGCGCTCAGGCATGATATTGAGATCACCAAACAACTGGGCTTCAATATGCTCAGGAAGCATGTGAAAGTCGAACCCCGCAGGTTTTATACCTGGTGCGACAAGCTGGGCATCATGGTCTGGCAGGATATGCCGAGCGGGGATAAATATATCGGATCGAGAAACCCTGATCTGAACAGGACCTCCGAATCAGCCGCTCAGTTTGAACAGGAACTGGATCGAATGATCCTGACCAAATTCAATCATCCCTCCATCATCGTATGGGTACCGTTTAATGAGGGATGGGGACAATTCAATACGGAAGGAATCGTGAACCGGATAAAGGAGCTTGATCCGACAAGGCTGGTCAACAATGCAAGCGGTTGGACAGACCGTGGTGTCGGTGGTATTCTGGATATACACCACTATCCAGAGCCGAGGATGCCGGAACCGCAAGGGGAGAGAGCAATCGTCTTGGGTGAATTCGGTGGACTGGGACTGGCGATTGAAGGACATACCTGGATTGAAGAACACTGGGGATACAGAAACATGTCTGACAAACAGGAGCTGATGAACCGATATGAGCAATTTTATACTCAGGTTTATGATTTCATGCATAAAGGATTAAGTGCATCCGTCTATACACAGATAACCGATGTTGAGACGGAAACAAACGGATTGTTAACCTATGACCGGGAAATCGTGAAGCTGAATCTGGAAGACGCCTTCCGGATCAACACAAACAGCTTCATTCCGGCTCCTGAAATCAAACCGCCGGGTGGCTGGTTCAATGAAAACGATACGGTGCAGATAGCCCGGGTAAATGATCATGTCATTCGTTATACCACCGATGGTTCCGATCCTGTCAAGACCTCCCCTGAATACAAAAAATCCATCACCCTTACGATGGATTGTACACTTAAAGCAAGGGCATTTTCGGAAGATATGAGCAGCAGGATCGCTGAAGCAGTCTTTACAAAAACGGATATTATCCGGCCGGTTTATACCACCCGGTATGCTGAACGATACAGTGCCGGGGGTGATTTTGGACTTCGTGACGGGATAATAGGGACAACGGATCAGCGTGATGGTAAATGGCAGGGATTTGAAGGAACGGATGTTGAAGTTACATTTGACCTGGGTGAGATCCGGAATATCTCAGAAATAACCATCGGCTGCCTTGAATCCACCCGAGGCTGGATATTCTTGCCTGAAAAAATAACCGTTGAAGTATCCGATGATGGTATTGAATATCGTGAATGTGGTGAGCTGGAACAGGAGATACCGGAAGAGCATCGCGAAGCATCAATCCGGAACCTTGTTGTTGACTTCTATGCAACCTCAGCCCGGTATGTTCACGTCTATTTGACAAGCATTAGAGAATGCCCGGAATGGCACGAAGGAGCTGGCAAAAAAGCCTGGGTCTTCCTGGATGAAATTACTGTTCAGTAAAATTCAACAGGAAAGGAGGAATCTACTTAACAACTTTTGTATTGCCATGGCCGGCAATGCATTGCCAGGTTCCATCTTTTCTTAACCATACGTTGGTCCAGAGACCTGAATATTCAACCAGGGTATTGTCCTCGTCCATACCGATCTCTTTGGAGGTTCCGGTAACCACGGCAATATTACCTTCGAAAAAGAAGACATTCATGTTATCCACCTCTACCGACTGGATGTTCCTTTTATTCCGTATAAAATTATCGATGTACTCTTTCCGGTTGAGCACTTCTCCCTCTTCGGTATGATAAACGATGTCTTCTGACAGGATGTTTTCAAGCATCGGAATATCCTGGGATATGACAGCCTGGCTCCAATCCTTTTCTATCTGTATCAACACGGAATCCTGTCCTTCCGTTGATAATTGATCAGTTGTTTCTTGTTCAACTGATCCCTGGCAACCCAATAGAAAGAAACCGGATAATATCAGGAAAAATAGATAGAGATGATTCTTCATTTTACGTTCCTCCTTATTAGTCAGTTATGGACGCAAATTTATGAATTATGATCAATTAATAACTCTTTGCAAGGAAAGATTTTAAAAAAAAAATAATCATTCATATCTTGGATGGATCAAAAGGAAGTAGCTCATGACAGGCAGCATCATACGAACCCATATCCAGGATCTCCTGATTGCTATTTTATTCATGACAGGGATCCTGCACTCCTGTCATCAATCCGTAACAACCGATGAAGAATATACTGACAAAGTTCAACCCAACGCCCTTTATTACAAAGGTGCTCTCATCCGAACGGATACAAGCCGGAAGAATATCTCGCTGGTATTTACCGCTCACGAATTTGCTGAAGGATACAGCACGGTAAAAGAGGTTCTTGATAAGCACGGTATCAGGGCATCCTTTTTCTTTACCGGTGACTTTTACCGGAATCCCGGGCATACCTTTCTAATCCAGGAACTGGTCAATCAGGGGCATTACGTCGGTGCTCATTCCGACAGGCATCTGCTGTATGCTTCCTGGGAGAACAGGGATTCCCTGCTGGTAACCAAAGCGGAGTTCTCGAATGATCTGCTGGCTAATTACCGGGAGATGGAACAATTTGGAATACCGAAAGATTCTGCACTCCTGTTTCTCCCACCCTTCGAGTGGTACAACGATTCCATCAGTGCATGGTGCAGGCAGTTGGGGATCACACTGGTAAACTTTACACCCGGCACCATTGCGAATCACGACTGGACCATTCCAGAGCCGGGGAGTCTTTATTTCAGCTCCGATTCGATTTTCAAAAACATCCTGGCATATGAAGAATCCAATAACCTGAACGGATTCATACTGCTGCTTCACCTTGGGACCGATCCACACCGGACCGATAAATTCTATTCCTTGCTGAACAGTCTGATCATTGAATTGAAATCCAGGGGGTATCAGTTCCCCCTTCTGAGCGATCTGGTGGAATTACCGGATTGAACATACAGGTGCTATTTGGGCACTCAAGTAGCAGGACAACAGAGATTTACACATACGTAAGCAGGAAAAACCTGATGAATATCATGAATCCCTTGGATAAGTTAAGATTATGATGTAACTTGTTGTGTTTAAAGGAACAAAACATTCGTTTTACCCCCTGTTTTGAGTCAATAAAACGAACATTTCCTTCCTTTATAAACAAGTTCAGGCACATTCAGCTAAAGCTGAACTTTTGTCTGCCCGTCCCGCCAGGGCGGGACTCCTTCATCCAAAAGAAATGTGCCTGAACGCCGCGCTAAACCAAATTGCTTTTGTAACTTTATACATATAATCAGCTTTAGCTGGATATCGAATCAAAACGTGCCCGAACAAAGTCGCTAAACGCAATTTGGTCCCGCCCTTACGGGCTTTACTTCCGCTGAGAGCAAGCTCTCGCGGAATCGCCCTCAGTGCGGAACTTCGTTTAGCGCGGCGTTAGGGCAAATTAATTGAAGACATTATTATAAAATGAAATTGTGATTATTAATGACGCAACCGGATATACATTTTGACCATCATTATAGAAGGTATAGCTGTTAACAAATGGGAAGAAGAAATTATATATTGGTTTTAGGAATGATTTGCCTAATATTTCTATTAGTGGAATGTGAAAAAACGTCTGATAATGGTTATGTTGATAAAAATATAACATATGTAAAGACTGTTATTGGGGGCTGTAATGGTTTAAATTTTCCACAATTAAAAAGTGGAATTGATGAAAGCGCCGATACCGTAGTTTTTACTATTGAGAATGACACACTTGATATATTTATAGGATTGAATTACATATGTTGTGCACCTTTCACGTCAAATGCAATCATCTCAAATGATTCAATAATAATGACATTGAATGACACATGTTCAAATCCATATCAAAATTGTTATTGTCGCTGCATATGTTATTATATATGGGATTATTTGTTTATTGATTTTGATGAAAAAGAATATTTCTTTAAAATAATTTTGATTGATCCTCGAGAGGAAAATCCAGTGATTGTTAATGAAGGAAAGATTGATTTATCGACAGATAATTAACTTGCCCTAACAAGCACGGTATACAAAATGCTTGCTCCTCCACTACTTCTCAAACATATTAGGCAGACACTGAAAACAGTTTGGTATTTATTAACTTGTATTACGCTTAGATTCGCACTTCGCATACCGGCGACCGTCAGCATTAATTTGAGAAAAGATGGACACTATCCATTTTGAAGAAAAACAGCGATTTAAAGAGATTGCTTTTTATATCCTTTTAGGATTATTACAAGCATTATTTCTTTGGGGATTGATTCAGCAAGTAATTTTTAACAAACCTTGGGGAACAAAACAAGCAAGTGATATTACCTTGATTATTATCAATTTCGGAGTCTTCATTTTGATTTTATTGTTCTTTTCAATTAACCTTAAAACCGTGATCACTGAAAAAAGTATTAGTTTTAGAATGTTTCCATTTCATATTAAGAAGAAAACCATCGAATGGAGTGAGATTAGAAAAATTACAGTTGTTAAATATGAAGGTATTAAGGAATATTGGGGTTTTGGGTTTAGACTTATGCCGGGAAAAGGTTGGTGTTATACAATATCAGGAGACCATGGGATAAGACTTATACTTATGAATGAGAAAAAAATCTTAATTGGAACTCATAAAGCTAAGGAGATATCTCAAATATTGGATGACTTAGAAAACAAGGGGATTTTAAACATAAACGCTTGAATATTAAAACAAACTAATGCTATCGTGTATAAGCAATGGCTGCAATTCGGTCGAGTATTAGCTTATCATCCTTTACCAGCATTCACAGGATGGAATAAGGACTTCGTCCCTATCCCGCCACTGCTCATACACGAGGAACGTTACCCACAATATAAAAAAACGCTGCCCTATGTCAAATGAAAGACTTATAAATGAACAATTTTTCAAGAAAATAAAATTCTTACAACAAGGAAAATTTGAATATTTACCTGAACCTTTTCTAAGTCAATATAAAGACTTCATATCAGACAATTATGGATCTGAAATAATTAAAACTGGTCATGCTCTCCTTCTTTTTGTTATGGATGTAATACGAAAAGATTATAAAAAAGGAGCGGAATTTATAAGTTATTTGACTTTGGGCTATCCAAGGAAAGATTATACCGACTTATATTACTCAATTCATGACTGTGTGAATTTGCAAAGACTCTATATTAATTCATTAAAAACCTTAGATTTTAAGAACCCAAGAGACCAAGCATTAATAATAAATTCATATTTTAGGTGGTATTGTTCTGTTTATGAAACCTATAGGAAATTTCTTGTATATTGTGTCGTATGTCATAAATTTAAGACAAATCAAGAATTTGATGATTTAGATTATTACCTATTCAATATTGGACACCCTGAGAAGATTCTTCGTTCAGAAACTACCAAAACCAGACATGAACTAATTTTAAAATACTTTGACGGAGAAATTAGACATACTATTTCTCATTCAAATATCATCCTTTTAAAAGGAGAGAAAAACCCTAATCTATTTTCTATTATTTTGAGACAAAGTTCAGATGATAAAAATAGTTCAAACCAGATTCTCTTTGAATCATTTGAAGAGTTTGTAAAAAGTACTGACAAAAAGATTATGTTACAATATCAAAGTATGAGATTCTGTTTCGTTCTTATAACTGGCTTTATTGTTGAAATTTATGGAGATAAGTATAATAAGTTTGTTGGAGATATAACAATTCCACCGATAACAAAGAGATTGATGAAAGATGGACCAATGTTTTAAAATAAAAATACTGTGGGTAATCGAGTAGGCGGCTGACGGGATTGTAGCCCCGCCAGTGCACCTCTCACACCACCGTACGTACGGTTCTCGTATACGGCGGTTCACCAAACAGTACAGAAGC
>Ga0315543_1001107_pt1 | contig 30169 bp, 29 predicted proteins | sample SalMarSW160210MG_2_FD_203098 | JGI IMG/M metagenome (GOLD analysis project Ga0315543, IMG submission 203098) | Salt marsh sediment microbial communities from the Plum Island Ecosystem LTER, Massachusetts, United States - Salt Marsh Sediment SW1601-210 ... | reverse complement strand
ATTTGGTTTTTTCTGATATATCGAGTAAATAGGAAATGTCGGATAAAACCAAATACGTCACGAAAATAGAGCAGTTGGCTCAGCTCAGCGAACAGGAAACCGCCGATTTAAAGACGGTCACCGACAAGTTTCCTTTTCGCTGCAGCGATTATTATTTCTCCCTGATTGACTGGGATGACCCGGCCGACCCGATACGCAGAATTGTCATCCCGAATGTGCAGGAGCTCGACGAGTGGGGCCGCCTCGACCCCTCCGATGAGCAAGCCTATACGGTTATCCCCGGCCTGGAACACAAGTATAATTCGACCGCACTTTTCCTGGTCAGCAACATCTGCGATGGCATTTGCCGATACTGTTTCCGAAAGCGCGTTTTCATAGAGCCGAAGAGCGTACGCCTGCAGGATATACCAGCGGCAATACAGTACGTTAGACAACATCCTGAGATAACAAATGTGCTGCTGACCGGCGGCGACCCTCTGGTGCTGAAGACATCGCAACTCGAAAATATCATTCGCCAATTGAGGACTATTGACCACGTTGAGATAATTCGCATCGGGACAAAAATACCGGCTTTCAATCCGTATCGGATTCTCGATGACCCGGCGCTGCCGAAAATGATAGAAACATACAGCACCAGGCATAAAAAGATATACATAATGACTCACTTTGTTCACCCGAGAGAATTGACCGGGCCCGCCGTCACAGCGGTCCATCTTCTCCAGAAAGCCGGAGCAATGATAGCAAACCAAACGCCGCTGATAAGAGGGCTCAATGACAACCCGAACGTCCTGGCAGAGCTGCTCGGCAAACTCTCCTATATCGGCGCGGTCCCCTACTATATTTTCCAGTGTCGTCCGTCCCTTGGCAACAAGCCTTATACTGTGCCTATCGAAGAAGGATACCAGATTGTAGAGCAAGCCAAAGCTCTCGTATCCGGCCTGGCTAAACGCCTGCGCTTCGTAATGTCACATTCAACCGGCAAAATCGAAATCGTCGGCATAACAAAAAACCGGGTGTACTTCAAATATCACCGCGCGGCCGACGATGCTGATAGCGGCTGTTTTCTCGTTCTAAAGAGAAATCCCAGGGCCTACTGGCTCGATGATTACGATGAAATAATCCGTGACTATGCGGTCGATTTGCCTTACAGGTCGTATGGGCCGGAATAATACCTTATAATAAATGTATTCATTTGCTGTGCCTATGGATGTCATTGCGAGCGAAGCAATCTCAACCTTTAGCAAATCGAATATGCCGCCCACATCGCAGACCTTAGCGCTTAATCGACCATTATAATAATATTGCCGGCCGGCTTTCACGAACCACTCGAAAGAAAAGATAAAATCACTTGAAAATCTCTGATAGTTTTGGTAGGGTAATACTTTCGGAGCTATTGGCAGGGTGATTTAATCATCTATATCTGAAATGCCGGACTGCATAAGCTCTTGATTTTTCAGGGATTTTAATGTATGGTCTTGTCGACCTGATAGCTTAATAAATCTTGTACTACACGGCGTCCACCGTGGACACCAGCTTTAATATTGTGGCAGAAAGGAGAAATGAGATGAGGCGTTTAGTTTATGTACTGACACTGGCGTGTATTGTAGCGATGAGTTTTTGTCCCGCAGCCGATGCAGCCGAGAAGCCTGCAAAAATCAGGGCCCTGCTCATTACCGGCGATGACGTGGGGGCACATAACTGGCGGGAAATGTCCGAGACAACCCGCAAAGCCCTCGTAGACTCCAAGAAGTTCGACGTAAGGGTATGCGAAGACCCCTACATCCTCGAATCCGAAACCGCGCTGAAGTCATACGATGTGATTGTATTTATGATTTATTGTACGCGTGTCAAAATGCTTCCCGAAGAGGCCCAGGAAAACCTCCTCAACTTCGTTAAGGGCGGAAAGGGCTTCTTTGTCCAGCACCTGGCCACCGCCTCGTTCGCCAAGTGGGAAGAGTTCGGCAAGCTCTGCGGCAGAAAATGGATTATGGGCACCTCAGGCCACGGCCCACGAAGTGTCTTCGAGGCAAAGGTCGTAAACACCGAACACCCCATTACCAAAGGAATGAGCAACTTCAAGACCGATGACGAGCTTTACTCAAAGCTGCAGGGCACCGGCGAAATCAACGTCCTCGTGGAGGCCTACTCCGATTGGAGTAAGAAGACCGAGCCCCTCGTCTTCACAAAGAAATATGGCAGGGGCCGTGTCGTTCACAACGCCTTCGGTCACGATGGCAAGGCACTGAGCAATCCTAATGTGCAGAAGATAATCACCCGCGGCGTAGAGTTCGCAGCCACGGGAAAGGTCAAATAAGAACGGCATTCGGATTTTATTGATATGTGAAAGTCCCGCACCAATTAGGCGTAAGCCTTAGCTCAATTGGTGCGGGACAATCTTGGGATTATCTTGAACAAACTTTCAGTACCCAACGCGCATTTATCGTTTTATAAACCACTAATAATCGTAAAAGTTCACGCCCTTTTGGTCCGTGCCCGTCCAGTTGATTACGAAATCGGCTGTCTCCTTTTTATATAACCATCCACTGGAGGTCCCGTTCACCGCCGCAGAGAAAGCTGTCCCCTCAGCTACGTAGGCAATATTCGATTTGTTGTTAAACGGATTTTCGGGCAGTTCCCTCACATAAGGCCCGTATGGGTAAGTTGTGGAAGGGATCTTGGAAGAAGAAGCGGCACCATTTGCTTTCGTGGTTCCTACGAATTGTAGTCTCAGTGTCGCTGTTGACACTGGAAAGCCATTTGCGTAGCCAGGCGGGGTTCCATCGTGCTGCATCTTATACAGCTCTATCTGGATTCGCATCGTCTTCAGACTATCTTTTGCCGCTGACTCCCGTGCACTTGTAGTCTGACCCTGATATGTAGGTAGAACGACCGCGGCAAGGATACCCAGTATCGCTACAACTATAAGAACTTCAACGAGTGTGAATGCCCTAATTTTCATTTTACCTTCCCCAATAAAAGGGTGAAGTAAGGACAGATACCACCAATATCGGCCATTACTAGGGCCTACTTTGCCGACAAATTCTGTCTACAAAACAATACGTCCAATAAAAAATCCACTTTTTTCAGCAAAAAAGTATAGAAAAAACTCTGCTTCGACCGATAATATCCCTGATAGTGTAACTCAAAACTTGGAATTTCTATTATGAAGGGGCGAATTATGGAAAGAAAAGAAGGATGGATCAAGGCAGAATGTTCGAAAATTTTATGGGCTGTGACGGTGATTTTGCTGTGCGTCCCGCCGATGGTTTGGGCCTATGTCGAGTTTCCTGAAGGTACATATACAGTTAACTCCACAATAATAGGTGAGGTTTGGGTATTGCCCGGGGCAAGTGTAACAATGGAGGGCGATGCCCACATTGCCGATGATCCCGCTGAAGAAGGAAATATGTACGTGGCAGGTATCGTAGTGATCCATGCTGGTATTGTAGACGGGTTTATCGACACTCTCTATGGAACTGGAACCGTTACGGTCTACGGGACAGATTTTGCAGAGGAGGATTTTCCTAATCCTCCTGTTCCTATTGGATATGGCGCATGGACACCTTCCGGCGGGAGTGGAACACTAAAGGGAACTTATGAAAACGGCACACCTATTAGCCTGCTGTTTAATAGTGATACCCCCATTATTTTGGTTGATACAGGCGGCGCGCCCCCGGAGAATACGCCTCCAGTTGCTGATGCCGGCCCCGATGTCACGGTTTCTACTTTGGACGTTGCATCAACAATAATCGATGGCACAGCAACCGATGAAGATGTATCGGACTCCTTACAGTACCGATGGATTGAGGAGCTTGAAGGGGATGTGGTTGAGTTTACACTCTGGATCCCCGTAGGCGAAAACGGCGAAGCACCATTAGACTTGGATACCATCTTACCGTCGTATCTGGGTGTTGGGACTCACACTCTTACGCTGGAAGTAACCGATGGCAAGGAAACTGTATCAGATGATATGGTTCTTGAAATTCTTGCCATTCCTCCCGAGATCACGGAAATCACCATCGAGCCGACACCGCTGGGCTCACCGACTGCGGTGACAGCGACGTTTACTGATGCTGATGGCGGAACACACACGGCGGCGATCGTCTGGGAAGAGGGAGGAACACCCGAGAGCGGCGTTGTGAACGAAACGGAAATGAGCGTGACCGGTACGCATACGTATCCGACGACGGGCGTGTATACCGTCACTGTTACGGTGACGGATCAAAATGGCGGAGAGGCTACGAGCACGGCCTACGCGGCTGTGTACGACCCTGACGCGTTCAGCTTCGTCACGGGCGCAGGCTGGATAGCGGATGAGGGCTCAACCTGCGGAAAGGCGTTCCTGGGATTCTTCGTTCGGCAGTGGGGCAATACGCCCTACGGATGGATGCGATTCAGGTGGGGCAGCAATAGGTTCCGCGCGACGGAGTTCGACTACCTCGTGGTCTCCGAGGACAAAAGCTCGGCGTGGTTTGCCGGCGTCGGCACCATCAACGGTGCAGGTGAGCACTACTTCATGGTCGAGATATATGACCAACCTGACAGCATCTGGATTACCATCTTCGACGAATATGATACAGGTAGTCTGGTTGACCTCGTCCGGGGGCAGATCAGAATCCGGCAGTGGGGTGGCTAAAAGTGCCGCTGTTGCACACGAATTGATTTCGAAAGGGCTGTAAGCTTTATGTTTACAGCCCTTCTTTATTTATCAATCAACCAAAAACCTGCCAATCTCTCCCCTTACCTCAAATGTATCAAAAATACGCCTCTTCCTTCCTCGACAGAAGTAAGATACCCACGACCAACAACACAATGCCTGTGACCTGCATAACGGTTGCTCGTTCCCGCAAAATCAAAAAGGCAAAAACGACCGCAAAAAAAGGCGTCGAAAGCTCCAGCGCCGAAACCTGCGCGGCCTTGATACGCTTCAATCCCTCATAATAAAGAATTGTTCCCACCCCGACCACAAGGCCGACCAGGACCTGGTAGATATTGGCCAAAACCAGTGACGACCTAAGCAGTAAGTAAGCGACAAAGATCGCCGAGGCAATCGTGTACCGATAAAATGTCACCACGCCCGCATTAAGTCCTCTCAGATATTTCCTCATCACGATGGCCGTCGTCGACCACGCCACCGTCGCCAGCAGCACGTATACATCCCCCACTGTTCCGAATCTCATTTCGGAAAAATTCCCCGCCGTCTTCGTTGTTACAAGCACCCCCGCGATTACCATAATCAATATCCCTAAGTAATCGAACCTCGTTAGCTTGTCCTCTTTGAGAATAAAGAATCCTATCAGGATAATAAAAATCGGCTGCATATGGCCTATCAACACCGCGTTAATCACGGGGATTTTCGTCAGCGCAAAGAAGTAAAGCAAATCCGCAAATACCGTCCCCGCAAACCCGATATAGACCAGTTTCGGCAATTGCTTTTTTGTTACCTTGAAGTTACCCTTATTCGTCAAAAGAACATACAGCAGCGCTATGACCGCAACAACTATCGCCCGAATTCCCGAGGTCTGAAGAAAATCCGAGTTCGCGTAAGCCAATTTGGCAAAAATAGGCTCAACAGACCACATCAGGCTGGCCCCAAGTATCGCCAAAACACCCATTTTCTTCGCATCCATATAGACTGCCTCAAAATACAACCACAACTCCCGATACACGGTAATACACACGAAATATTGTTGTAGCGGATTCACCCCCTTTACTCCAGCATGTTTTTACTCAAAAAAAATATGATAATTAAATTTTTGCATGGACTTATACCTGGCTTTCCATTATAATTCGAGCATCAAGCGGAATCCAAATTTACGTTCGTTCTCCGCAAGTTCGAACAATTGAACAGGAGGTACAAACAAAATGAAAAGACGGTTGATATTCATCGTTCTCGTTGTCTTCGCAATCCTGGCTCAGCTTGGCTTCTATCACCTGCTCACCGTCGTTGGTTTACAGTATGACAATGAGTTGCTGCTCCTTCTGACCATCATTTCGGGAGCCGCCTTCTGGTATTTCCCCTTTTGGTACATTTTTGCGTACTGCAAAAAGCAAAAGATGCCCGGCCCAGACACGGAAAGCTAAGACCTGAAATCAATATCGTATCAGAACGGTGTGACCTATGCACATTGACTCTTACCAATTCGGTAAAATCATTATCGATGGCAAAAGCTATACCAGCGACCTGATTATCCTCGGCGACACAGTTCAGCCTGACTGGTGGCGAAAGCAGGGCCACTCCCTAACCGCCGAAGATGTGAAGTCCATCCTGAAAGCCAAACCCTCCGTCCTCGTCGTCGGCTGCGGCGCTTCAGGCCTGATGGAAATACCTGATGAAACCCGCCAGGCCTTAAAGAAACGTAATATCCAGCTCGAAATGTTTGACAGCTACAAAGCCGTCCAAAAATTCAACGAGTTCTCAGAGGCCGGAGTAAAAGTCGCCGCCGCAATACACCTCACCTGCTAAAGTATTCTTTATAACAGCTAAAATAACCATCTTCATCACGAGCGAAAATACCCTTTAGCTCTGAGCGATGCGCTGCGGAGTGAAGAATCTCACTTCGTTATTCGAAATTCCTTGTTCGATATTCGATATTCTAACGCCCATAAGTTGTGCACCACATACAAATTCTTCTGCACCTGACAATTGTCTGCTTGTACTATTTTTGCACTTCCCCCGTCATGGGGACAAATCGCACGGGCATCACCCTGCTCTTGCGAATTTTGCCTTCCTTGTCCTTCGCAACCAGCTCCAGATACTGAAATCCAAACGCACTGCCCGTTGGTATAATCATTCGCCCGCCCGGCTTCAATTGTTCTAACAACGGCTCAGGAATGCGCTTCGCAGCGGCCGTCCCGATTATCGCATCAAAGGGCCCTTTCTCAGGCCAGCCGAAGAAACCGTCACCGGCCTTGACGAACACGTTCTTGTAGCCGAGTTTTTCCAACCGTTCTTTAGCGGTTTTCGCAAGCCCTTCCACAATCTCAATCGTGTAGACTTCTCGTGCAATTTCGGCGCAGACCGCCGCCTGGTAACCCGAACCCGTCCCAATCTCTAATACCTTCGAGTCGGGCCGAAGCTTCAACGAATCCGTCATAAAGGCCACGATGTAAGGCTGGCTGATAGTCTGATTATGTTCGATAGGCAGCGGAAAGTCCATATATGCGGATTGTTGTTGACGGCGCGGAACAAAGGCATGCCGCGGCACAATCTGCATCGCCTTTAACACGTTCGGGTCTTTGACATCCCGCGCCCGGATTTGCCTGTCGACCATCCTCTTTCGTTCATCGACACGCTCGGCAAAAACCGGATGATTATGGTCAGGCCGAGAAACTTTACCCCCCTGCTCGTTCACATCGGCTGGCGCTTGGTTGGCATCCGCTTGTCTTTCTTCCGAAGCTAAAATAATCCCCGGCTTCGTCCCGCTCTTCAATATCCAGATTCCCCCCACCAATACAATTCCCACGAGCGTAAAGAAAAACGCTACAATCCGCCTTCTTGACTCTACCCTCTCTTTTTCAGCCATCTTTAAATCCCCCAAATATTATTTCAATCGCACTGAGTATACCACAGCCCCGCCCGAACGTCAATTCCGGCCAGCTAAAACCAAAAATCCAGCTCCAAACAGTCCAAAATTTTGAAAAATCCCCTTGCCTAACCGATAATACTCCCTATAATTGCAATTGTAAGAAGTGTCAAGCTCGATATACGCAATACGCAGAACGCAATACGAACACGCGGGCGTAGCTCAGTGGTAGAGCGTCACGTTGCCAACGTGAATGTCGTGAGTTCAAATCTCATCGCCCGCTGTACCAAACTACTATAAAGGAATATAGAGAATATAGTATCGGCGAGTTACCGGCTAAGCACAGTAGTTTGGCGTTGGTCGCCGATATGTTAAAGTCCCGCACCGCAGTGGTGTCGGATTGAAAATTCTGGAAGTTGGCTAAAGCCCGCTGCTTCTTTTTGCGAAGCAAAACGGCGGGTTGATGCCTTTTTTGTTTAATATCCCGAAGCTACAAAAGCATAACGTTCAGGAGCACCAAAATGGCTGAAGACGAACAAGCCACAGAGACAAAAGAAGAAGAAGAACAAACGCAGGCTTCCAAAAACACCGTAACCATCGAGGAAGCAGGCCCCTGCAGGAAAAAGGTCATTATCGAAATACCCGAAGAGTCGATAAAGGCCGCTACCGACGAACAATACGCAACATTGCGCAAAGAGGCCCTCGTGCCCGGCTTCAGAAAGGGCCGCGCTCCCCGAAGGCTGCTTGAAAAGAGGTTCGGCAAAGAAACAACAGAGCAAATCAAGCTGAAACTGATGTCCGATGCCAGCGACTCAGCAATCAAGAATGGCAAGCTGGACACCATTCGTGAGCCGGACATTGATATTGAAAAGAGGTTTCTGTGGAGCTCTGAATTGGAGTTCCAGGCTGACTTGCAAAAAGGCATAATCTCGGATGAGCTGCGCAAGGAGTTTGAAAAAAACAACGCCGCCCTTTCCGAACAAGCCACAATCTCTGTTGAACAGCCAGATAGTGGATGGCTTGTAACCGACGACGGCAAGAGGTACCCTATCAGAAAAGAAAAAGATAAGATAAATATTTACGAAAATATAGAGCTGCCCGCCGAAGGCCCACTTACTTTCGATTTTGAGGTCGAGGTCAGGCCTGAATTTGATTTGCCAAAGCTTGAAGGGATACCGGTAACTAAGGCAAAACTGCAAGTCACAGACGACCAAATCGACAGAGAATTGGAACAATTACGAAAGTGGTCCGGCGTCTGGACACCACGGAAGGACGAACCCGCCGAAGTCGACGACCAGATTATTGCCGACACCATCCTCGAAGCGGAAGACGTCGAGCAGGCTGAGAAACTCGACAATATCGAGATATATATAAGGCCAAATGGTTTCGTCGGTGCCGTTCCCGTCGAGAACCTCGACGAAGTCCTGGCAGGAGCAAAAGCAGGTGATACCAGGAAAACAACTGTCGACGTCCCGAAAACATTTTTTAGAGAAGACTATCGAGGCAAAAAGGTGGATATCCAGATTATCGTCAAAGATATCAAGTTCCTAAAACCTGCCGCCCTGGACGAAAATTTCCTCAACAGGTATAACGTCGAAGATGAAAACGAGCTCAGGGAAAAAATTCGCGATTCCCTTCAGACCCGATTAGAGTCACAAGTCAGAAACGAGATGGCTGAGCAGATTTATCAGTATCTGCTCGAAAATACCGATTTTGACCTGCCGCTGGATATCGTAGCTGAACATTCGACCTCGCTGCTGCAAAGGCAGTACACCAACCTGCTGATGCGGGGACTGCCACGTGAGCAGGTTGATCAGCAAATGGAACAGCTACGCGCAGGCAGTGAACAACAGGCCAAACAGCAGCTCAAAACATTCTTCATAATGGACAAAATCGCCGATAAGCTTGAAATGGATGTAACAGAAGAAGAGATTAACGGCCACATTGCACAGTTAGCCATTCAGAAAGGACAACGGCCCGAAAGGATGAGAGAGCAGATGCTGCGAGATGGTTCGCTCGCACAGTTCAGATTACAGGTACGTGAAGACAAGTGTATCGCCAAACTGCTTGAGTCCGCGAAGATAACTGAGAAAAAAGCCAAAAAGACCGCTAAAAAAACAGCAACGACTGAGAAAAAAGATTCTAAAAAACCCAAAAAGGCTTCAAAACAAAAATAGACCGGCAGCTTACATACGGGATAACAAGAAAAGTAGAGACTAAAAAAGGCCGAATAAAACCATATCTTGGTTGCAATGATAAAAAAATATGAGATATAAAGTAAAGAATACGATTTTTATAAAGGAAAACATATATGTTTATCGAACATCCCGGTAAAAACACAATCAAAAACTTGGAGCCATACAATCAGTACGGTCCTGCCGGCCAGTATCAGCGATACCGCCAGATGAGTCTCGACGATATGTTGCTGGAGAACCGCATCGTGTTTTTGATAGGCGAGATAAATTACGAAAGTGCTGCCCGCATTATTATGAAGATGCTCTATCTGGACAATCTCAAAAAAAATAATGAAATCAGTCTCTACATCAACTCTCCCGGAGGCAGCGTCGACGATACGATGGCCATTTACGATACTATTCGCTTTGTCAGTTCGCCGGTCGCAACTTACTGCATCGGCAGGGCACAATCTGGTGCTGCGATTATACTGGCAGCAGGCACAAAGGGCAAACGACACGCACTCCCACACGCAAAACTTATGCTCCATCAGGTCTGGGGAGGTGTCACCGGTCAGGCCGCCGACATCAAAATACAGGCCGAAGAAATCTTAAAGGCAAAAAAAATGATTAACGAAATCCTCGCAAAACACACCGGACAGCCCATTGAAAAAATCGCCGCCGAGACAGAAAGAGACAGATATATGACCGCCGAGGAAGCCCATCAGTACGGCCTTATCGATGAGGTACTGCACGAAGAAGAAAAAAAAGAAGAAGGCGAAAAAGAAGACAAAGAAAAAAAGAAAGATAAAAACAAAAAGTAAAATTCCAATACGAGATAAATAATATGGCTATGAATCAAAATTTAGTACCGATAGTAATTGAGAAAAGTGGGCGAACAGAACGAGCCTACGACATCTATTCAAGGCTGCTAAAAGACAGAATCGTCTTTCTCGGCGGCCCGCTCGATGATGCCGTCGCAAATCTGATTATTGCTCAGATGCTCTTTTTGAGCAACGAAGACAACAAGACCGACATGCATTTCTATATCAATTCACCGGGCGGCTCTATCACATCAGGTCTCGCCGTCTATGATACAATGCAGTTCCTGCGCTGTGACGTCGCAACATACTGCGTCGGACAGGCTGCAAGTATGGCGGCGGTACTACTGGCAGGCGGAAAGCCCGGGAAGCGGTTCCTGTTGGCAAACAACAGAATCCTTTTGCACCAGCCCCTAATCACAGGCATACTCGAAGGGCCGGCAACCGACCTCGATATTGAAGCAAAGGAAATACTGCGACTGAGAAGCAGATTATATAACATATTGGCAAAACACACCGGCCAAAAACCGGATAAAGTCGAAAAGGATTGCGACCGAAACCTCTGGCTTGACCCTGAAGAAGCTATCAAGTACGGTCTCGCAGACAGAATTTTGCAAAAAGCGCCTGAAATCGTCAGGCAGCAGGAGAAGGAATAATGAACATTAAACAGCGAATCATGAATAGCGAACATCGAATAATGAATCATAAACTTCGGAATTCGACATTCCTTCTTCGATATTCAATATTCTGTCTTCTGTCCTCTGTCTTCTGTCTGTATTTTGTCGCAGGCTGTGAAAGCAGCCAGACACCCAAAAATCCATTAGCCGAACAGGTAGAGACATTAACGCAGGATAAAAAAGGCCTGGCCCGCCAAATCGGACAGTTGGAATCAAAAAACAAAGACCTCCAAAAACAGATAAACACTCTGCACGGCCTGCCCGATGACGTCAAGCTCAAAGACATTTACGAAGTGCAAAGCATCAGGATTACAAAATACACCAATCTTTATGACAAAGACAAAGACGGCAAAAGGGAAACCCTAATCGTCTACATACAACCTGTAGACCAGGAGGGTGACATAATAAAGGTTCCCGCCGATGTTCACATACGATTGTTGGACCTGGACAAAGACCGGGACCCTGTCGTTCTCGGCAAATGGCACATTACACCAGACCGGCTAAGAAAGCTTTGGTTCAACGCACTGATGAAAACCCATTACAGATTGACTTTCGACGTCTCCGACAAGCTCGATAGCTACGAAGAGCCGCTGACGGTGATGGTCACCTTCACCGACTACCTCTCCGGCAGAATATTCGAAGAGCAAAAGCTAATCAAGCCCAATTAGAAAAACAGTCAAGATATCAGTTGGTTTTTAGTGGTTTTTGAACTATAATGCGCGTTGGACACCAAAAAGTCGACATAGAGACTTAGTGATGAACAAAAATCTTACTATACCGAAGGACAAAATCATAGATTTTTGCCGGCGCCATCACATTCGCAGGCTTTCCGTTTTTGGCTCTGCCCTACGGGACGATTTCACAACGGACAGCGATGTGGACGTGCTGGTAGAATTCGAAAAGGCCCACGTGCCGGGCTTTGACTTTTTCGATATGGAAGCTGAACTCTCAAAGTTACTTGCACGAAAGGTTGAGCTGCATACACCCAATTTCCTCAGCCGATACTTCCGCGAAACTGTACTGACTGAAGCCGAGGTGCAATATGTCAAGGACTGACGATGTCGTCCGCCTGCGTCACATGCTTGACGCCGCATCCAAAGCGCTGCAACTCACTAAAAACTGCAACAGAGAGGACCTCGAAAAAGATGAGAAGCTTGCGCTGGCACTCGTACGCCTTCTGGAAATCCTGGGTGAAGCAGCCAAGAGCGTTTCTGAACAGTGCCGGCAAAGCTATTCGAACATTCCCTGGCGACAGATTGCTGGAACCAGGGACCGCCTCATTCACGGCTATTTCGATGTCGATTTGGATATAGTCTGGAAAATCGTATCCGGCAACCTGCCATCTTTAGTACTGCAATTGGAAATAGCTCTTTCAAACGAGAAATGATTGACTCATATCGATGACCTCTTCCGACACGTCAAGGCAAACCTCAATCAAGCCAAGTTCCTTTTAATTCCCTTGTGTTTGGTGTGCATTCGAGTATGAGTTCAATTTGCAGTGTCAGTGTGTGAAAGGTATGGACAAACAGGGTCAATTAACCATGGATTTCTCATAAAGCCCGTAGGCGGCCTGCAAGCCGCGCATCACGTCTGTCACGGTAATGATTCCAACAGGCTTTTTATCCGCGTCCGTAACAGGCAGACAGCTTATATGCTTCTCATACAGCATTCTCACTGCTGTATAAAAATCACAGCTCTGCTCAACACTTGTTACGTCTCGCTTGATAATATCACGCAGAACCTGCTTTATCGCCGCATTGTTTGGGGCAACTTCAAACAGCCTGTCGTGAAATGTGTCGGCGCCGGGCCTCAAAAACGGAAGATAACGAAGTACATCTTTATCTGAGATGATACCAACGAGTTTCTTCTGCGTATTCACTATCGGAATGTGTCTGATTTTGCCACTCTGCATAACCTCTATCACGCGAGCCAGGCTGTCCTGTTCCTCAAGACAAAAAATATCATTGGTCATAATATCTTCAACTGTCCGAAGGACCGTCGAGAAGGCGGGCATCACCTCATCCGAACTCCCCGACAGCAGGTCGACAAATCGCCTCCTTTGCTCAGCATCTTCCATCTTTGAGCATATCTTGCGGATTTTATCAAGTCTGATAAACAGCTTCAAAATGTCCGTAGACGTAACGACACCAACTAAATTGCGGTCTACGAGAACAGGCACCATATTGACATGATTACCAACCATGACGGTAATCATATCCTCTATCGTTGTCTCAGGGGATACCGACTTCGGATCTCTGTTAACGATTTGGACAAGAGGCTGTTTCAGTGCCCTGGAGTCTGAATCCGTCTGCCCCAGTTTGCCCGCATAAGGAGATATTTGCCGGAAAACATCACGTTGAGAAACAATACCAATGAAGTATGGCGTTGCTTCTTCACCGGTCGGCCTGTCTACAACCGGGACGTGTCGGAAATGGTTCTCTTCCATAAACTTCAGACACTTCTCTATCGTATTGTCCAGTGTCAGTGTCTTGACATCTTTGGTCATCACGTCCTTGACGCGATAAACCAGCTTGAAAAAGACATCCTTACCAGCCGATAAATCGTCTATAAGGTCAATCAGTCTGAATTGTTCATCCGGCATACTATTTCCCTTGCGGGCTAAGACAAACTGTCCCACAAAACAGAAATTCCTCGTAACCTCACAATAATGCCACTGTTTTGTCGACAAAGCATCTCTGCCACTTTAGCAAATCGGACACGCCAAAAGCATACCGCCGATAAATTAATAAACAGAAAATGGACACAAAAAAACCCGCCCCTTTTCGATTGATAATCCGCACAATTATCGGCCGTTCTCAGCCAAATACAAATCCCCCCAAATCCGCCTCGCCGCCTCCGTGACTAAAACTCAACCGCCCGCCCCTTCGAGCCAATGGCCGCAGAATATCTCCAAATCCCCTATATCCACCGTTCCGGAGAGGTCAAAATCCGTCCCGTTGCAGTCATTAGCATCTCCGCAATTGGTATCCCCCCAGTAATCGGCAAAGAATGAGTAATCTCTAAAATCCACTCCGCGCGGACATAGAAAATCTGCTGCTGTTTTCTGCCGGATGAACCTCGGATAGTTCATTCCCTCACAAGTAAGGTCCCAAATGTCAACAAAGTCCCAGCCGGCATCGGTAAACGTACTCATTGTCTGCATTTGGGCGGTCGGAAGACCCGCGACATTTGTAACTGTGCCTGTGTTAGTACCAAAACTGTCGGTTACGCCGTGGGTCTGTGTGTCGGTATCCCAGAAGCAGTTCGCGATACTGCCATAATAATTTTCCCCCACAAGGCCGCCGACATCTTCAGCACCATTTACATCACCTGTAGAATAGCAGTTCGAGACACTGCCACCATTTATCCCCACCAGGCCGCCAACATACTCGTCACCATTTACATTGCCCATAGAATAGCAATTCGAAACATTGCCACCATTAATCCCCACTAAGCCGCCGACACACCAATCACCGTTGACAGAGCCGGTAGAATAGCAGTTCGAGATACTACCACGATTATTCCACCCCACCAAGCCGCCGACGACATAGTCATCACTGCTGACAGAGCCACCTTCAAGGCCCAGGCTGCTAACTTGGCCACCCTCTCCGATACAGCCGAAAAGCCCTAAAAAATCATTACCGGTGCCACCATCATCTATCGTTAAGCCTATTATCTCATGGTCGTTTCCGTCAAACACACCTATAAAAGCCGTGCCGTCAAAATCAAAACCGTATTTATAGGTATCTGGAGCAATAACGGCTGTGGTATAAGTCAACCCGGCCAGATTGATATCCGTCTCCATGCGGGTATAGCCGGCCCAGTAATTCGCATCAGCCGCAAACTCGTCGAAATCCGCCGGCGTCTCAATCCTCCACGGCTCCGCCTCCGTCCCAGAACCGGATAAACCCAGCGCCGGATGCGCAGAAATGATGACTAAGGAAACGATAAATGCAATCCTATACATAACTTACCCTCCAAAAACCCATTAGCGCATTGTAACTCAGCCGTTAATTTTGCTTCACTAACGGCCAATTCATTTTCTCTTGAATACAGATAAAATCTGCGATTCTGCATTCATAGCTGCTGTTCTACACCGCTAAGCTTTATCCACCATACCAAATCCGGCTTAAAAAATCAAGCTTAAAAATTTTTTGAAAAAATGTGTTGATTTCCATACCACCTTGATATATAATGACAGCAGCATTCTACAGGGTTGGGGTTATCTCGCTTTCTCCTCTCCCTCCGCACCCAACCCTGTTTTTTTTATGCGCTCACTTATTCTTCAACATCCGATTCCACACACGGCTCTTCTGTATCCTTCATAAAATTTCATCCGCTGAGTATATTTTCATACCCGCTTCAGATGATTCCGCGATTGCTTCTTGCATAGACCAAAACGCTTTATAAAATAGCTCTATGCAGAAACTGCTCAACAAAATTATATGCGGCGATTGTATAGAGGTCCTCAGCAAGGTACGCAAACCCTTCGCCGACCTTATATTCGCCGACCCGCCCTTCAACATCGGCTACAAATACGACAAGTACTACGACAAGATAAAAAGCAAAAACTACATCGCATGGACAAAAGACTGGATGACCGCCTGCAAAAAAGCCCTTATGCCCCACGGCTCATTCTACATCGCAATCGGCGATGACTACGCCGCCAACGTAAAAATCATAGCCGACGAACTGAAGTTAGTAATGCGCAACTGGATTATCTGGCACTACACCTTCGGCCAGCAGATGAAAACAAAATTCGCCCGCTCACACACCCACATCTTTTACTTCGTCAAGGACAAAACCGGCTTCACGTTTAACGACCTCGCCGTCCGTGTCCCCTCAGACCGCCAGCTAATCTATAATGACAGGCGCGCCAATCCCGCAGGCAAAATGCCGGACGACGTCTGGACCGAATACTCACGTGTCTGTGGAACCTTCAAGGAGCGCGCCGGCTGGCACCCCTGCCAGATGCCAGAAAGCCTGCTCAAAAGAATCATAGCCGTAAGCTCCAATCCCGGTGATTGTGTCCTCGACCCTTTCAGCGGTTCCGGAACCACCGCCGCCGCCGCATACCAACTAAACAGAAACTACGTCACACTGGATATCTCCGAAAAATACGTCGAAAACGCAAAAGAACGCCTCACTGAATTAAAAGAGCAACACCCCACCAATTTGTTTCTAAATACCACTGAACTAAACGAACTCAAGAGGCTGGTGTTCGATATAAGAAGACCGGCAAAACAAATTACCGCCGACAAAAAACTTTTGGAGCTTGTCGCAAATCAATTTGCCGTGCGAATGGACAACCATAAGCGATATAGTAAGAAAGAGATAGCAATGGCTTTAGAGGGTATCGCCGATTGAAAAAAGCAACCCTGAAAAATTCCCTCCTGCTCTGCCTGCCCTTCATCGCCTCTGCAATAATGCTCACGGTGATACAGGCACCGATTAGCCTCTCGTTTCTGGCTTGGGTGTCGCTTGTACCCTTTATCCTGGCCTGCTCATCTGATGCAAAGCCAAAATCCCTCGCTCTCGCCGCATATTTGGTCGCTGCCTGCTACTGGCTGGGCAACATATACTGGATAGCCCCGATAACCCTGCTCGGCTGGACCTCGTTCTGCCTCTACACCGCAATTTTCTGGCCCATTCTCGCCCTTTCTCTGCGCTACTGCAGAATAAAAAAGATACCATTATGCCTGGCCGTACCCATCCTCTTCGTTGGCGCCGAACGCCTGCGCGGCCTTTTCCTCGGAGGTTTCTTCTGGCGATTCCTCGCGCACAGCCAGTATCAAAACATCACCATAATCCAGATAGCCGACATCTTCGGCGCAGCGGGCATCTCGTTTCTGATTGCGATGGTCAACGCCCTGCTCGCCGAATGGATAATCGCCGCTCGATGCCCTATGGGTGGCAGCCTCAAATCCGAAGGATTTGGGGATGGTTTGTTCCACCGGCAAAATATTTTCAAAATTGGCAATTTTATAAAAACTGCGGTGGTATGTTCTGCCCTGCTCGCTACTGTCTTTTACGGCCGATGGCGAATCAACCAATCGGAAAAATTTGTAACAGAGGGCCCTCTCGTCGCTTCTTTGCAGTCAAACGTTCCACAGTGGATTAAGACTGAGGCCCTGCGAGGAGAACCGGACATCGCTGAGAAGACTTCGCAGCAGTTATTTGATGAGCTTATGCAGAAAAGCAAGGCAGGTGCCGCAGAAGGCGCCGAACTAATCATCTGGCCGGAGACTATGGTGCAGGCCACTTTGAATGATGAAGTCCTGATATATCTCGACCCTTCAAGCCAGCCGATACTATTTGACAAAGCTCTTTCTGAACACGCCAGAAATAACAACGCATACCTGCTTATAGGTGCCTACTCAGGCAAAGTTGACTTTAAAAACGCCGAGCCTTATATGGCGGAAAGGTACAACTCTGCGTTACTATACAAACCTGACGGTAAAAAGTACCCAAAGGTATATAGCAAGATGCATTTGGTACTTTTCGGCGAGGTACTGCCTTTCAGAAAAAGTTCTCCTCTGCTTTTTAATCTCCTGATGAAATTCAATCCCTATGGCTACGACCATTCACTCGACCCGGGCACCGAATACACTGTTTTTGAAATGACCAGCCCCCCCGCCGACACTGCATCAGACCGGCAGCCCCGCACGTATAAATTCAGTGTCATCATTTGTTATGAAGCCACCATCCCCGCTATTGCCAGAAGATTTGCACTCGACACAAAGGGCCAAAAGCAAATCGACTGGCTCATCAACATCAGTAACGACGGCTGGTTTGTCGGTTTCGACCAGGACAAAGTCTTACCAAGCACTGAGCTCTCACAGCACATGGCAATATGCGCTTTCAGGGCCGTTGAGAACCGTCTCAGCATCGTAAGAAGCGTCAATACCGGCATAAGCTGCATAATTGATACTCTCGGACGTATAAAAAATGGCTCTCTCGCCGGCACTTTACCGGACAAGGCCATCGAACGACAGGGTATCGCTGGATGGTTCGTCGATAAATTGCCGATAGATAAAAGAAATACATTTTTCAGTAAGTACGGCCAATGGCTGGATTTTTGTTGTGCTCTGTGCTTTCTTGTGTTCATAATAGTAACGCCGTGGGCTCGATTTATCAGAAATAAGATTTATGTTAACTTTTTACGGCAGCGCAAAAATGAAAATGCGGTCTAAAAAAACAAAAAAACAAAACATATTCTACACCAAAGTTCTTGCCGTCATTGCTCTTACAACTTACGCCCTCTTCTGTTTCGGATGCGAGGAAAACCTAACAACCAGAGGCAACTGGCCCTTGACTGTCTCTGTTGACACTCTTGTACCCTATGCTGCAGGAATTATCCAGGATGCTTTGGCAGACCCTGACCCGCTAATCAGGGCCAACGCTATTGAAGTTGTCGCAAAAACAAGGCAAGTCCGATTGATGCCAAAAGTGCAGCGGTTAATGAAGGACCAATTCGTGCCGGTTAGATTCTCGGCTGCCCTTGCTGTCGGCGATTTTGAATATGCTCTCGCAAAAAATTCGGTAGCAGAACTGCTTCAGGACAAAAACGAAAATGTCAGAATGGCCGCTATATACGCATTAGGAAGGCTTGGCCGGATGGACAGCATTGTGCAAATCCGCAAGGCAATAACAAGCAGCGACCAGGTTGTCAGAGCCAACGCTGCTCTCTTGCTCGGCAAAAGCGGCGATACAAGCACACTCACAATACAGGCATTATGGTGGACACTTCGCAGGGAAGATTCCGATGACAGGGTCAGATTCCAGACCGCCGAAGCTCTCGCTATGCTCGGCGATGAACGCATATACCCAAAGTTGTGGTCGATGCTCATTAGCGCTTACGCCGATGACAGAGTTATGGGCATAAAGGCGATGAGGCAGCTCGGCACGTTACAGGCAAAAGACGCCATCGCCACTATGCTGGACGATGATGTTATTGAGGTTAGACTCGCCGCTGCCGAACAGCTCGGTATGCTCAATGACACCAGGGCTGAGCCTGTCGTACTTGATGTCTTTGCCAGAGACCTCACCGCCGGTCTTGACAAACAGAGCCAGGCTCGGGTAAATGTGCGGACAGCACTGGCAATAGGCCAAATCGGCTCACAATCTCTTATCAGGTTCCTACCTCAGCTCCTGAAAGACCAGTCAAAATTTGTCCGTCTTGCCGCCGCAATGGCCGTTTTTCAGTGCCAAATGAAAAAATGATACCCCAAATACCACCCTTTTCACATCGTCATTTCTGTTTGTTCTTCCTTTCTTCGCTTATTTTCGCACTTTTTAACAAAACCGCCACCCACTTGAATTTGACCAAATTCAATACCTGAAGGCCAAAATAGGCAAAAAATAACTTGACCTTTTGAACCTTAAAGTGTAAAGTAGTAGTACATAAAGTACGATATTTTCGTACATCGGGCATAGTGCATATACGCATAAAACGAGGATTCACGAAAGGGGCCTGTTTTGAGTACACTTACAAAAATTTTAATAGTTCTGCTGACAATAGCATCGATTTTCCTCTGCGGAATTGTCGTTACTTATGTCGCAAACGCTGACAATTACAGGGAAAAATACACCAGCCAGAAATCTGAAAGGGATGGCCTAAAGGAAAAAACTGTCAGCCTGAGTGAGCAGTTAAACAATAAAATCGCTGAAAAGGACGCCCTCGAAGACAAACTAAACCGCGAGATTGCTGCCCTTAACAAACAGATAACAAACCTGCAGGGTGACCTCAAGACAATCAACGACAAAAATCAAATCCTGGAGCTGAGAGTAACAGACATGGCAAGCGTCGTTGAAACTTCAGCACAAACTGCCGGTACCAATGGACAATTATTAAAAGAAACACTTGTCGAACTGAACAAACTTCAGTCTCAACAAATAAAACTCTCCGCTCAGCTTGATGACACTTCAGCGACCCTTCTTGAGAAATTAGCTATAATACAAACCCTCGAAACGGAAAAGAAAAGACTTACAGAGGAGAAGCTTGAATTACAAGGTAGGCTTGGCAAAATTTTACAACCAACAGGAAAAGCACCTGCACCGGTCACCCCGGTCACTCCCCAAAAAGACGTAGCAAGACCGGCGCCCGTTATCTCACAAGATATCGCTCTGAAGGGTTTGGTAACCGCTGTAGACCTGAAAAACAAGATGGCAAGTATATCTATCGGCTCCGCTGACGGAGTGAAGGACGGCATGAAATTCCACGTTACACGCGGCGATAAGTTTATTTGCGATATTCTCATCATAGACACCGATACCGAAGAGGCCGTCGGGGCACTGGAGCTTATGCAGGAACAGCCAAAAGCCGGTGACACTGTTTCTACGAATCTGTAGGCGATTGTAATACCGGCATGTAAAGTATCGAAAAAATTAAAACATAATTCTGACAACCGTCAGGAAATGCAGAAACTTTTACGTGAGGTCGAAATATGAGTCCAGCAGGACGAATTCGTGGTGGCAAGCTAATCGCAGCAGACAATCTCTACACGGCAATCCTTGGCTTGGCGCTCTGCATTGTGCTGGCCACTGCGGTCTTTGTCGCATACAAATGCTACTTCCAGTACGGAACATTCTACGAAATTCCCTAAACAATTTACTATTGACCCCAGATAAAAATCGTGGTCAAGTAAGTTAATCAAACTTAAAGTTTCTTGCCGTCATGCTGAGCGCAGCGAAGCATCTGGCCTTAGCAGCAAATAAGCCTAATTTATCGGATTCTTCGCTTTAATTCATTACGCTTAGACCTGTCCTCGAACCTGCCCTGCCTGCCCTGAGCCTGTCGAAGGGAGCTTGTCGAAGTGAGCTTGTCGAAGGGACGCAGCGAGGGAATGGCAAACCACTATATGTGCTTGTAAATATAGGAATTACGATTATTGATTCCATCGAATCGGCCTGTTTGAATTAGTGAATAACCCGCAATATCGGACATCAACCTCCAATTTACGCCTGTATCGGAAAAAAACGTAAAAAAAAGAAAATTTCTAATGGGTATTGACAACTGCCAGGTTTATCTTTAAATAGTCAATAGTAAATTGAAATTCAAGAAGGGAATCGAACGTGCTACTGGACTCAATCTTAGGCTGGTTCAGCATGGATATGGGTATTGACCTCGGTACCTGTACCACCTTGGTTTGTGTCCGAGACAAAGGCATTGTCCTCAATGAACCCTCCGTTGTTGCCGTTCGCAAGGGAACCAACGTCGTCCTCAACAATGGCGAAGCGGTTGGCATGGTCGCACGCGAAATGCTCGGCAAAACACCCGGCTCGATTAGCGCGATTAGACCTCTAAAAGACGGTGTTATCAGCGACTTTGAAATCACCGAGGCAATGCTCGGCTATTTTATACGAAAAGTACACGGAAGAGGGGGACTGGTCAGGCCGAGAGTCGTTATCGCCGTCCCAAGCGGAATCACCGCCGTCGAACGTCGTGCCGTCATTGATTCTGCTGAAAGGGCCGGCGCAAGAAAGGTCTACCTCGTCGATGAGCCAATGGCCGCCGGCATCGGCGCCGGGCTGCCCATAACCGACCCCACCGCCTCTATGATTGTCGATATCGGGGGCGGAACTACAGAAGTGGCAATAATGAGTCTGGCTGACATCGCAACATCCGAATCTATCAGAATCGGCGGTGATGATATGGATGAAGCAGTCATCAGCCACCTCAAAAAAACCTACAATCTGCTCATTGGAGAAGCAAGCGCTGAAAAAGTAAAAATCCAAATCGGCTCTGCCGCGCCTCTCGAAGAGGAATTAACTATGGAGGTAGCTGGCAGAGACACAATTTCCGGACTCCCAAGGAAAATCGTTATTACAAGTGAGGAAATAAGAGAAGCACTCAGAGACCCAATTGCCGCTATTATTGACACCGTTACCGCAACGCTGGAAAAGGCTGAGCCTGAACTCGCTGCAGATTTAATTGAGAACGGAGTGCACATCTGCGGCGGTGCATCACTCTTGCGGGGAATGGATACTGTTCTGGCAAATGCAACTGGACTGCACGTACAATTGGTGGATGACCCTCTAAGTTGCGTCGCACGCGGTACTAGTGTCTACCTCGAAAATCTCGAACTCTGGAAAGACACGATGGACCATAACGAGTACGGATGGGAGTAATTCGTCATACGTGCTGCGTAATACACAGTGTGTAATACGACCATGGCAAGGAAGCTAAATAGAGCACCGTTTCCCAAACGAAAAAAAACAGGTCTGGGTTCTCTCTCCAGGCCTATGTTATTTACCTGGTTTATGTTAATCGGCTTCATCTTGCTCTTTGCCCCACAGAATCTGACAAATGACCTGCAGTTCGCTTTTGCCCGAATTTTTCGTTGGCCCTTGACTATAGGAAAAAACATTTCGCTTTATGCACGAACAACGCAGGCTCCTACGGAATTCAACGGAAAAACTCAATATGAAAACTATATTGCAAATCTTCAGGAACAGTTAAGGGAAAAACACGAGGAGGTAGTGGAGCTCGCCGGCCTCAGAGAAAGGCTCCACGCCCTGGAAAATGCCGGACTCGTCGTCGCAGACGTCATTAGAGCATCAATAAACGCAACAAAAGGCGAGCTTACTATCAACAGAGGCAAAGACGACGGTATTGCCAAAGGTCAGTTTGTGCTCGGAGACAACAGTATCATCGGAAATATCTCCGATGTCTCACTCCGAACAGCACGTCTAAAGTTGTTTACCGACCCCGCATCCAGAATAGCGGTAAGGATTGGACAATTAAATATAGACAGGCTAATGGTGGGCTCCGGAAACAATCTCGCAAAGATAAGATTGCTCTCAACAAAGCACAAAGTGGCGGTCGGTGACAAAGTACTCGCCCAAAAAAATCCGGGCTTTCTCGATGCCGCGATGATTATAGGAGTAGTCGCCCAGTGTAAAAAGGACGATAGAAATCCCTCCCTATGGGATATTACCGTAAAATCCGTATGTGATACGGAAAGATTAAATACTGTAACTGTAATTGTAATGAATCCGAAGGAGTAAGACGGTCCTCAAGCCCCTCGTCTTCTGAGCCTAAGCTCAGCCTCACAGGCGGGCAATGGACCGTGGGAACAAAAAATGCGATGGTTCCGGTTCGCTGTTTTTATCGCTTTCGTCGCCGTACTGCAGGCAAGTCAGGTATTAAATATGATTGCCTTGACAAATTTGGGAATCAAACCGAATTTGTTATTAGCACTTTTGGTATTTTTTACTATCTACTGCAGCACCACCGATGCAATCATAGCCTCATTCACCATCGGTTTTGCCGCTGACATCAGTATTGGCTCCGTAATAGGCTCACAAACCATCAGCTTCGGTCTTTTCGGAACGGCGCTTGCCTATTTCAACCGCCTTATCGCAATAAGAAATATACCTTACCAATCTCTTGTTATATTCATCACCGGCTGTCTCGCCGGAAGCCTCGCTCATTTTCTGGCGCTCTTGAAAGGACTCTCTGCCGTCGCAAATGTATACACTGTTATTCTCGGAACCGCCTTATATTCCGCAATACTTGGACCTTTTTTATTCTTGCCTACTGCCTGGTGGATGCGTATAAAAACTCAGCGATTCAAACGATATTAGTTTCACAATACGTAACGACTGAAACATATTTCAAACCCGTAATAAAAAAGATATAAGATGTTCGGCAAACGAATTAAAATTTTCATAATAATAAGCACGATGCTCCTGCTCCTCTTCGCACTGCGGCTGGCACAATTACAGCTCGTCTCACATCCTTTCTACCTCAAAGGAATCGCTGAACTAAAATTACAGGAGGGTGTCTCACGCCAGCTTAACACTATCAGAGGTAAAATCCTCGACAGAAAGGGCCGAATTTTAGCCACCGAAGAACCTCAGTTCCAGCTCCATATAAATTATAATCTATGCTCTGTTCTGGACGAACGTGTTCGACGGGCAATCCTGCTCACCGCATACAACAAGTCAACACCCGCAGCAGTAAAAAACGCTGTAGCAAAGCAGCGTCAGCAGCTCGATGATAAGCTTGAGATACTCCGCAAAATCATTGACAAATGCACTTACTTCGGTCAGGAGCGAGAGGATATTGAACAGGAAATTAACAATATCAACAACATAATATGGAACTTGCGAACATTCCTTGCCTGGAGGCGAAACGACCCCGACCCAAAAATAGTTGAAAAATATAACCGAAGATTCAGTGACGTGCCGCTGTCCGTAGCCATCCGGGAATTCGAAAAGAAGTTTCCCGACGAAAACCAGCAGCTTCTCGAAATAGAAAAAATTAAAAACATCCCTGAAATGAACAAAGGCCGGTGGCTGCTCGAGTTAAAAACAGATGCCGATGTCTTTGATGCCCAGGTGGAGTTTATAGATATTGAAGGAATTGAGATTCTGCCTAAATCAAACAGGGTATACCCTTATGCCTCGGTCGCCGCTCAAACAATAGGATGGGTCGGACGGCCTCAGGAAAAAGACAAGAAGTTTCTTGCCGATGATAAATTATCAAGCTATCTGAGCAACGAGGTCTGTGGAAGGGAAGATGGAGTAGAGTATGTCTGTGAAACTATACTCCGCGGAAGACGCGGCGAGGAAGTCTACGACATAGACCGACAGCTCGTTAGTCGAACAGAGACGGAGTTCGGAGAAGACGTCTCAATCACGCTCGACATCGAGCTCCAAAAGAAAATACAAGACCACCTCGCTGACTGCGGCCTGAATCCAAACTGCACAGCGCCTACGGCTGTTGTCGTCCTCGACGTCAATACTGGCGATATCCTCGCTATGGTCTCAACGCCCACATACGATTTGAACAGGGTCAGGTATGACTACGGTACTCTGGCTGCCGACTCCAATGAACCACTACGAAACAGGGCTATTAACAAAGGCTATCCCCCGGGCTCCGTCGTCAAGCCCATAATTCTCACCGCCGGCCTTCAATCCGGCAAAATCACTCCGCAGGAGATTATCCATTGCCCCGCACAAAAAGCACCAAAAGGCTGGCCAAGCTGCTGGATCTTCAACCAGTACCGCAGCGGACACGATTATAAATGGCAAAACTATGCAAGAAATGCCGTTAGGGGAAGTTGCAACATTTATTTTTCCAGGCTTGCAGACAGAATCGACACATCCGTCCTGCAGCTATGGCTTTACAAATTCGGCTATGGCCACAAAATACCACTTGTTCCGCAGCTTAGTACATCGACTATCTCCACAGGACGCCTATCGGAGGAAAACCGAAACTTCCGGCAGGTCGATGGAACAATTGCAAGCAGCATAACGTCGGCCAAAATTTCACGTTTCGACCAGGTTCCCCCGCTTTATAAGGCAGAGAGAAGATACTTCGGCATCGGCCAGGGAAATCTCCGAGCAACTCCGCTGCAGGTGGTAAATGCCATTGCCGCAATCGCACGGGGCGGTATCTACAAACCGCCTCGCTTAATTATGGACGGCACAAAAAAAATCCCGAATTCATCAACTCAAAATTCGCAGTCTGTCCACCTCGGCATCTCGCCGCAAATCTTAAACGTCGTCCTCGATGGAATGAGTGCTGTGGTAAACGAAGATGGCGGAACCGCATATAGCCAGTTTGTCCGGAGCGGTCTCACGCTGCAGGGTGTAAAGGTCTACGGCAAAACCGGCTCAACGCAGGATCCAAGCCACGCCTGGTTTGGCGGCTTTGCCACCGACGACACTGGCAGAAAGCTCGCTATCGCCGTCCTCGTCGAAGGTGCACAACATGGCTCAGCCGACGCCGCACCTTTAGCACGAGATATCATCCAGTTCTGCGTCCAGGCAGGATACTTAGGCAAAACCCAAAATACCTCTTTCTAATTCGCTCGCAATAGAAGTCAATGTCATTGCGAGGCCACCAAAGGTGGCCGCGGCAATCTCAACTCCTTTCATTCTGAGCGAAGCGAAGAATCTGGCCAACAAACCAAAATCAAAAAATATCCTGGAAAATCCCGCCCAATAAACTATAATGGACCGAAAATGGTTCGCGGAGATTTATAATGACCAAATGTCAATTCGAAAGGAGGTCTTAAATGTACTGCCCGAAATGTGGAACACAAAATCCCGATGTCGCCCTGGTGTGCAGCTCATGCAGCGCCGTTCTGACACCCCCCACGGCCCAGATGCCGACTAACCCACCCAAGACAAGCAGAATGGCCATCGCGTCGCTTGTGCTCGCGATTCTAAGCCCCTTCACCTGCTTTATCACAGCCATACCGGCAATAATTTTAGGTATAGTGGCTCTGGTAAAAATTTCTAAAAGCGCCGGCCAATCGAAAGGAGTCGGTCCCGCAGTCACAGGAATAGCTCTACCGGTACTCCTCTTGCCGTTCGTCGCGATATTCATGGGAATCTTGTTCCCCGCCCTGTCCAGGGTCAGACAAATATCCTTCCGAGTGGTCTGCGGCACCAACATGTCAGGCCTCGGCAAGGCCATGCTCATCTACACCAACGACTACGATGATAAGTCCCCTACCTCCTCAAAATGGTGCGATTTGTTGATTGAGCACTCAGAGGTAAGCAAAAAACAATTCACCTGTCCGGGCGCGACCCAAGGCCCCTGCAATTACGCTATGAACAAAAACATAGAAAACTTTGATAAAGGCAATACTCCGCCGGATATGGTTGTCCTCTTCGAGACCCACCCCGGATGGAACCAGGTCGGCGGACCGGAGATACTCACCACCGAAAACCACCAGGGTGAAGGCTGTAACGTCCTCTTCGCCGATAACCACGTCGAATTCGTAAAAACAAAAAACCTTAACAAGCTAAAGTGGTAAATAGATAAAATCGATCCCAAAGTGAGACTCAGTTGGATGCCCAGGATTCCCCGGCTATCCTGACGCAGTCTTTGCCTGGTGCTTTTTGTGCTGCCGCAGATGAAATATCACGTCCAGAGAGGTCTTCAAACCAACAAGGATAATCAAAATTCCGACCGGTGAGCCAAGTGCCATCGTCAAAAACGCGCCGAAAAGAACAGCCAAATGCATAATAACAATTCGAGCGTACGGGCTGCCCATCAGCTTATCAGGTTTGACCCTTGCGTATTCGCCCTTAATCAGATAGTTATACACAAACGAGATACCGTGACTTACAAAAAGCGCCCCCATCGCATACCGCATCGCCTCCGGCATAATCGAATAGACATGTTTGAGAACATTCAGCAGCATCTGAACAAAGACAAAAAAGCATGGCCAGCTCTCCCCATGTATAGGCTCAAACCCAGACTTACCTTTTCCAAACAGCATTAAAACAAAGAAACCGTGAACCGCACAAAAGCCACCATAGTGGACCGTAAAAAAAGGTATCATAAAAAGCTTACCCAGATGCTCGGCCGGATGGGAAACTTTTGCACACGCCATCTTCAGGATATTATAAAATCCAACCACAATATTTTCCGACCAGTAAAGAAGCACAACATGAAAGGCCTCCCACCCACCATACAGCACCCCCCAGAACGGTATCAGGTTCGCCGCAACCAGCGCAATCAGCGGTATATTTGTCAGATATTCCTTCTTATATTTAAAACTGATGTCCCTATCCATAATACTGTAATTCCATTTACATACAAATACGAGCCAATATCATAAACACACCGCTCAGGACAGCCCAATACTAATCGGCCTATGCAGCCTGTTTAAAACCTCCTGCAATATCTGGAAGAACTTATCATTGTCGGGCCACAGAATCCTTTCATCATCCGGGACAGGCTTATCGATTTGTTTCATAAACCGCCCCACAATCTCCTCATCCAGTTTCTCGCCCGCAATCCCAAGGCCCAGCTTCTCTATATATTGCGCGTTTATCATCTGCTCATACTGGCCCGCCACCGGCAAAAGGCACATCGGCTTCTTCAAATGCAGACACTCACTCAGCAGCGAAAAGCCCGCCGAGGCTATCACACCACGCGCACTCGCCAAGTCGGCAAGAAATCCTTCCGTCGACCGCTCCTTGAAAACACAATTCTCGAACTCGCCGCTCTTCTTAAATCCATAAAGGTAAAACTTCTGCGGCGAAAACTTACCAAGCGTTGATTGCAGCTCCTCGACCCCCTTGCCCGAAGTCGAATACAGCAGGATATGTTCCCCCCTGCTCGGTTCAAGCTCACGAACGATAGGCCTCACAACAGGCGGAGCCAGGACCGCCGAGTCAATCCGCAATGGCGTTCTAAAAAAATTGATAACAATATAAGCGACCGCCCCCACATAGTGACACTCCGTCACCACGCTCGACGTCATTCGCGAAAACCAGTTCTTCGTCTCATGCTCCAGCTCACACAGCGTCAGCACATGCTCGTGGTCGATACTGATAAAGGGTACCCTCTTCCGCCACGCCCACCACGCGCTGAAAGGCTCAAAATCCGATATCACAAGGTCCGGCTCAAATGGCTCAAAATGTTGGTGGAATAGTTCATCGTTTATCCTGTTACCTTCGGGAAGATTCAGAAGATTCTGCTTCAGTGTCTCCGATTTGTCTATCCGCCCATCTATATACGTAAAAGACAGGCCGAATATCTCCCGCACACGCTCCCCGAAATACTGTTTCAGATACAGAAGCGATTTTTGAGACCCCACGAACATCACATCGTGCCCGGCATCGATGAGCCTTTGCCCAGTCAAATGCGACCGGCTGCTGTGCCCGAATCCTTCCCCGGCAACACCGTAGATTATTTTCGCCATATCTTTGCACCTCGTACAAACTGTATACACAGGCCCTCTGCCTGTGTCAAGAAGGGGAACATAAAAAAAAACCTTTGGCAATCCCGTCACCAATTACAAGGACCGTTCAGGAACACGCAGGTACTTCATGGTCTTTTCGAGTATCCTGGCCGCTACCGGAGAGGCCACCCTCCCCCCCGTATAGCCCTTGCCAAGCCTTGTGTTCGGTTTATATATCGAAACCAGTACGACCACCTCCGGGTCCTCCGCAGGCGCTCCCGCAACAAACGAGGCAACGTACGCATTCGGCTCATAACCTCTACCATCGCTCCCGGCTAATTGGGCCGTCCCCGTCTTCCCGAAAACCTGCCACTTCTCTAATTTAGCTCTCCAACCCGTCCCTCCGTTTTCCCGTTCATTAACTACTCCGACCATGCAATCATTCACGATCCATTTCGCAACCTCTGGCTTGACGATATAACCAACATCCGGTGATGATTCTCTCTGCCTAACAATTTCACCTTTGCTGTCCACAACCGCCTTCACAAGATATGGACGGATTGACCGGCCTCCGCTCGCTAACACACAGAAAGCCCGAACTAATTGAATAGAAGTCACCGAAATCTCCTGACCGAATGGTATTCGCGTTACGCTGTACCCATTCCAGTCCCCAACACGACGCAGAAGCCCTTCCGCTTCACCCGGCAGGTCAACATCGACCTTTTGGCCGAATCCGAAATGTCTCAATCCCTCGTAAAGTTTGTCCTTGCCCAGCCTTTGACCTATCTTGGCCATCCCTATATTGCTCGACTTAATAAGAATCTCCCGTACCGTCAAATCACCGAACCTGTGATCGCTGTACTCCCCAATCCCCCCGAAACCTGTGCCCCGATAGTCACCGTTCTCGCAGAATATCTTCTCATACCTGCTCACCAGACCGCTGTCAAGAGCAATCGCAGCAATTATCGGCTTGAGAACACTGCCTGGCTCATACTGGATTGCAACAGCGCAATTGCGCAACATATCAGGTTCCGCACTGCCTATGTCATCGGGATTGAACTCCGGCAGCGATACCATCGCCAAAATCGCCCCCGTCTTGGCTGAAACAACTATCGCAATAGCGGACTCGGCCTCATAGCTCGAATACTGTTCAGAAAGTTCACATCGGGCAAACTGTTGAATCGCAGAATCAATCGTTAGAATTATTCCAACCCCATCGGCTAATTCACTGCTTTGTTGTCTCATCTGGATTGGCCGACGAAACGCATCCGCAAGGAAAATATTCTTACCTGCCGAACCGCTAAGCTGTTCGTCGTATCG
>Ga0315543_1001104_pt1 | contig 30243 bp, 20 predicted proteins | sample SalMarSW160210MG_2_FD_203098 | JGI IMG/M metagenome (GOLD analysis project Ga0315543, IMG submission 203098) | Salt marsh sediment microbial communities from the Plum Island Ecosystem LTER, Massachusetts, United States - Salt Marsh Sediment SW1601-210 ... | reverse complement strand
ACAGGCACAATAAGTATCATTGCCGGCTGTTCGAGTGGCATAGAGCCTTTGTTCGCAATATGTTTTATGCGAAACGTCTTATCGGGTGCGAAGTTATTTGAGGTCAATTCATTGTTTGAAGCAGTCGCCAGAGACGCGCACATCCGCGACAAGCAGATACTCGCTCAAATCGCCAGGCAGGGTTCGATACAAGGCATAAAGGCGATTCCCCAAAACATCAGGAAGGTCTTTGTAACTGCGTTTGACATCAAGCCTGTCGCTCATCTAAAGATCCAGGCTGCGTTCCAGAAATACACGGACAACGCTGTATCCAAGACAGTTAATCTACCGAGCGATGCAAGTGTCGAAGATGTCAGAGACATATACCTGATGGCCCACAAGTTGAAGTGTAAAGGGATTACTGTCTACCGGTATGGCTCCAGAGCTGAACAGGTCCTGTCTCTCGGACCTGGAGAAGCTCAAGCTGAAGGTGTAACCGAATTTATTGCGGCAGGTGCCGAGTACTCAGGTGGTTGTGTTGCCAGCAGGTGTGCATTCTGAACACAACACCGGACTGCCCTATTGAGGTAGGCAATTAGCTTCTAATTTCGCGAGAGTTCCCCGCCTGTGAAGGCGGGGGTGAGAGCCGTTTCCAGCAATGCAGTTGCTGGACAGGCAAAGCCTGAAATAGTAAGTGCCACGTCTGTAAAGGCGTGGGAATCTACAGAGGCAGATTGTTAAGACATCAGTGCGGTCGAGTCTCGGTTACCTGTAATTGTAGAATCTCACGGGTTTTGTTGGTAACTTTGGCTTGCTCACTTATCCGGACCGGACAGATCCAGATTATTTTATCACCATTTGTGACAACGAAAAGCTTATCTCGCACCTGCTGCGGAACTTTCGCTGCGGTCAGGAATTTGCCTAACTTCTTCTGTGCTTTTAAGCCCAAGGGCCAGAATCTGTCTCCAGCTTGGCGAAAACGTGCAATTAGAGGCTGATTAATCTTATCGAGGTCAAACCATTCGGTGTAGCTGTTTTTTCTCGCCTTAAAATCTTCGAGTTCACTTGAACTATCTCTAAGAATAGTTGTTTCTATTGAATATGAGCAAAACTCCGTTAGACCAGGTATTTTCAGTATGACATCCCCCGCAGTCTTTTTCTGAGACTGGAGGCGCTTGGCCGCCTGAGTAAAGATCAGTTTATTCTGCTCTCGCCAAACTGTGACTTTGCCTGGCATTATAATTTTACTTGTCTGGCAGTCCTTTTCTGTTATCTGTAGTGTCCTTTCGTAGTGACTTTGTGTTATATTTCTTTCGCCGCATCCGGCAGTGGTCAGACCACGCCTGACAAGCTCAATCTGTATTAGTTTCGGCTCAGACAGCAGGCCCTTCAAATTTAGTGACACCTCGCCGGGGCGAAAATCAGCGAGCCTTTGCCAGGCCCGCTCAGAATATTCATAAAGCATGTTATAAAGTCTATACGATAATGCAGCTAATTTAGAAAGTTGTTCAACGAGGGTTTTCTGGCAGTCTTGCTGTAAAATCGGCAGCAGCCGATGTCGGATAAAGTTCCGGCGATACTTCTCATCGATGTTTGTTCGGTCGTGGCGCCATTTTAGACCGAGACTCTGTAAATAACGCGTAATCTCATCCCGTGTAACACACAGCAGCGGTCTAATAAATTTAGCTTTGGTCTGAAAGCTTCGCACCGGCCAGATGCCGCCGAGTCCGCGATATCCTGTCCCACGAAGTAGTCGCTGCAGCACAGTCTCTGCGTTATCATTTTTTTGGTGTCCTGTGGCAATTAGATTGCAATTATTGCCGCTGGCAATCTCGAGCAGACTCTCTATCCGCAACTGCCGAGCTGCGGTCTCAATAGAGAGCCTATTTTTATTGGCAAATGCACGTACATCCACACGTTTTGTCGTTATGGGGATATTTAATTCTGCTGTTTGTTGAATAACAAAGTTTTCATCCAGGTCAGCTTCACTACCCCGGAGTTGATGGTTTATGTGGGCACAGAATAGTCCAGCGTCTAAGCGATTCTGATCTATTAAGGCCCGCAATACATACAGCAGCGCGATTGAGTCTGCCCCTCCGGAAACCGCCAGCAGAATCCTCTCTCCTGAATCGATCAATTTGTTGGTTTTAATAAAGTCGGCTACCTTTTTTTCAAATCCTGATAGCATTTTTCTCTATTGCCGCGAGCAATTAACATCAACAAAAAACGGGCCTGATGTTATGCCAGGCCCGCGATTGCATATCAAGACATCATCTTATTCGTTTCAACACTAATAGGTTCCTTCGTCGGTCTTCGTTAATTGTCGGACTCGTTTTTCTGCGAATTCCCGCCACTGCTCGTGTTGACTTTCTTTCTGGATGGCCTCCTTGTACAGTTCCAGTGCTTCGTTTTTACGGTGTAGCCGTTTATCCAGAAGGTACGCTGTGCGAAACCGTGCAGGATGTATTGTTGCCGGGTCCCATTGATAAGCTCGCTGGAAGTATAACAGCGCTATTGTGTAGTCGTTGAAGTACTCGTAGATGCTCCCGGCTCTGTAGGCTGCGTCATCGATTTTGTCACTGGAAGGATACTCCCTTATTAGTCGGTTATACTTGTCAAGAGCAAGACGTAATAAATCGTCGTCTTTTATCACTACTAACTGTTCAGCTTGTTTCTGAAGTTGAACAGCCTCCAGGTAGAGCGCATCTGCCTCAGGAATAGGGGTCTTTGCGTTAAGATTAGGACTGGCTGCTTCAGCCTCGATAATATATTTGTACTGTGGCATTCGGTTCAATGCTGCGAGCTCCTTCTTTGCCCAGTCCATCTTCATGCTGTTGCCGGTTGCGGTGTAGTGTTCGACAAGAGCTTCGAGACCATGACGATACTCCCGCCGGTTGACCGCCACCTGCTCGATGATGTCAGTCTCAGTTGTATCGGTAACATTCACTGTATCGATAGGGCTAAACGATGTGTTGGGACGATCGGGCATAAGCTGGCCTCTTCCTGTGTCGTTCGTCTGACAGCCAGCCAGTATGTTCAACATAATTGCAAGCATTGCTATCAAAACTATCCTTGTCATAATAGCCTCCTTTCAACCCTGAGCTCTATTTTCCATTAGATTCAAAAATTCGTATAATTGGGTACCAGCAAGCTGAATATTCTTATTTATTTGACTAAGAATTTCGCAAGCCACAAATCAAAGTAAAACTAATTTGCGCCTGGACGTCAAGCGCAAACAAGCGAAAATTATTTGGCTGTACTGCCTCCTAAGTTTTTTGAAGATTGTATTGTGCTTGGGTGGAAGCTGACCACCATATTTTACACAGACAGGCATTTTTCCTGAACATAGTGGCTGACAAAAAATATAATAATTGTTGCGAAAATGTGCTTCGGATTCGTTCGTAAGGCCAAAACTTATACTTTGACTCTTTACATAAGGAGACGTGAGATGAACACAAGGGTATTTGCCGCTTTCATGGTGATGCTCGTCCTTGCTATAGCCCTGTTAATGGGAAATGCAGTGCTACAGGGTGATACAGCAGTTTGTGGGGCATCTGTGCCTGCGTGTCAAGTCAGGTGCTGTCCGGCGTCTAAGGTTGCAAGCGATTGTCCAGCGGATTGTGTTAAGTCCTGCTGCGAAGCGAAGAAACAGGTACAAACCTGCCCTGCAATGAAGAGCCAGACGGCCTGCCCGTCAAAATGTCCGAAAACATCTATCGAAGAGCCCGCCAAGGCCTGTCCAGGAGAGGGTCAGACTACATGCTCCCAGGCCAAGTGAGATAGGATGATACAGGCTACTGTTTGCCAAGAAATATCAGTATACCCTCGGGTTTTACTCGAGGTTTTTTTATGTTATGGGCCAGAATTAGCGGTGGCGAATTTGGATAGTCTGCCTTGCAGTTGGAAGCAACCCTGATATATTATCAATGGTCGCATTTTGTACTGTGTCGCTGAAATGTAGGCTGTCAGCGTCTAAAATTTTTAACAAGACGTGAAAGGAAGATACAATGCAATATTCTATTGCCAATCCGGAAGAAATATCTGCTGTTCTTGGGCCGGTCGTCGTAATCATTGTCGGCGTATTTCTATTGGTAGTTTCCCTGGCGATACTTATTATTACGGCAGTCGTATACTGCAAAATATTTCACAAAGCGGGGTACAACTGGGCACTGGGTTTACTTGCGCTGGTACCAGTAGCCTGCATAATAATGCCATTTATTCTCGCCTTTGGCCATTGGCCGGTTCTGAAAGAGCTCGAAGAGCTCCGGCGACGGCAGTAAACAGATTCGTGTAGATGTTTATCGCATGACTTGAGGTAAATTGGAGCAAGCCACGGCCTTGGCGGCTTTTAGTAGCGATATGACCAAACGCTGGACAGCAGAACAGGTCTTCCAGGTTGTCAGAGCGTTTCAGCCGGCCTGTGTTGTCGCGGCTGCGGTTGAGCTGGACGTTTTTAGCGCCTTGCAGAATCAGCCGATGTCCTCGCAGGATTTATCCGGAAAATTGCGCACCGACCCTCGTGCGACAGGCATACTGCTCGATGCGCTCACTGCTCTTGACTTTCTCTCAAAAAAGAACGAGACATATTCAGTTCCCTCCGATGTTGCAGAACTGCTGACCATAGCAAGTCCCCGAAGTATTGTGCCGGCTATACGTCATCTGGCCAATTGTCTTCGCAGATGGGCCCAGTTGGCGCATGTCACTCAGACCGGCAGACCTGCTGAACGGACTCCCAGCATCCTTGGCGAAGATGCTGACGAGATCAGTTTTATACAGGCGATGGAGAACTTCTCTGCGCCGATAGCAAATGAAATAATCAAGCATCTGCAGCCGTTGAGGTTTAATCACCTGCTTGATATAGGCGGCGCGTCCGGCACATGGACAATTGCGTTTCTCCATGCGGTCCCGTCGGCAAGAGCAACTATATTTGATCTTCCGGAGGTTATATCTATGGCCAGACAGCAGATTGCTGAAGCCCAGCTAAGCGATCGAGTCGAATTTTTGGCAGGGGACTATACGCAAGATGTTTTGCCTACCGGTGCCGATTTTGCCTGGCTAAGTGCTGTTGCTCATCAGAATTCCCGCCGGCAGAACCGTCAGCTTTTTGCAAAGATACACACCGCGCTTACCGCCGATGGCCTGCTGGTCATTCGCGATGTGGTTATGGAACCTTCTCGGACTGCTCCGGTTGGAGGGGCATTATTTGCTGTCAATATGCTGGTCGGGACCGAAGCAGGGGGGGCCTTTACTTTCGAGGAATTCAAAGAGGACCTATCCCAAACTGGCTTTACGAACATCGAGCTCGTTCATCGTGATCAGGGTATGAACTCGCTTATTCGCGCACGCAAGCCCTGATGGCTCCACGCAATACGATATACACATCACGCTATACACTTCACGCATCACGCATTTGTCATGGTGAGCACAGCCGAACCATATGGCCACGACTGATATTCCCCCCAATTCTCAATCACAAACTACCTTTTCCCATACTTTCCCAAAAACTTTTCGCCAAATACGAACTACAAACAATGAACTTTGTAATAATCAGTAATCAGTAATCAGTAATCATTATGCCCTGTAGAAAAGATGTCATTTCGACCGAAGTGAGCATGTCGAATGGGTTAGAGACAAGGAGTTGCGGTAGTTAAATTTAAGTTAGCCCTGCCACCTGTGGGCAGGGCTTTTAGTTTTCCGGAAAAAATTTTTACCGGTCGGACGATGGACGAAGAAAACAAAAACCATGAGTTAGAATAAAAATTCTGTCCCCAGATTTCCTCACAAAGTGCCGGCCCCAATGGTTGATGTCTTATCTGTCTCTAGCCGAGTGAAACTAGGCGAAGCGGTCGGCTACAATAGTTCGATATACCTCATCAGGGGTAATAGAGAAATTTTAAACCGCATTTATTAACGAACGAGCATGCTTGACCACGACCAGGAGTGTTATAATTCAGTGGTTCGCGTCGCGCACGTTGTCTTGGATATGTTATAAGAATCCGGTCAGTAGCTCTTGTAAACGCGACATAAAATAGTCGTTTCTTTTCATCCAAATCATTGTTGTTTGTATTGCCTGGTAACCATGATTCTTCCAAGCCCGGCATTACGACTGTCTTTTTCGTTAATCCCTTTGATCCATGCATGGTGAGAAATAAAATTGATCGTGGTTCCTCTTGTGGTTGCGCTGAATATGGAATCAGAAAATCGCACAAATTACTAATAGCATCTTCTGGTTCGGTCACATCAAGACACAAAAGGAAATCGTCTAAGCGCTGACGTAGTTGTTTAATGTCGATATCCAATGGCTTTGAAAGTTGCTCCGCTATTAGTGTAGTATCTTTCGATTCAAGGGCTCGGCAGAATCTGCAGAATTCCAATGCTTGGGATTTTGCAGGATCCATTAAACCACCATCTCTGATCATAGTGTCCATCGCATCAGCAGGTGAAATGTCTCGTTGAAGGATTCGTTGCACCATCTTTTTTTTATGATGCGTTTTTATGCATTTATATCTTTCAAGAATCAGACGCTCAAGGAATCGCTGATCGGGATGGCAAACCAATTGGAGGTCCAGTTGTAATTGTGATCTCAAGATGTGAGACGCCGGTTTCCTTTTGCTACAAGTTATATGAGGAGACAGTTGATCAAAGTAAAAATTCAAGGATTTCCATGTTGGAAAGAGGCATATAGTTCCGTCACTCGATTTTGGATTTTCAGGAAGTTCGTTGATACGTTGAGATAAGAATGTTTTAAGGTAGTCAACCTCTGCTTTTGTGCTCTTGAAATAGTAGCACAATACTTCACCTCCATCCTTAAAGGGAAGCATCAAATGTGGATCAGGTCGCATAGCATTTAGGAAGGTATTTGCTGCCTCAATGATTTTTGATTTGCATCGGCGACATCTAATCAAAGAAATCCGGTCGCATCCATGATAATTATACAGTGTTTTCAAACCATCTGGAGACGCGCCTCGACTACTGTACAGGCTTTGGTTATCATCACCAACGATTACCGTCGATTTAGCAATTGCTGAAATCGCGGATATGAACCGCTGCTCTGCTTGATTGAAGTCTTGATATTCATCGATTAAAAAATGCTCAATCCTGGAAATCCAGTCAGGTTTCTGTTGTAATTGATTAAACAAGTTGTGGGCCGTAGGAATAGTCTGGTCCCAATCAATGAGGCGGTAAGTCCGCAGCAGATTGAGGCAAGTGGAGAGTACACTCGTGGTTTGATTACTAAAAGAACTGGGATTGGCATCGTTTCGCCATTTAATCTTTATCTTTTCAAGGATCTTTTTAAGCTGAGACAATGTGAGTAACCCGTGACTTTTAACAAGTGGATGAAGATCCTGTAGAAAAACCTTGGAGCCATCCTCCTTATTGTCAGTGATGTTCATAAAATAAAGTTCTTCATCGTATCCGATCCTAAATCCTTGATTACGTATCAGTCGACAGGCAAAACTATGAAGTGTTGAGATTCGAGGCCTGTTGGTTTCGTATGACCTACTTCCGAAAGTATCAATATAATCCTGGATGAATGTTTTACTTATTTCCTTGATAAATGTAAGGTAACAAATAGAGTCAGAAGTTACTCCTCTACCAGTTAGTGCTTCAATTCGCTTTAAGAGAGAGTATGTTTTTCCAGTACCCGGCCCTGCGAGGGAGACGAGAGTGCCTCTCTCATGATTCTCGAAAGCCTTTGTACGTTCGTCCGGGCCATAGATCTGATCAAGATTTGCCATTCTGTTTCATTCCTTTAAACGGTCTTGACCATGGCCAAACTCGTTTGGCCATGCCACCCACAACTAACAAGCTCTCGCTCATTTATCAGTCGTTACCCCCATTGCAGTTTCGCTCTTTGCACGTTTTGGCACAATCAAGGATGCAGAATATCGCTTTTATCCGGCAATTTTTTATCGGATGAAAAAGGTAATGAGATAATTAAAAAATGAGAGAAACTGCTGAAAATTGCATGGCAATAAAAACCCCCGCCGTAAGGCGTCCTCCGTTAGGAGTCCCAAGGACTGCGGAGAGCGCAGTCGAGGGAACGCAATACGGTCTAAACAAGCGTTTTTTCGAAGTCCTTCACTTTTGGTGATTTTTTGCCTTTGCTGGGAATGATTTTGTGTCCTTCTTCTCGAAGCCTTTTAGCCTGAGCATTAATGCCGCCGGGGAACTTTGGGTTTAGACTACCGTCATCTTTAACGACCCGCCAGTAGGGCGTTATTCTTTTTTTGCCGTTTCGCAAATCTTCTTCCGCAGTTTCACCGCATATTCGCAGAAAGATTCCGACGGTCATCGGGCATGTTGAATCGGCTTTGAATTTCTTAGCGAGCTGCTTTCTTATCTGTCCGGTAGTGATTAGTTTTCTTTTCGGCACCTTCCGGATTAGCTCATCCACAAGCATCGGCGTGGGCACCAGTATCCTTTTGCCGCCCATTTGCTTCTGCCATTTGGCTGGCACATCAACTACTTTTGGTAGTCCCTCCACCGGATTCTCCAACTTCTCCCGATAGCTCTTATATGTTCGCGATTTCTTGCTCATTTTGTTTGGTCCTTGCATAGGATTAATCTCCTTTGACTGGCATTGGTAACTCGTGCAGAGCCGATTCACCAACTAACGCTAACCACGGATTGCTAGAAGCTTCTCTGCTATTATTGAGCTGGCGGTAGTGTTGGCTATCCGCGCACAGTTCTTGCTCATTTCGGCTCGTCTTTTCTCATCCTTCATCAACTCCAGGAGTCTTTTCCAGAGATTGTCAGCACGTTCTTCCGCATCTGCCAGGTCGTCCACTATAACGGCAGCTCCCGCCTCAACCAGTTTGTTGGCATTGAGATACTGGTGCTTGTCTCTATGATAGGGATATGGAATACAGATGCTCGGAACGCCGGCTGCTGCATACTCTGCCACGCTCACGGCACCACTTCTGCCAACTACCAGATTGGCAGCGGCCAACAAATTCGGCATATCATTATAATATCCCAAGACCCTGTGGCTGATTTTGGCATGGATATATTTGCTTTCGACCAACTCGCGATTGCTGGAACCAGTTATATGAACAATCTGCCAATCATTGGAAAAGTCATTTAGCTTTTGCAGGAGTAGACAAATCGCCTCATTGATATGTTCCGAGCCACTTGATGCTCCGGTTACAAGCAGAGTTCGTTTATCCTTGTCCAGATCCAAAGCTGCCACAGCCTTGTCCGGCTCTAAATTCTCAAAGCCATCTCGCAGTGGACAACCAACAACAGTGACTTTTGCATTAGTCTTTGTAAAGTACTCTGTTGTCTCTTCGAATTGCGCGAAAATCTCATCCGCCCAGCGAGCGATCATTTTGTTTGCTTTGCCCGGCGTAAGGTCAACATTCAGTAGTACAACCGGTACTTTCAGCTTGTGTGCTGCAAGACAGACCGGCGCCGCTACAAATCCGCCGACTCCTACAACAATAGGATGGTTGGCTTTAGTAATTATTTTTTTTGCAGTTTGATAGCTTTTAAAAAATGATGAGCTAAAGCCAAACAAATTGTCCGGCCGTAGTGAAAATCCTCTTGCCGGTAGGTTGCTATAAGTAAAGCTGCTCTGCGCAAGAATTTGTGCATCAATTCTGCGCATACTACAGAAAAAGTGGATATTTGCCATCGGCTCAAATGCGACTATTTTCTCTGCCACGGCGATAGAAGGATAGATATGGCCTGCCGTGCCTCCACCTGCGAAAAAAAAGTTCCTGCTATTCGTTGCCATTTAGCATCTTTGCCTTATGCCAATTGAACACACGCATGATAAGCATAACAGCCGATAGAACTTTATAAAATTTGTGTGTGCTTTGTCCAGAGCTTTCCTGACATCAGAAGATATCAGGATGTTGCTTTGTTGTTGGGATGTCGTTGTTTTGGAGGGGATTGGGCTGCGATGTTCATTAATACGCCGACCGCAGCAGATGATAACAGCATGCTTGTACCGCCTGCGCTTACAAACGGCAAAGGTATGCCTTTTGTCGGCAGCATAACTGTTACTACGGCTATATTGAGCGCAGCTTGGCCGGCAATTGTAAGAACGATACCGGCAGCCAGCAATTGGCCGAAGTGATCTCGACAGCGGACAACTACGAGAATTCCTATCCACACAAGCATAATAAAAAGTCCGATGATCGCTGACGTGCCAACAAAGCCGAGCTCTTCCCCGACAATTGCAAAAACAAAATCGGTCGTATCCTCCGGCAGATGCCCGTACTTGCAGGTGCCTCTGCCAAGCCCTTTGCCTAATAAGCCACCGGAGCCAATTGCAATCAGCGATTGGTTTGCTTGATAGGCAGTCGAGGCCGTCCATTTTTGAGGGTTCAGAAAAGCTTCTATACGTTGAAATCGAGCAGGTGAATAGTACAGAGCGATGGAAAAAACCACAACTGCAAATGGCAGGGGTGTTAACAAATGCCACCATCTTATGCCACCAATACCCAGTATCAAAAAGCTAATAAGTGCTATGAATACCGCGGTGCCGAAGTCCTCAACAACTATCAGGCCAACCACGGCGGCAACAACACAGCAAACGGGCACAAAGCGTTTCCAGTACAGGTTAATCTGGTTACGAGACTGATGACAGACAGCAGGCAGAAAAAATACCAGCGCCCATTTTGCCAATTCGGATGGCTGAAAGCTAAGTACAATCGGCCCTACTGGGATTCTGAGCCATCGGCGGGCGCGGTTTATCTCGGCTCCTATTTGTGGAACCAGGACGAGAACAAGCAGAATCAGACTTAAGGCTAATAAATAGCTTGTTAGTGATCTTGACCAGCCATTCGCAAAGCTGAACCTGTGATAGTCCAGCCGGGCTACGGTAAACATTACTATATACGCTACCGGAAAGAACAAAATTTGCCGTAGGCCAGTGAAACTATAGAAGTGCCGTAAGTCAAACTCCTGGCTTAGATTAGCGCTGGCTGAGAAGACAAAAACTGTGCCGAGCGCCATCAAGAAAAGTATGACCATAGCTATGTTGTCAGCGAGACGGTTGCCTTTGGCGTTAGGGAGCATTTTGTTCTCTGCAGTCCAGTGTCTGCGGATACCAGTTGAACCATTCTTTCATAGTGTATTTTCGGCTGTAGTGGGCCAATTACAGGAAAAATTAGGAAAACGATGTGGGAATATACCCGACAGCTTCTCAGAGAAGGGCGATGGGTGGCAGACTTCCGTTAGGTGGTGACGCCACTACCTAGTGAAAACCAATTCATCTGTATAACCTGGCCGGGGATAGAGTGTCTGGACATTTGGTTGTTAGGACTTCCGTAGAAAATTTTCACAAAACTTGTGTCAGCAAGCACTTAGGCTTGTTCAGATGGAATTAGCAAAACTCGTAAAAAATGCGCACAAATTGACAAAAGCGCGCACATTCTGCGCAGAAATGAGCAAAAATTAGCAAAACTCGCGCTATTTTGATATGCTCCTGATGGAGGGTCTTGACTTTTGAATTTTAGGCCGATGTTGGGCTTGACATACTTGACTTTTTGTGCATGCGCAGGCGAGTTGCCAGCCTGCAATCCGGCTTGTCCGACGTAGTTCCGTTTTCATCAGGACGAAGGCGGAACTGGGGCGACCTTTTTGCATTTTTTGATCTTTGATATTTTTTCTTGCCTTTTCTGACAATTTCGACCATAATATTGCTGGCAGAAGCGGGATTTTCAAGCTCCGCTATTCTGGATTGAGGAACCTATAAGTGGGAACAATCAACAAGAAAGAATTGAGTGAGCGCGACATATGCACCAAGTACATTACTCCGGCGCTTGAACTGGCAGGATGGGATAAACGTATCCAACTGCGCGAGGAAGTATATCTCACAGAAGGTCGAATAATCGTAAGAGGTCGCCTCACAAGCCGCGGTAAACGCAAATGGGCAGATTATGTATTATATCATAAACCTAATATTCCCATAGCTGTAATTGAGGCGAAGGACAACAATCATGCTATCGGCGATGGTATGCAGCAGGCACTCGAGTATGGGGAAATGCTGGATGTTCCTTTTATCTACAGTTCCAACGGTGATGGATTCCTCGAACATGACAACACAGCTACCTCTGACCGAATAGAACGAGGCATTCCTTTAGATGCGTTCCCATCTCCCCAAGAACTCTGGCGACGATATTGTCTTTATAAGGGCATTGACGAAACCAACCAACACATTTTTACTGAAGATTACTACTCTGATCCCATCGGAAAGACGCCGCGCTATTACCAACAAGTTGCCATTAACCGAACTATTGAAGCGATTGCCAAAGGCCGCAACCGCATCCTCCTTGTCATGGCCACCGGTACTGGCAAGACCCTTACAGCCTTTCAAATCATCTGGCGATTGTGGAAAGCTGGAATGAAGAAACGCATTCTTTTTCTTGCTGACCGAAATATTCTTGTCGATCAAACAAGAATAAATGACTTCAAGCCGTTCGGTCAGGTTATGACGAAGATCAGTAAGCGTCAAGTGGATAAGTCCTATGAAGTCTATTTATCACTATATCAGGCCGTTACCGGCAGCGAAGAAGAAAAGAACATTTACAAACAGTTCTCGCCTGAATTCTTTGACCTGATTATAGTTGATGAATGCCATCGTGGCTCTGCTGCCGAGGATGCGGCATGGCATGAAATACTTGAATACTTTGCATCGGCCACACAAATTGGCATGACAGCAACGCCCAAAGAAACAGGGGATGTGTCAAATATCGGCTACTTTGGTGAACCGGTTTACACATACTCTCTGAAGCAGGGCATTGCCGATGGTTTTTTGGCCCCATATAAAGTTGTGCGTATTGACATCGATAAAGACCTTTTCGGCTGGCGCCCGGAAAAGGGCAAACTCGATAAGCACGGCAAACTCATAGAAGACCGAATATACAACCAACAGGATTTCGACCGAACACTCGTACTTGAAAAACGCACCGAACTTGTCGCCAAAAAAGTCTCTGATTTCCTTAAAGCAACCGACCGTTTTGATAAAACGATTATCTTCTGTGAAGACATCGACCATGCTGAGCGCATGAGACAGGCCCTCGTCAACCAAAACCCTGATTTAGCCAAGGATAACCGCAAGTACATTATGCGTATCACCGGCGACAATCCCGAAGGCAAGGCTGAGTTGGATAACTTTATCGACCCAGAGGTCCGCCATCCTGTAATTGCGACCACGAGCCAACTGCTCAATACCGGCGTTGATGCCCAAACCTGCAAGCTAATTGTCCTTGACCAGATAATCCGCTCGATTGCGCGGTTCAAACAGATAATCGGCCGGGGCACACGCATCAACGAGGATTACGATAAGCGTTACTTCACTATTATGGACTTCAAGAAAGCTACTGAGCTTTTTGCCGACCCCGATTTTGACGGCCAGCCTGTCCAGATATACAAGCCCGGCCCGGACGACCCACCCGTACCGCCGGATGAAATTGATGATATTGATATCAGCGAACAGCCGCCGACAGATGGTATCCTCGTTGACACGACTCTTGAACAAACCGAAAAAAGAGTTAAATATATCGTTGACGATGTACCTGTCAGTGTCGTCGCCGAGCGAGTTCAGTATTGCGATGCTGACGGCAAGCTCATTACGGAATCACTAAAAGACTATACTCGACAAAAGATACATGAGCAATATGCCGCACTTGATGATTTTCTTACAAATTGGAGCAAAGCTGAACGCAAACAAACCATTATTGATAATTTGCAGGAGCATGGAGTTTTCTTTGATGAACTGGCCGAAACCGTTGGCAAAGACTTTGGGCCCTTTGATTTGATTTGCCACGTGGCCTTCGACCGGCCGCCGCTCACCCGCCGCGAGCGGGCTGAGAATGTTAAGAAACGTAACTACTTCACCAAATACGGCGAGCAGGCAATATCTGTATTAAACGCCCTCCTTGACAAATACGCAGATGTTGGCATTGAAAATATCGAGGATATCAATATTCTTAGGGTCCAGCCAATCAGCGAATTCGGTACTCCTATGGAAATCATAGAATGGTTCGGTGGTAGGAACGGTTATCAAAAGGCCATTAAGGAACTGGAAGCTCATCTGTTCCCGGCCGCATAAATAAGGAAGATTAACAACAATGTCAATGACAGCTACTATAAAAACCATTCAGAACATCATGCGTAAGGATGTGGGTCTTGATGGTGATGCCCAGCGAATCAGCCAGCTTGCATGGATGCTCTTTCTAAAGATATTCGACGACCGCGAAAAAGAATACGAGCTGATGGACAGCAAATACAGCTCACCCATCGCCAAGCATCTTCGCTGGCGAAACTGGGCCGCCAACCCAGAGGGAATGACAGGGGAAGCGCTCCTCGATTTTGTCAATAACACCCTCTTTAAAAAACTAAAAAACCTCTCTTACGGCATGGAAAGAAATCCCCGCGGCTTTGTAATTCGCACCGTCTTCGAAGATGCCTACAATTATATGAAGTCGGGCACGCTCATGCGTCAGGTCATCAATAAGATCAACGAAATAGATTTTAATAAAGCCAGAGACCGCCACCTGTTCGGCGAGATTTATGAAAAGATTCTAAAAGACCTCCAAAGTGCAGGCAACGCCGGAGAATTTTACACCCCCAGAACCGTTACCCAGGTCATGGTCGACATGACCGACCCAAAGCTTGGCGAAAAAATATGGGACCCCGCATGCGGCACCGGCGGCTTCCTGACCGGTGCAATAGACCACATCCGTAACAATTACGTTAAGACTGCTGCTCAGAGAAAAAAACTCCAAAAGACTATCTCCGGCACTGATAAAAAGCAGCTCCCATATATGCTATGCATAACCAATATGATTTTACACGAAATTGACGAGCCAACCTTCATAAAACACGACAACACTCTTGCTCGGCCCTTGAGGAGCTACGGCCCGAAAGACCGTGTTGATGTCATCTTAACCAATCCCCCATTTGGCGGTATGGAAGAAGATGGTATAGAGAGCAATTTTCCCAAAGGATTCCAGACGAGGGAAACTGCCGACTTGTTTTTGGTCCTGATTATGAAACTTCTCAAACCCGGCGGCAGGGCTGCGGTAGTTTTGCCCGATGGTAGTCTGTTCGGCGAAGGCATAAAGACCCGCATAAAGGAAAAACTGCTTACCGAATGCAATCTGCATACTATCGTCCGTCTGCCAAACGGGGTATTTAGTCCTTATGCTGGCATAAAAACTAATCTTTTGTTTTTTGTCAAAGGCGACCCAACAAAAGAAATCTGGTACTATGAGCATCCATACCCGCCGGGCTACAAGTCCTACTCCAAAACCAAGCCCATACGTATAGAGGAATTTGAGCCTGAAAAGAAATGGTGGTACAACCGCAAAGAAAATGAATTCGCATGGAAAGTTCCCATTGAGCAAGTCAGGGAATCTGGTTACAACCTCGATATCAAAAATCCAAACACTATCCTTGAGGAAAAAGTTTCATCACCATCTGAAATATTGGAAAACTTATGTGATAGCATCCAGAAGACTGATGACATCTTGAACAGGCTAAAGGATATGCTGATATGATGAACTTTTCTTTTCCAACTCGAAAATTGTGTGGGTCAATCAAACGTATAACAGATAGAGTTAAAGATTTCCCAAATGAAGATGTTGTTTTAACTGTATATGGCGTGAATAATGAAACTGGTGTTTCACTAACTGGCAAAGATGCCAGCAATGATTTAAGCAATTATATATGTGTATCTGGAAATCAATTTGTCTATAATCCGTATAGGGTAAATATTGGTTCAATTGGTCTCACTCCTAAAAATTTCAAAGGTGTTGTTAGCCCTGCATACGTCGTTTTTGAAACGAAAAATGATTTAGATTCTGAATATTTGTTATTTTATCTAAAAAGTGCGACAGGCAACAATTTGATTAGATGGTACGGAAATCGTGGGGGTGTACGATCTGCACTGCGATACAATGATTTGTGTAAACTGGATATTCCTAACCTTACTATCGAAGAGCAAAAAAAGTCTTTAATTCGTTTTAATCCGGCACAAAAAGATATCAAGAAGCTATCTCGTGAACTCGAAGCTCAGAATGGGAATATAGCCAAACTCCGCCAGGCGATTTTACAACTTGCCGTCCAGGGCAAACTCGTCCCACAAAACCCCAATGAAGAACCTGCCTCAGAACTATTGAAAAAGATAAAGGCCGAAAAAGAAAAGCTTGTCGCAAATAAAACAATCAAAAGTAAATGGAAGATGCACAGGAAAGCAAAAGATAAACCTCCGTTTGACATTCCAAGTACATGGGAGTGGGTGAGGTTTAAAGATGTAATATGGTGTTTCAGAGGTCATAATCCAACGAAAAGCGAGTTTGTGAAAAGTTTACGCAAGGGATATATTCGTTTTATACAAATTACTGATTTTAAAACTGATGATAAAGCTGTTTATGTTCCTGGGAGCAAAAAATTAAAGATGGTTTATAAAGGCGAGATTATCATGGCCGCATATCGGCATATAGGAAAAGTTTCAAGGCAAATGGAAGGAGCGTTTAACGTTGCATTATGCAAAGTCAATGAAATTAAGCCCATTGACAGGGACTTTGTTGAGTTGTTGATAAAAACAGACCTTGTCAAGGGTGAGCTACTAAGAGCTTCTGAAAGAGGTCATATACCATCAATGCACTCGGATCACCTTTTATCGTTGTTTGTCCCAATTCCACCTCTTGCCGAGCAAAAACGTATTGTTAAAAAGGTCGATGAATTAATGGCCTTGTGTGACCAGTTGGAAGAAGAGAATAAGCAAGCCCGGCAGGACAGTGAAAAACTTATGGCATCGGCGGTTCACCACCTGTTGCATCGAACATTGCCGGAAGAACAGGCGATAACAGACAAGAAACAATCACGAACTCTTTATAAGGACGATGCAGCAGTAATTTGTCTCTTATTGGCTGAAATGGAAAAACTTCAGCGTCCAACTACTGAGTTTTTTATCCAGAAACATATCTTTGCCGCAAAGCACCACCTGAACTTGCCCATCAACTCTTTGTTTGTTCGCAAGGTAGCCGGCCCTTGGTCTCATGAATTAAAGCAAAAGGTAATCTTCGCTGCTGTCAAAATGAACTGGCTTCGTTGGGAGAAGAGTCGTCTTGTGGCCGGGTCCGCTTTTGAAAAGGCGCTGACCCATGCAGCAAAGGTTCTCGGAGATCGTGCTGCCCAACTCATCCAATTGGTTGAGGGCCTTAAAGCATTTGGTAACAACGGTCTGGAGCGTTGGACAACTGTACTCAAAGTTGTTGAGGATTTGAAAGAGACGCAACAGCCAATCACACGAAGTAACATCCAGCGCGAAATTAATACTTGGCCTGGTAAAAGCCTAAAAAAAATCTTCGCCGAAGAGAGCGTTGATTACACAATCACAATGATGCTAAAGCACAATTGGCTTTCCCCACTAGGCAAGCCATGATCTGACGTCCCCCGCCCACGCCAGTGCTTCCTTAATTTTACATTTTGCACTTTGATTTTTGCAATTAGAAAAGCCCTGCGGTTTCCCAAGCGGCTTTAATATAGAAAAAATTTAAGCCTTTGTGGATTGATTGCGGCGGCACAAATAAAATGCCCCAGCCACAGGTGCTGGGGCTAAACATAGGCCACCGGCACCCATCCTTCGTTAATACTTCCGACTTCGCTAAAGCTACGCCGGACAGGACGGAGGGCAAGCAGGTGCCAAAATTAAACATAAGGCCTCGGCCACGGGTGCGGTGAAAGAAACAGCCCTGCCCACAGGTGGCAGGGCTAAACGGAAACCTTAAATATAACCCCCGAAGCAAGCTTCGGGGCTAAATATGGATTCCGGAGCAGGTCCGGAATGACGATAGAGAGGGAAAGTCATTGATTAGAGTAGTTCATAGTTCGGTGATATAGAAAATGAAATAACCCCCCGAAGCAGGCTTCGGGGCTAAATATAGATTCCGGATCAAGTCCGGAATGACATTTCGTGTTTTGTATTGCGTGACGAGAGAATCCCGCGGTAAATTGCGGGATAAATAATATCCCTTCGGCGGGGGTCGGGGGGCTAAATATGGATTGTGGACTTGGAAGTTTTTTCTTTTTTAGAGTTATTTTGTAGACAGTTGGGCGATAGGCCGATATAATGTTGCGGAATGTAAAAGGTGTACACTTCCCTCCCTCGGAGTTTACCCCTTATATAGAAACAGAGGGAAAGTGCATTATAGGCCAAGTTGGCCTAAGGAGAAGAACAAGTGGCAAAAGGTACAGTAAAATGGTTCAGTGAGCAAAAAGGTTTTGGATTTATTGTTCCGGAAGATGGCGGTGATGATTTGTTTGTCCATCATTCGAATATCGCCGGCGATGGATTTAAGACACTTCAGGAAGGTCAGGCGGTGGAGTACGTCGCTGGACAGGGCAAGAAAGGGCCCGAGGCCACCGACGTCTCACCCTGCTGAGGATAGAAAAGGGTAGCTGAATCGAAGGCTCCGCGTTTGGCGCGGGGCCTTTTTTTATTTGAGCCGGGTATGGTGCAAATGGGCTCTCGACAGGGATAATTGTCCCAAAGATTGTGTGAGAATTATATTTGCTTAAAGCCCTTTACAGGCCTTGCTATACTGCTTTCCCCGCATCTCGCTTCGCCTGCCCCCGCGTCTACCGACGCGAGTCGGGGCGGCGGGCAAGAAGCAGCGGGGACTTACTTCATCAAAGTCTTTACAAAGGAATTTAGTTGCTTAGAGTCTATTTTTTTAGTATCCGTTCGCTTTTGAAGTTCTTTAACATATTGTATCACGATTTGCGTTAGTATAGCGCCCGGCCTTGGATAAGCGGCTACGATATAATGGGGCCCTGGAGTTGATTCTCCCTCTTCTTTTTCTAATTCAGCCCTGAGGTTGTCCGGGGTAATTAAGGAATTGGCATGCTGGAAGACAACCTTATCCATTGCCTTATATACTTCTTTGCTTTCTTTGACCAGGCCATAATAATCAAGAAGCTGGGCAAAAACATAATTTGACGTCGTATAGACGTCTTGTCCCTGTTCTGATTCTACAGCTTGTCCATCCTCTGTCCGGCACATTGCCCAGCCCATCGTGGTCCGATTGTTATTATAAATTGTCTTGAGGATTTTTTTGGCCCTGTCATCAGAGATGAAAGGCTCTTCTCCCATTGCTATCAATGCCCACAAGGCATCGAGCTGGTTGGTCCAGACATCTGTGTTCGTTTTCCCTGTAACAGGGTCATAGCAGGTGATGTAATACTGCAGTCTTTTGCCTTTGCTGTTTTTCTTATCTGTCCATAATTTCTCGAATTCAGCAGAGGCTTTTTCAAAGCTCTCTTCGTATTGTTTTTTGGCAGATTCATCTTTCATCAGCTCGGCCAGTCTAATCATTGCTCGACAACCTGCCATAAAAATAGTCGCATCATAGGCATCTACGCCGAATAGAACCAAATTATCAAAAGTGTTTTTGACTTCACCGGGATTGCCCTCGGGTATGCCGTCTCCGTCTATATCATGCACTTTCAAATGTTCGAATCCGAATTTAAGTGTTTTCCAGTTTTTCTTCAGAAAATCGATATTACCCGTGAATTTGATGTTGCGAAGCACTCTTGTGGCCAGCTTGGGGAAAAGGTCGATCCAATAGTTATCGTTGTACCAGGCGTAATCGCTGACATTGCGCAAGGCATGGCCTTTCGACATCATACCTACATCATGTGCCACGCTGCCTTTAATTTTAGTAGGACCTTTTATTTGGGTCAGCGACAGGCCTTCGTATTCTTCCGGATAGTCTTCGAAATGCTGTCTGGCTTCGACAAAAGATGAGTGTAAATGATAATATCGCTCTGTGAGATCCTCTGCCAGAATTGAGTCAATGAACCGCTGGCAGAGTTCTTGTTCTATACTGGGAAAGAGTATAAGCAGCACCATTGAATACCAATCGACATCCGAGGGATCAATGTAGGAGTAATCGAAACATTCCAGGAATCTGGCGGTATCATTACCACTTTTATCTTCAATCCAGACTGCGGCATTTGACAACGGAAAACTAAATTCGTTAAGAATTAACCTCGTCAATCTCAAGGCACCATCCCTATCATTCTTATAGGATGGACTTTGCCGTATAAGATCAAATATCCTGCTTTGGATTGTCATTGTTCGGCTCAGCCATTTAGGATAATTATCCAGGGCAATTTTGGCCATATCCACAGCTCTGGTCTTTTTATCCCTAAAACTTTTGACATATTTACGTTCAAATTTTTTCCCGTCGATATACCGCTGTTGTGGGAAGTCTAAAACGATAGCAAACGGTATTTTTATTGTTGCTTTTGGTTTTAATGTAAAAGTAAGACTGATGGCTGCTCCATAATCTTGATTAGGTATAGGTTCTCTCTTTTCGTAAAAACTACCGTCCTCATTCAACAATAAATCCTGTTTAAGCCGATTTAAACAAAAAGAAGGGTGTGTATCTATTTTTACGCCTTTCATTTCCGGTACAGCGATAACCATCCTGTCCTGGGCTTCCTTACTGGCCATAACCACTGCCCTAATATCTGCAGATCTGAAATCTTCATGCACATGGCCTTTCACTGGTGCTGAGCATATATAAACAGTGTCTTGATCCGTCGGCTTTAATTCCTTTTCTTGAAGATTTACCAGGGATGGTCTGGGTATGACCAAAGTAATTTGTAGAGATTTATTTGTAGTATTGGCTACCTCATACTCCTCTACGCCAACAGGCATTAAGGCCTGGGCATTTCCTGACAAGAAAGGAGAAATAAATCTTCTTATCATGCTAACCTTCCCCAGTTTATATGCCATTTCAAGTAGAGGCGTCGCAATAGAAATTGAAGTTTGCTTTTCAGATACAGCAGGATGATAATAATTTTTCAAGGCGGGGACATCATCAGGACCTTCTACCGCCTTAGTATCTCTTGTAGTGAGCATAAAAAATTTGTCATCGATACGAATAAATGGCGCAGAGGCAAATTGAATTGCGTTTTGATTTAATAAGATCAGTCTGCCGGCATCATTAAGTCTATTGTATAAACCTTCGGGAGATATGCCTATCGAACAGGTGGGAGCACCCTGAAGGGCAATGGTATGAGGGAATTGAAGGGTTTTTGACATTCCTTGAAAATGAACCGTCATTTTATTTTTGATGTAAATCTCGGATATTTGTGCTCCTGAAATTGTAAACACGTCGTTTATCTTCAGGGAAATCTGTGTAATTCGTGGTTTCAAACTACCTGCTTTTGGCATTCAACATCTCCTCTATTTTATTAACGTCCTTCGTCAAATGGTTGCGTTACTCGTTTCGTCCATCTTCCTACGGTTGCCTCAATTTACGAGAGGGAAATGTTAACAAATAGTATCCTTTTGTTCAAGGATTAAGATTTAGGGATTTCGCATGGTTCGATTTATGGAGCATCCCTCATAGACCTATCAAGTCACTCACAGTATGTCGGGTGGAATTCCAGATTGTATACAAGTTGCTTTCTGGAAGTTGTAAATGCTCATGCTTTCCTGTTCTATAATCAATAAAAGCAAATAACCCCTCTTGTGATTCTATATGGTCAAAGATAAGAACATTTTTGTCCTTTACAACGGCAAAAGGATATATAAACTCTGATTGCCCAGATGACAATGTCAATGAGCAAAATAGCTCTTTACCTGAGAGTGCCTCATTTTGTTTGTCTTCCATCTGATTCCTATTCCAACCTTGAAGGATTATTCTATCTCCTTTTGGGCCTATACTAATGATTTGAGATGATAATATAAAGCCGCGCAGAATTGAAACAATATCCAGAAAGGACTCTTGTAATAAAGGCCAAATAGGCGATATTAAACTCTCATCTAGAACGCCGTGTCCTCTTGTAACATTACGTAAGTCAATAAACCATCGAAGCCAGTTTATCTGATTATTATCATTCAACCGAAGAGAATATAAACCTACCATATCGACTTTTGCGATTAGTTTTTGTTGAGAATCTATAATCTTTTGGCTCCAAAAATTACAAATCTCCTGACAAACCTCACTATTAGGGGGTTTTTCCAAAAGACTCTCAAGTAGGGTAACCCATGACCCCAGAGTCAGCCTATGACTAAATTGTTTATACATTAAAAGATGTTTGCTTTCGCACCAAGAACGAATAAGCAGTATTATGACAGAAAAGCGAATTATTGATTCAAAACAATCGATAAGAGAAACATATCGTTCTACATCACTCTGAGCAAGCCTGAAACGTAGATATGAATTTGCAAGGGGTTGTAGCCCAATTACACTGATTTCTTTTTGAGTAAGACGTTTAGAAACATCAAGTTTTGCATCAGATGCTGCTATAGGTATAGCTGTTGATGCTATGCGGCTTGATAACGGAGCGATAGCACTTTCGAGAAAACGATTTTTAATGCTCCATTGGCATTCAATAATATGGTCTCCTTTATAATTTAAAGAAAAATGATTTCTTTTTGGAAGTCGTACAAGAATTGTAAATATAGGGCCAAGACAAGTGCTATAGCCATGATTAACTTCATTTTCAAATGTTTCGTCATATAATTCATTTTCACCAAGAGGAGTTCTAATTATTATATAAGCACATATCTGGGATAATAGCCATTCACGAAATTCAATAGATTGTCGTCGTAATGAATCCGATACGATGAAATAGACTATTCCGCGATTTCTATATTTCCAAAAATATCTTCTCTTTTTAGGATCGGATATACCTTTTATCTGAGAAAGATTATAGACGGTCAATCCAGTATTAGGAGAAAGATAGCTATGTTCCCATAAAGTTTTCATAACTCTGAATACGAAACGATGAGCAAGATGAACACCCCATCCAGGCTCGGCGTGAACATAAACCAAAGGCACAGGGAAATTCAAAAAAGTAGCATTCTGCCAAGATGACAGTAGCTTTCGAAGAAGATTTGTTTCGACTATAATACGTTGGAGTCCTGATACCACCCCTAGAAATCCAATTAAAACAAACAACCATGCAAAAGCGATCAATGCAACTGATTGACTGGAAAATATATAATAAAATGCTGACGATATAACACCACAAGAACTCGCTAATCTTTTTGTGTGACCTTCAGGAAATGGAATAGAAGAAAAAATGTTGAACCATCTGAATATACAGGTGACAGAAATAGCCACTACGAAAAAAAGAGAAATTGTCCTTAATGCTAGAGGTTTTATTAAAACGAAAAGATAAAAGAGTATCGCCGCGATTATCATTTCGACAATAGTAAGACATAAAAAGATAGTTTTACTATGATTACTCATTTGTCCATAATTGGTAAATATATGGTTAATTTTCTTTGTACTATTCGCTCATTTGTCTTTTTATAACAATTTTTAAAGATATACACGTTTGGCTCCTTTTTCAACGGCAAAATGGCCGGGCGGGCCAGGTTAAAAAAACTGAATCTTGAAAATTAAGCTCGTTTCAAACCTTTTGCCTGCCCTGCGTAGACCTTAGGTACAGCGGGGTGATAATCATTTCGCTGACAACCACTTTAACACGAGGTCGCCAAGACACGAAGGAAACACGAAGGTTTAGACGCTGATTAAAACAGATTTACGCTGTTTATGCAAGTTTTTAGGTGTTTTGCTCGTCGGAAAAGTCTTTGACGGTTAGGGCTATTGCAGTTTGGCTTAAGCACGATTATATTGAGACGGAAAAAGTAAGATGTGATTGATTACTGTGTATTGTGGAGTAAGGTTCCTTATAATAAGTTTTTATGAGCAGAGGTTTCATATGGATAGAAATGAACTCGGTGAGAAAATAAAATATATAAGAAACCTGTACTGCAAATATAATATCGCATTAAAAAAAGGACAGGGTCTTTATTGCATGCTAATCGAAGGAGAAAAGATCGTAAATGAAGTTACGCCGCAATCGAAAGAGGAATTGAAAATAATGGCCGAGGCTTATCATCATATTTGGGCGTTATGCGATGATTTAAAAACCTGTATAGGCGCAGGTTGGAATATACGAAATCATCTTAATCAAATTACTACTGGTTCTGTCAATTATGGAACACCTTCAGATGATAAAAAAACAATATACTACAAAGATTTTGAGCTTGAATTATTCATCGGAGCTTGTTTAATTAAACAGGGTTTAAAAGCAGAACTATCGAAAGACCCAAGTGACCCAAAGGGCGACATTTACCTCGATGATGTCTATATTCAAATTAAACATCCCAGTAAAATTGATCAGCTAAAAAAACGAATGGTTGCATTTAATAAGAAGATGATAACTGATAATGGATACGGTTTTTTCATAGTTGGTCTTGAAGACATTTTCTCACTTGGTGATATAACATGTTTCAATTCAGATGATTGTTATCTAAAGTGGCGAGATGTGAAATACAATGAAATCGAGAGTTTTGGCACACAACATATTATACCTATTGCCGAAAAGATGGACCGGATTCTTGGGTTAGCCCAAACAAGTACAAGAGTATATTGGATTGGAGATAGCTCGAGATTAATAAGATTTGGCAACTCTTTAATCTTCTCAAAAAATAGTGTGCCTGAAGCAATAATGAAAACTGCAAATCAGATTTCCGACACTTTCAATCTTAATTCACATTTGTTTATAGGTTCTAAAAAATAATTGCTAATATGTAATAGTTAATAATTAACCTTACATACATAAATTATTGTCGTTTCAAACCTTTTGTGATAATCATTTCGTGGCAAAATAGTAAGTCAGTGTAAATCAGTGTCAAAAAATATAAACCCTGCCATAGTGATGGCAGGGCTAAACAAAATAAATTTCTGTACCATGTGCCATAGGTGGACAAGTCCGCGCTACCTGTCCTGAGCAGTTGCCGAAGGAATCCGCGTTAATCCTTCGACAGGCTCAGGGCAAATCCGCGGTTAACAATATGATAAATCCAAAGGATGTTTCTTCGGCGCTTTTAACTTTTTAACAGGGGCAGCTTGCTGAGCACCAAGGGTTATGGGTAATTTAGTCGAACGACAAAGCTTGATTTTTCCAAAAAGCAGGTCAGTTGAAACTCTTATAGAATCCGGTGTGCCGCTGAAATTACAGACCACGGCATCAGCCTCCTTCGTCGTGCCTTCAATGTAAGGATTGTTGGTCACGACAACAATTTTATGCCCCGCTTTTTTCAGCCTCTTGACAAGTAATTGATTGTTCCCTGATTTGACGATTCGGGCGTAATAGTTGGTCATAACCACAAGGTCCGCCTGTTTGGCGAGCTCGAGACACTCTGCAATCTCTTCGTCAAGTGCGGAGAAGTCCGTGTCGGTCAGAATCAAATTCGTTGAATGATTTACCATTGCCTCAGAGAACATATGCGTGTGCATATAAGGGTCTTTTCCGCAAAATTCATAAGGAATACGCTGCTCAATGACTAACATTTTCTGCTTTGGATTCAACGGCAGCATTTTTTTGTCATCTCTCATTATTATCAAGGCCTTTTTTGCAACATCCCAGGAGAAATCTATGACTTGTTTGCTGCTGGCATAAGCTTGGGCTTTTTTCGGGTCTTTCTTGCCGTCGGTTTCAAACAGGCCCTGGTCGTACTTCATAATTAAAAGACGTCTGACGGCGTCATTGACCCTGTCTTCAGACAGCTCGCCTGTTTCAACGGCACGTTTAATTCCAAAGAAGCACTGTGATCTGGATTCGTCATCAGCTTTCAAGAGTATCGTATCGCACCCCGCCTTTATCGCTAACGCGCAAGCTATTGGAAGTGGCCATTTTTTAAGGATAGCAGCCATTCCAATAGCGTCGGTAACAATAACGCCCTCGAATCCCAGTTCGTTTCTTAAAAGCCCGGTAAGAATTTTTTCTGACAAAGTTGTTGGGAACTTAGCGTCATACGCGGGGTAAACGGAATGACCCGTCATAATGGCTTTTACTCCTGCGTCGATTGCCGCCTTGAAGGGATATAATTCAACCTCCTGCATTCTCTTTTTGTCGGCTTTTATCACATCCAGAACATCATGGGCGTCAGTTGCCGAATCGCCTCTGCCGGGGAAATGTTTTGCGGTTGCTGCTATGCCACCATCCTGAAAACCTTTCAGCAACGCAACTGCGTGTTTTGCGCATGTCTCAGGGTCGTCACTAAAAGATCTGACTCCAATTTCAGGATTCTTGGGATTTATATTCACATCGCAGACCGGCGAATACATTTGCGTAACGCCGATGGCGCTTAATTGTTTGGCAATAGTCAAACCAATTTTATAAGTCAGTTTGACGTCGCCGATAGCGGCCATACCCATTGGAGGCGGGAACTGTCTGATGCCGCCGGCCATATAATCGTTCTTAAAATCACCCTCGAAATCAATGGTCATATGGAGAGGAATCTTGGATGGCCTGCCCATCGCGATTTTCTGTAATTTGTTCAAATCTTTCGTATATTCTTCCGGCGTTATGCTGATACCAAAGGTTTTGCCGGCAAAATAAGTATTTGATATGGTGAAATAATCTTTCGGTTTTTTAAAATTCTGATCTATCTGGGAATTGCCCCAGTATAGGTTTTTGCAGGTCTCAAGCGCGTATGGTTCCAGACAAAGACCGCCGCAGTGCAATCTTGTGATTTGTTCAATAACACTTGGCGTTATCATTGCGCCGCGTCGGGTAAATGTTAAAAGCTGGCCGACCTTTTCTTCCAAACTCATTTTCGCTAATTTCTTACTAACAAATGCGTCTCTTTTCGCATTATTTTTCTTTGGCATTTTTTATCTCCTCTTCTATGCTCAGTTTTTATTCCCATTTACCATGGTTATGAGGCCCTACCCAGAATCCACGTTCATACTTCCAGTCGGCCTCGTTAATTTTCAAATCTTTTGTCTTCCATCCTGATTCAATCCGTTTTGTTAAATCATCAAACCCTTTATTCCAGGTAAGTCCGTCAGGAACAGTAACGTTCATACTTCCAGCGGCATTTGCGTATCTTAAACAAGATTCGATAGTATGGTTCCAGATGAATGCGGAAAGAAATCCTGCAATTGCCGAATCGCCGGAACCCAGTGCTCCCACAAATTTTTCTTCCTGATAAACAGGGAACCAAAGTTCACGATTAGCCCAGTTTTCAAGATCAGAACATTGTGCAGCACCTAATTTCTCAAGCCGATCCTGATTGGCGGTGCGAACATATAATCCTCTGTGGCCACATTTTACCATGGCTATTGCTGCGCCCATTTCTATCAAATCATTTCCCAAGTTGGAAATCTCTTTGACAGTTAGATGGTCAAGCACGCTCTCCTTGGCTCTGAGATTTGCCTTTTTTTCGAGAAATTTTTCTTTATAAAGGAAATAAAATATCTCTTCAGCGCTTGGCACCATAATATCCGACAATGGCACCCAGTCATTGAGAATTGCCTTCCAGTCAACCTGGCCGGCGAAACTATTTACGTCGGGAAGTGAAAGGTCAAGCGCAGTTGTAGTTCCTAATTCTTTGGTTTTTTTAAGGATTTTCGTCAGCTCGGCACCTGTGTTTTCATACAGCTTTCTCATCCAGGGCGGATAACCAAAGAGCATTAGTTTTGAACGTTGCACGAGGTCGAAATCCATATCATCATAACCAAACGTATCATTTGCACCACAATGATGCAGATAGAATCGGTCTATGCCGGGAATACAAATCGCAATGGTATATGAGGTCGATTCACCCTCGACCATTTTGATTCCTTTAAAATGGCCTTCGTGTTCTGCATACCAGCTAAGTATCTCTTTGCCGAAGTCGTCGTTGCCGATTTTGCCGATTAGTTCGGTTTTTACGCCGAGCCGGCGGATAGATACGCCGGCATTTGTAACGGGACCTCCACCCACAACAACGCACTGCCCCATATTTATCATTTTGCCGGGCACAAGGACGTCCGTCATCTTGTCAACTTTTCCCTCGATTGTAAAAGCAGGTATTAAGTCAAGGCAGGTATGACCAGCAGCCACGATTTCAATATCTTTTTTATTCTTCACTTAAATCTCCTAATGAAATAATGTCTTTATCAAATAAGAACGTGGGATAATACCTTATAGTATCCTGCTTTTCAAGTCAAAATTAGAAAAGGCTAAGACCTGGATTACACGGACAGACACAGATTTGTTGCCATTATATTTAGCCCGTCAATTTATTGGCGGGTTCTTTTTTTGACACGGACTTGTCCGACGAAGCTTCAGCGAAGTCGGATTAACACAGATTTTGGAATTGTTTAGCCGTCGCTGGCCTCGTGCTACGTAGCGAAGCTAATGCGCAGAGTAGCAAACGGCGACGGGCAATAAACTTTTTTTCGGTTGGCAATATTACCCCAATTAACCAATGGGGAACCTGTGAATGAGGAGTGTTGAATAATGAGTACTCCGATGCTCGATGCTGGAGCGAAGCGGAAGTCTTATTGTAGCGGGCTGGATACTCAATGCTCGAATGTCAATCCCGGATACTCGACACTGAATGCATGAGTCCTAATGCCCAAGATACTTAGGTATTCTTGCCGATTGATGAATCCGTATTTGGTGTAAGATGCTGGATACTCGCTGTCATTGCGAGCGCAGCGTGGCAATCTCGCTAACAGCTAATTATCAATCCTCCAATTCACTAATCAGCTAACCTATAATTTACTAATAGAGAACCTATGATTGGTGATTGGTGGTTTGAACCTCGATGCCTGATGCTCGATACTCGGCACTAAATGCATGAGCATTAATACCTAAGATACTTAGGTATTCTTATTATCTGAGGAATCCTTATTTGAATAAACTCGGATTTACCAGGTAAATCCTAAACGTTATCCGTTGCACGCTGTATGCCTGTCCTGCTTGCCCGGCGAAGCCCCGCCGTTCAGGGCGAAGTAGGGAGCACTGCCGAAGAGCTAAACACTATACGCTGCACGCTATACGCTGCACGCTATTTCTATGTTGACATTTTATTTCTGCTACACTAAATTACTAACAAAATGTGTTGTATAGCTCTGCCAAAGGTATCATCGTTTTAGGTTCATTTTGGCTGGTTAGCGTGTTATGAAGAAGCCCATTATATACATTGCATCTCCTTATACTAACGGTGATACTGCTATAAATGTGCGTTTCCAGTGTCGCATTTTTGATCAATTGTTAAGAGAAGGGCGTGTATGGCCCGTTGCGCCACTTTGGACCCACTTCCAGCATACGTTATTCCCTCGGCCTTATAAAGACTGGCTCGAATATGACAAAGCGTTTTTGCATCTTTATGACGGTTGTCTACGACTGAACGCTGAAGAGCCAGCCCTTAACTATATAGAAAAAGATTCATCCGGTGCTGACGGTGAAGTAGAAGCCTTTAAGTTAATGGGCAAGCCAGTATTTTATAGTATTGAAAGTCTTTATGAATGGGTTGAATCGCTATTATGAATCTCGAGGGAGAGGAATATGTTAGATCAACCAGAATCCAAAAAGCAGCTTCATCTATTATTTGTAGAAATGATGTTCGCTCTGGCTATTGGTCAAGTTGCAATAGGCGTTAGCCAGCTCATTGACTACCAATTAATATCAAAACAGACTTTCTGGACTATAGTTCCAGCTTATTCACACCTTTTGCTTGCTGCTGTGGTTATTTCGACAAGTTGGGTTGGATGGCGTAATTCAAAGTTTAGTGGAACTCAAATTCAACATGTATTTACTTTGGATTACATTGAACTTACTATAGATGTGTCATTAGTTTTTATGTATTTTGTTCTTGCACGTGCAGTTGAAATACCTAATTCACCTAATGATAATTTCTCTCCTATTGCATCATTTGAAGCATACGCTGTGTCAATTATCTTCTCGACTTATGTACTTTGGGACATTGTATCTTGTCGATCAAAAACTGAAAAGCTTAAGAAAAGGTTATGGGCGTCCATTATTTGTACAATTATTTCATGGTGCTTTGTTGTATTTTGTATTGGCGGCTCTGGAACAGTACCATCGGTTCTGTTCGCTGACCTTTGCCTAATAGCTTTGATTCTTACTTTTCGTGCTATGAAGCTTCATGATCTTAGTGAGCATACTATTAAAAGTTGGATTCTTATTTTGTCTTTGGTTTTACTGGTCTTCGTATTTTTCATTGGCTCTATCAAGTTATAGAAGATGTCTAACAATGTAGTCGCTCGAATGACTGTCTCCACCACCGGTCACGCTGGCATGTTAGTATATAATACTCCCCAAAAACTGGGCGCATAATTAAGGTAGATTTGTCGCCTGAGACGATAAAAAATTCAGGAGACAGATCATGAAAAACAAAAGGCGTAATCACAATGCCCAGTTCAAGGCTAAAGTCGCCATGGCGGCGGCCAAAGGCGACAAAACTATTGCCGA
>Ga0315543_1001102_pt1 | contig 30288 bp, 32 predicted proteins | sample SalMarSW160210MG_2_FD_203098 | JGI IMG/M metagenome (GOLD analysis project Ga0315543, IMG submission 203098) | Salt marsh sediment microbial communities from the Plum Island Ecosystem LTER, Massachusetts, United States - Salt Marsh Sediment SW1601-210 ... | reverse complement strand
ATTCTTGCATGGTAAAGGAGATAATAGACGGGGATACAATAGTACTTTCAGATAACAGCAGGGTAAGACTGATCGGGATTAATACGCCGGAGCATGGTATGTATTTTTTTGAAGAAGCAAGGGATGCTTTAGAAATAATGGTTTTGGGCAGGGAAGTAATCCTGGAAAAAGATATATCAGAAATAGATAAATATGGTAGGTTATTAAGGTATGTGTATACAGGTGGGCTGTTTGTTAATCTGGAGATGGTAAAAAGAGGGTTTGCCAACTGTTATACATATCCTCCTGACGTAAAATATTCTGAAAAATTTGTTGAGGCTGAGCGCTATGCAAGAGAGAATGATAAGGGCTTATGGGAAAGCTCGGAGGTAGGTAATGTAATGGTAACAATACATTACGATGCAAGGGGAGATGATGGTAACAACTTAAATGATGAATACGTGGTAATAAAAAACACGGGAGATGAATCTATTAATATTTATGGGTGGACGGTTAAGGATAGCGGCACAGCTATCTATAAATTTGGCAGATACTATTTAGAATCGGATACTTCAATATATCTTTTTACCGGAAGCGGGGAAGATGCGGAAGGTGTCTCTTATTGGGGTAGAACTGGACCGGTGTGGAATAATAACCATGACACTCTTTACCTGAGAGATAGAGCCGGCAAGCTTGTAGAAATTTATAATTATTGACCAATAATTTCTTCTTCAATAAAGTGGGTGTGGATATTTCCTTCCAGGAAATTCTTGCTCTGTGCAATCTTCTTGTAGAAAGGTATAGTGGTTTTAATTCCTTCTACTTTAAACTCGTCAAGTGCTCTCTGTGATTTTAAGATTGCTTCTTCTCTGGTGCTGTCCCATGCTATAAGTTTAGCTATAAGGGAATCGTAAAAGGGGGAGATTTCACAGTTGGGATGAATGAAAGTGTCAACTCTTATTCCAGGCCCCCCGGGGAGGAAGATATCTGTTATTTTACCCGGACAGGGCTTAAAATTATTATCGGTGTCTTCGGCATTAATCCTGAACTCTATGGAATGACCACGCGGCTTAAAGTTTTCGTTTGAGTTATTAATTTTTTGTCCGGAGGCAAGCTTTATCTGTTCTCTTACCAGGTCAATTCCGGTGACCATTTCTGTTACAGGATGTTCTACCTGGATCCTTGTATTGATTTCAATAAAATAAAAATTTTCCTGGCTGTCCAGCAGGAATTCTATAGTGCCTATATTTTTATAATTTATTGCCTTTGCTGCTCTTAGTGCAAATTCACGCATCATTCTACTGGTTTTTGATGATAGATTAACTGCAGGAGCTTCCTCGATAAGCTTCTGGTGTCTTCTCTGGATAGAGCATTCCCTATCTCCAACACATATGGTATTTCCATAATTGTCTGCAATAATCTGGAATTCGATGTGTCTCGGTTTCGGGATATATTTTTCTATATAAACTTCACCATTGCCAAAAGAAGATTCAGACTCTGATTTTGCCAGGGGAAAATGGGTTACAAGGTCTTTTTTATCATTACAGATTCTCATTCCTTTACCGCCGCCGCCAAAGGATGCTTTTATAATTACTGGAAAACCCAGCCGTTTAACTAATTTTAATGCTTTTTTTATATTTCCTACATTGCCAGATGAACCCGGGATAACCGGTATTTTATTACGCTGCATTATCTCTATGGCTTTTGATTTGTTTCCTGCCAGGGAGATTGTTTCGGCAGGCGGACCTATAAAAACGATATTATTTTGCTGGCAGGCATTTACGAATGTTGGATTTTCTGCAAGGAATCCATAGCCTGGATGTATAGCATCGCATCCGGTTATTTGCGCGGCGGAAATTATATTTTCTATATTAAGATAACTTTTTGATGGTGGAGGGGACCCGATACATATGCTCTTATCTGAAAGTTTTGTATGGATAGAATTTTTATCAGTAGTTGAATATACTGAAACACTTTCAATACCAAGTTCCCTGCAGGCCCTGATTATTCTTACAGCTATTTCGCCTCTATTTGCAATAAGTATTCTTCTAAACATAAAATTATTCTCAATCTTTTCTTAAAATCATTAATGTCTGGTCAAATTCTACTGCCTCCTCGTTAGAGACTAATATATCTGTTATTTTACAATCATATTCTGAATTAATTTTATTCATAAGCTTCATGGCTTCGATTACACAAAGCGTATCGCCCTTTTTAACCCTATCACCTATATTTACAAATGGAGGGCTGTCATGAGCAGGGGAGGAGTAGAATATACCAACAATAGGGGATTTTATTTCAATCAATTCACTGGATTTTTTTTCTTTAGTCTCAGATGCCTTTTCTTTTGATGCTGGCTGTTCCGTAAATTTATGCCTGGGATTATTTATGGAAATTTTGACTCCTTCAACTTCCAGCTTGATTTCTTCAATATTGCTGGTTTCAACAAGGTTAGCTATTTCTCTAATTTTTTTAATATCAATATTATTCAGTTTTGCCAGTTGACCGGACTTTTTACCTTTAAAATTAATGTTTCCTGTAATCGGTTCGGAGTCTTTTATTGACCGTGTTTTTTTCTGGCTGACCTTTTTTTTCTCAAGAAATTTTCTGGTTTTTTCCGGATAAAAGCAATAGCTTAATATATCTTCTTCCTTATCTGAAAGGGTTAAAAGCTCATTTTTATACTGCTCATAAATATCTCCAACTTTTAAGTTATCTTTTAGATTACTGCTGTCCGGGGAACTTTCTAATTTATCAAGGATTTTTTTATCTATTTTACCGGGAAGTTTCCCATAGTATCCCCAGATAAGTTTTTTTATTTCATCGCATAATATCTCCCATCTGGAGTCAGAGATTACACTATTAAGTATAGCCTGGCTCCCTATAATCTGGCCTATGGGAGTTGCGAGTGTAGGGTTTCCTATTTCATTTTTTATTTTAAAGACTTCTTCGAGTACAGAATCTATGGACTCGGTTTCGCCGATTTCGGCAAGCTGATGATTGATACTTGAAATAAGCCACCTGGGAAGAAGGTTTTTATTTACACTGCTATGGATAAAATTTGTTGAAAATAAATCCTGCTTTATAAATGGGTAAACATGCATCTTGATAATGTCATTAAGCTGGTCTAATTTTGAATTTTCAAGGTTATGGGAAATATCTGTATCCTTTAGACTTAATAAGAATAAGAATACAGTATGACTGCTGTCGCTATAGGATGAAGGAAGGAAGCTAAGGTCTACTCCGTCACATCCGCCCTGACAGGCCTTGAAATAATTTACTATTTGAAGTCCCCTTAAATTTGATGCACTGAAGAATTTGGGGATACTGACCGTCTCACGCAGAGCTTTAAAAAGTTCCTCTGCTTTTTTAGGAACAATTGTTGATTCCACATCTTTTATGCATACACTGTTACAGCCGTTCTTTTCCAGTTCTTTTGCGGTTTTTACATAAAAGTCCATGTCCTTGTAGTTATCATATATGATTGTTCCCTGGCAGGATGATCCGCTTTCTCTAACTAATGACGCGGTATATTTGAGATTTTCAATATTGTTTAGTGAGTCATATACTTTAAAAACGCCTATACCATTTCTTACACACTGCTGTATGGACCTTTTGATAATATCATCTGAGTAAACCTCAAGCCCGAACATATTTCTTGCTCCAACAAGTATCTTAAACGGAATAGAGGGGACTTTCTTTCTAATATAGGATATAAGTCCCAGGGGTGTAAGGTTAAAGTTGCTTTCCAGAATTCTTTCAAAACTTGAAGCTCCCATAATTTCAAGACTGCTGTAATCCAGGTCGTTTATATGACTTAAAATCATATCAAATGTGTCTATATCAAGATACCTCAGATCTGTATTTTGAAATATTTCTCTTAAGGTAATATCATTTATTTTAATTTTTTTCATTTTTTACCTTCAAATTTATAATAATAACAGCGAAGACAATTTTAAAAAGATCTATTACCAGAAATGGCCTTGTACCCAGTTTCCATGTTTTGATTAATGTATCAGAAATTGAATAAGTGCCCGGCATGCTGAAAAAATAACCCGCAAGGTGGATAAATCCAAAAAGATGAATCAGTATTACACCTGTAATACAGGAGATAATGCAGGCAATTAAATTAACTGCGGGGTTGTTACCAAATTTTTCTGAATTCTCATAAAGGTATCCAACTGTGAATGCAGCCACCATAAAACCAATTATATATCCTCCTGTAGGTCCCGCCAGGGCAACTATACCATTTTTAAACCCACTAAAAACCGGAAGCCCCATAAAGCCCATAAGTATATAAATAATCTGGCTTGTAAAAGCCCACCTGCTGCCCAGAAAGAGTCCTGAGAGCAGAACAGTTAATACCTGTGTAGTTATGGGCACCGGAGTAAAGGGGAGGTATATAAATGAGTTTGCAGAGATTGCCATCATGACAGCAAAGATAAAGGAAAAAGCCAGGTTGACGCCAAGATTAGAATTAATCCGGGAATAAACATAGACTTCCCTGGTTTTTATAATATTAATATTAATTCTTCCGTTCATAAACAGGTCTCCGGTAGAATAGATTTTTTAGATTCTAAAAAAAATATTTTGTGTAAAAAATATATATATTAAATAAAGCTGTAAAGCCTTCTGTTAAGACGCTTCAACATGCATAAAGTTTCAGTGCAATAAATTAGCTTCAGGGTGTTTTAACTTCAAATAGTGAAACTATTGGGTTTTACCCCCGTCTTTTTTGTAAACAGTTTTAAATGATTTAGCATCTGGATTATTTTATAACCGGAGGATTTATGAAATATTTTTTAACTGATGAACAGAAGATGATTGTAGACATCTGCAAGCAGATAGTAGATGAGAGGATTATTCCTGTAAGGGCCGAGCTTGATGAAAAAGAGATGTTTCCCAAAGATATAATAGAAGAAATCGGAAGGAGTGACCTTTTCAGGTTATTTATTCCGGAAGAGTATGAAGGTATGGGAGCCGGTATTTTTGAAGTCTGCCTGGCTACAGAGGAACTTAGTCGAGGGGATTTAGGTATTGCAACTACTTTTGCAGCATCCGGGCTGGGTATTATACCGATACTTATAGCAGGGAGCGAAGAACAAAAAAAGAAATTCCTTCCTCCATTCGCCAGCGGAAGCAAGCTTGCAGCTTTTGGATTAACCGAGGCAGAAGCAGGTAGTGATGTTGGGAATATAAAAACTACTGCGGAAAAAAGAGGAGACCATTATATTCTAAATGGCACCAAGCAGTGGATATCCAATGGTGGTGAAGCAGACATTTATACTATATTTGCTGCAACAACTCCTGCTAAGGGAGTAAGAGGGATAAGTGCTATTGTTGTGGAAAAGGGAACTCCGGGGTTTGAATTCGGGAAGAAAGAGAATAAGCTTGGCATGCGTAGTTCGGCAACAAGGGAACTTATATTTACAGATTGTAAAGTACCGGTAGGAAATTTGCTTGGCAGAGAAGGAATGGGCTTTATTATTGCAATGAGAACTTTTGACCAGTCAAGAACGCCGGTAGGAGCTCAGGGCGTAGGAGTTGCCCAGGGAGCACTGGAAGAATCATTGAATTATTCTAAAGTAAGAAAACAGTTTGGCTCTTCAATATCTTCATTCCAATCAATCCAACACATGTTTGCTGATATGGCTACCAGCATTGAGGCAGCCAGAGCACTTGTATATCATGCAGCAAAAGTAATTGATAGCGGGGAGAAGAATATTACCCGGCTTTCCTCAATGGCAAAACTTTTTGCATCTGATGTTGCGATGAAAGTTACAGTTGATGCGCTTCAAATAATGGGTGGCTATGGATATATGAAGGAATATCCTCTGGAGAAGATGATGAGGGATGCAAAGATAACCCAGATTTATGAAGGAACCAACCAGATTATGAGGAACATAATTGCCCTGGACATAATAAAAAGAGGAGTCATGTAGAAAGATTCTTGGTTTGCTGCGAGTTCGTTTTAGCTCTTTAGCAGTTCAAGGGTTAATATATCTCTAATGTAGGTGTTTTTGTAACTAACATGTTTAATAAAAAGAAAATCTAAAAATGGGAAGGTGATCCAAGTTAAAATTGCAGTATGTATAAAACAGGTTCCGGGTACTACTGAAATTAAAATAAACCCTGAAACCAATACTCTTATAAGGGAAGGGGTAGAAAACATAATAAACCCTTTTGATTCCTATGCTATTGAGGAAGCGGTAAGGTTAAAGGAGAGGTTTAATGATGAGAATATAGAAGTAACTGCACTTTCAATGGGGCCTCCCCAATCTATAGAGATACTTAAGGAAGCTATTTCAGTAGGGGCAGACAGTGCGGTTCTTCTTTCGGACAGGGCATTTGCAGGTGCAGATACATGGGCTACTGCTTCTACACTGGCCAAGGGTATAAGAAAAATTGGAGACTGCAGGTTGATTATACTAGGAAAGCAAACACTTGATGGTGATACCGGACAGGTTGGTCCGGAGCTGGCACAGAAGATGAAAATACCTTTTCTGGGTTATGTAAGTTGTATTACTGAACTGGATAAAAATAAAATGAGAGTTAAAAGACTGATGGAAGATAGATATGAAACTTTTGAAATAAACCTGCCTATAGCTATATCAGTGGTAAAGGATATAAATGTCCCCAGGGTCCCTTCGTTAAGAGGAAAAATGAAGGCAAAAAATGCAGTTATACCTGTCTGGGGTGCGAAAGAGATTGAAGCAGATGAGAAGGAAGTGGGACTTTCCGGTTCATATACAAAGGTGGTAAAAATTTTTGCTCCGCAGATAAAACACGAAACAAAGATAATTGAAGGAGCCATCGAAGAAAAAGTGGAAGAGTTGCATAAAATACTAAAAGAATTAAACGTACTATAGCAGGGAGTTGATGAATATTGGAAATTAAAGTAGATAAAAAAACCTGTACAGGATGTGGCATATGTAAGAAAGCATGTCTTTATGATGCCATAGATATAATTGACGGTAAAGCAGTAATTAATGAAAATTGTATTTTTTGCGGGGCATGTATTGATGTATGCAGATTTAATTCTATAAGGATTTCTGGTATTGATGAGGAAGAAAAGGATTTTTCAGGTTACAGTGGCGTATGTGTGTATCTTGAAGCAAATGGCAGCACCTTATCGGATGTCGGATTTGAACTGGTAAGCGAGGGAAGGAAGCTTGCTGATAAGCTTGGTGCCGGGCTGTCTGCTTTAGCAGTAGGAAGTAGCATTAAGGAAAGTGCAGTGGAAGCATTTGATTATGGCCTTGATAAATTATATTTAGCAGATAGTCCTGTCTTTTCTAATAATGTTGATGATGTTTTTTCCAAGATTCTGGTACAGGTAATAGCCAGATACAGACCTGATATATTCCTAGCAGGAGCTACATGGTTCGGAAGGACTTTGATTCCAAAAGTTGCAGCTATTTTAAGAACAGGGCTTACAGCAGATTGCACCGGTCTTGAAATAGATGAAGAAAAAAAGATACTTCTTCAGACCAGGCCAACTTTTGGAGGCAGTATTCTTGCAACAATTATTACCAGAAATGCAAGACCCCAGATGGCTACTGTGAGACCTCATGTAATGGAAAAGAAAAAAATTACCGGAAGCACGAAGAATTACGAGGATAAGATTGAGTATATAGAAATTGAGCGGTCCAGGTTCAAGACAGGTTATAATTTAATTGGTGTTGACAGGGAACTTAATGAGAAGATAAATATTACAGATTATAATGTAATTGTATCAGGCGGCAGGGGACTGGGCGGAGGTGAGAAATTTTCAATGCTTGAAGAGCTTGCCAGCCTCCTGGGTGGAGTTGTTGGAGCTTCAAGAGCTGCAGTTGATTCTGGATGGATATCCTACCCCCACCAGGTAGGACAGACCGGAAAGACAGTTAATCCTAAAATATATATTGCCTGTGGTATTTCAGGAGCAATTCAGCATCTTGCGGGTATGCAGACATCGGATATTATTATTGCTATAAATAAAGACCCTGATGCCTCTATATTTAAGGTAGCAAATTATGGGATAGTGGGAGATTTATTTGAGGTAGTGCCCGTGCTTATAAAGAGAATTAAAAATGGCAAACCTCTTATTTGATAAAAATGTTTTCGGGTAAAGTTATTAAGAAGAGTTTTTGTTAAATTACTGGTCCATATTTTCTTTGTGGTTTTCTTCATTAGAAGTTAGCATTTCAATGTCTTCTACATTCAGGATAACAAGGTCATTTTTACCGCTTATATCAGGGCCCGACTTAGGCTTATTTTCCGAGGGGAATATCTCAGCTTCTGTTATCGGTATGAATTTATTATTCTGTGAATTGATGTAATCAATAATTCTACCGCCTGTCATTATGTATATATAACCCAGGATAATGCCAGACCTTGTTTTTATTTTAACGTATACTTTGTCTTTTGGTACTTTTATTGTCATCTTATTTAAAATTAATATTAAAATAAATAATTATAATTTTCCCATATACCCATATAATATTAAAAACTATTAATGCAATAATTGCAATTAAAAAACTTTAAGTAATACTTGCAGAAGTAATAAAAATCCGGCTCTTGACTGGAAAAATAATATAAATTATGAAGGTTTTTGGCAATAATTGTATTTAGGTATATATTATTTTATAATATATTACCAGGAGTATACAAAAATATTTATCTATTGGTCTTAAACAATTAATATGGCTGAAAGTAAAAAAAATAAAAAGGAGCATATAACAGAGAAAGAAATGATGAATGCTCTTATGGACCACATTACCGATAGCATATATTTCAAGGATTTAAAAAGTAGATTTATAAGGATAAATAAATCCTGCGCGGAAAAGTTTAAGATGAACGGCCCCGAAGAAGCAGTTGGAAAAACTGATTTTGATATTTTTTCTAAAGAACATGCGCAGCAGGCATTTAAAGATGAACAAAATATAATAAAAACCGGTGAACCCATTATAAATATTGAAGAGAAGGAGACCTGGGAAGAAGAAGGAGTAGGATGGGCATCTTCTACAAAAATGCCCCTGGCTAATAAGGATGGAAAAATAATAGGAACATTCGGTATTACCAGGGATATAACCGATAAAAAACAAGCAGATGAAGAAATCAAAGAAGGTAAAGCAAGGATTGAGGCAGTGCTCCATTCTACTGCAGATGGTATCTACGCTACCGATAAGAAAGGGGAAATCCTTCTGTATAATAATAGATTCTTAGAACTGTGGAATATTCCTGAGAAGCTTATGGACCTTAAATCCGATAAGGAAATTGTTGAGTTTATGGCAGGCCAGATGGTAGATTCTGAAGGTTTTAAAAGAAAAATAAAGGAGCTCAACAGGTCTGAAATTGAATGCATTAACATTCTTAATTTTAAAGATAATAGAATCTTTGAACGTACTTCGTGCCCATTAAAAAGGGATAATCTGGCTATTGGCAGGGTGTGGTCCTTCAGGAATGTAACTGAACAGAAGAAAGCAGAGGAAAAGATATGGTATCTATCTTTCCATGATAAATTAACCGGCTTATATAACAGGGCTTACTTTGAGGAAGAGTTGAAAAGGTTGAACACCCAGAGGCAGCTTCCTATAGGTATTATCTTCTGCGATGTTAATAAATTGAAGCAAATGAATGATAATTATGGTTATGACAGAGGCGACCAATTGCTCCGTAAAGTTGCGGATATATTAAAGAGCAGTTTCAGGAGTGAAGATGTAGTTGTAAGGTGGGGCGGAGATGAATTTATTATAGTCCTTCCTCTTACTGAAGCTAAAACAGCCGATTGCATTATAGAGAGGATATATAAGAAATGTAAAAATGCATCCAGGCCGGATTTGCCAGTAAGTATTTCAATAGGGAGAGCTGTTAAAAATAAAATGCACCAGGATATAAATCTGGTTATAAATACAGCTGAAAAAAGAATGTTAATGAATAAAAAGGCATTTAAAATAGCCAGGTGAGTTTTTACAAGTCATAATTTAAAATTTTTTTTATTTCCCTAAAAGTTTTATTAAAATCCTTTGTCTGCAGGTAGTAATCATAATTCTTTTCAAACTCAAGCAGTATTTTTGACAGAAGGCATTCTCTTTCTATATCTTTTCCAAGTATTATCCTGGTTGATATTGCATTTGTATCAGAGGACGAAATGGCTTCTATATCGTTGTTTACATTTATTCCCATTCCAATTATTAAGAAAATCCTGCTGTTTATTTTTTCCACTTCGGTTAAAATGCCGCCAAGCTTTGATTTACAATAGTATATATCATTGGGCCACTTTATATTTGCTCTAATGCCATATTTTTTATTTAAAACAGAAGCAGCGGAGTAAGCAGCAATTAAAGTTATTTCCGGCAGTTTTTTTTCTTCTAATACGGTTTCAAGCAGGATAGTGAACCATAGACCTCCGGGAGGGGATACCCACAATCTTTCACGTCTTCCTCTTCCTTTTTTCTGTGTTTCAGCAATAACTACGGTTCCATTATAGATTTTATTTATTTTACTTCTTTTTTTTATAAGCTGCGAAGCATAATTATTGGTTGAGTCTATTTCTTTCAGGTAAATTATATCTCTACCAATATTATTGGTTTCCAGGAGCTCTTTGTATACGGATATACTAAATTTTTTCATTTATTCAATTTGTTTTAAAAAATCAGTCAATCCATTTTATATTATCAAAATTATGCTTTGTGGCAATTAGAATGACATCAATAAGCCACCAGACCCCAAAACCTCCAAAAGTTATAAGTTTCAAAATTCCAAGGCCTACATGACCCATTATAAACCTGTCAACACCTATCTGGCCAAAGATGATAGACATCACAAGGGTTAAAGCCCAATTCACTTCTTTCAATATATCCTCCTTATATAATATAAAACGTTGTTTTATATATTACATTAAAAAAATGAAAAATAAATAATTAAAGAAATTAGTTTGTTCTATTTTTGGAGATTAACTGGTCTGTTTGATATTTAAAGCCTTTGTTTTTATATATGATTGGGCTGAAAGGCAGCAAAATATAATTATAGCCGGGTTGATACCGCCCCGTGGATGTGAAACTATAAAAATACAGTTGCGTCTATCTAAAAAGCTGTAAGGGAAATGTAAATTTTAAAACCATAAATTAAAAAAGTATTTTTTTATATAAAAGGATTGATTATGAAAGAAATGAATAAAAGAGATATTGAGGATGTAATCCCTCACAGGTTTCCATTTTTGTTGATTGATAAAGTTATTGAAATTGAGCTGGGTAAGAGAATCAAAGCTGTTAAATATGTAAGCAGGGATGAATATTATTTTAAAGGTCATTTCCCTTCCAATCCAATTATGCCCGGCGTGCTTATAGTGGAAACTATTGCCCAGGCAGGAGCAGTACTGGCACTAATGATGCCTGAAAATAAAGGCAAGCTGGTGCTTTTTGCGGGAATAAATAAAGCCAGGTTTAAAAGAATAGTTAAGCCGGGGGATGAACTGGTAGTAGAGGCAGAGCTGGAAAACATTAAAAGGAATATCGGAAGGGCAAAGGGCAGAGCAACTGTCGGGGACGAGACGGCATGCATTGCAGAGATAATGTTTGCTTTTAGTTAGATATTAGCTTGGAAGGTTAATTAGCTGGTGTGTACAGATAAAATTTCTAAAACTTCAAAAAAGATTATATTTATGTTCCCCGGACAGGGGTCGCAATACAGAGATATGGGCAGAGATTTTCTGGATGCCAGAAGTGATTATAAAGAGTACTTCGAGATTTCAAGTGAAGTTGCAGGGAAAGATTTGCTGAAAATAATTGATAGCAGCAGCAGGGATAATTTATTGGATGAAACACGTTTTAGCCAGATATCAATTTATACTTTAAGCTGTGCGCTTAATGATTATTTGTTAAATGTTCTTTCTATAAATAAAAATTATATAGGTACAGTTACAGGACATAGTCTTGGTGAGTACAGCGCCCTTTACAGCGCCGGTGCTTATAATTTTAACAAGGGAGCAGAGTTGGTTGGATACCGCAGTATTATTATGAGTGATGAGAATAACAACCAGAATGGGATGATGGCAGCTGTTCTGGGGATGGATAGAAGAGTAATAGAAGATGTGGTAAAAAGTTTCAGCGGCAGGGTATTTATTGCTAATTATAATGATTATATGCAGATAGTTATAAGTGGATATGAAGAAGCAGTAGAAAAAGCAATAGAGAAGCTAAAGGTAGAGGGGGCAAAAAAGATTGTACCTCTGAGGGTAGGGGTTGCTTCCCACTGCCCACTGATGAAACAGGTTTCGGATAAGCTGAAAAAATTTATTGATAATAATATTGAATTTAAAGATATGGATTTACCTTTCTTCTCTACTACCGACGTAGCTTACAGGGATAAGGATGATATAGCCAGGACGCTTGCCGGCCAGCTTGTAAATCCCATAAGGTGGGTTGGCAGCATAGAATATTTACTGGCGGAAGGTTCAAGAATATTTATAGAAGTGGGACCGGGTAAAGTATTGTCAGGCCTGGTGGGTAGAATTGCCAGGAAGAATAATAAGGAAGTTGTTTTACTTAATACAAATAAGATGGAGGATATAGAGGATTTGAGTGGAAAATTAAAAAGGGAAGGAATAATAAATGAAACTTGAAGGTAGGACTGCCATTATAACAGGAGGTGCCAGAGGAATCGGGAAAAAAATTTCTGAAACTTTTTTAAAGGAAGGTGCATCAGTATATATTTTTGATGTTAGTAGTGGGGTAGGAGAAAAAACTGCCGGTGAGTTCAAGAAAGTTTATGGTAAGAATAAAGCAGAGTTTTTAAAAGTGGATATAACAGATGAGACTGGTGTAGAAAAAGCTATTGAAAAGATTATTGGAAAGAAAGGAAAAATTGATATCCTGGTTAATAATGCTGGAATTACCAGGGACAATTTGATCTTAAGGATGAGTCTTGAAGACTGGAAAAAAGTAATTGATATAAATCTTACCGGTGCATTCATCTGTTCTAAACATGTAGTCAAATATATGATAAAAAATAGGAGAGGCAAAATAATAAATATATCTTCTATAGTAGGCGTTCATGGCAATGCCGGCCAGAGTAATTATTCTTCGTCAAAGGCGGGAATAATAGGGCTGACAAAAACGCTGGCAAGGGAGCTTGCCGGGAGAAACATTCTGGCGAATGCGATTGCCCCCGGTTATATAAAAACTGAAATGACTGGAAAACTCAGTGATAATATAAGAGAAAAACTTATGCAGCAAATTCCGGTAAAAAGACTGGGGAGCGTGGATGATGTAGCAAAGACAGCACTTTTTCTGGCAGGCGACGATTCAGATTATATAACCGGAACAGTAATCAATCTTGATGGTGGAATGGGAATTTGAGTTAAACAAATTTAATTAAAACAATTTGTTTGGCATGAATTGAGCATGTATCTTTTTAAAGGCACATTATATGTTATCGATAAAATAACAATTTTTTAGGAATGAAAGGGCTGTTAGTGAAAAGAGAAAATGATAAAAGAAGAGTAGTTGTGACAGGGCTTGGGATAATATCCCCACTGGGGCTTGAGTTCAGTGAATTCTGGGATAATTTAATTGCAGGTAAATCAGGTGTGAGCAGAATAGAACGCTTTGATACAGGAAAAATAGCTTCCAAGATCGCAGCTCAGGTTGAAGGTTTTGATCCAGTAAAATATATAGATTTCAAGCAGGCAAAAAGAATGGACAGGTTTGCCCAGTTTGCGGTAGCAGCTGCGTCAAGTGCTATGAAGGATAGCAATCTAAAAATAGATTCTATTAATGGAGAAAGAACCGGAGTTTATATAGGAAGTGGAGTAGGAGGACTTTCTACTTTAGAGCAGCAGCATGAAAGACTTCTAAACAGGGGAGCTGATAAAGTCAGTCCGTTTCTAATCCCCATGATGATAAGTAATATGGCTGCTACGCAGGTTTCTATAATGAGCGGGGCCAGAGGTCCTGTAAGTGCAACTACCACCGCCTGTGCAGCTGGTTCAAATGCCATTGGTGATGCCTTTGAGATTATTAAAAGGGGAGATGCAGAAATTATGATTGCAGGCGGAAGTGAAGCTGCCGTAACGCCTATAGGTATGGCTGGTTTTTCAAATATGCAGGCTCTTTCTACCAGAAATGATGAACCTGAAAAAGCATCAAGGCCATTTGATAGAGACAGGGATGGCTTTGTAATGGGTGAGGGATGTGGTATCTTGATAATAGAGGAATTACAGTCTGCTTTAGAGAGAGGTGCGGGAATATATGCTGAGATTTTTGGATATGGGCTTTCCGGTGAAGCCTATCATATAACTGCACTTGAAGAATCTGGTGTGAATGTAGCCAGGTGCATGAAGAATTGTCTTGATGAAGGTGGTATAGGACTTGAGGAAGTTGACCATATAAATGCTCATGGAACTTCAACTTCTTTAAACGATATTGTTGAAACAAATGCTATTAAGAGATGTTTCGGGGAGCATGCATATAATATAAATGTATGCTCAACTAAGTCAATGACGGGGCATTGCCTGGGAGCGTCAGGAGCAATTGAAGCTGTTGCAACTGTGCTGGCTATAAAAGATGATATCATACCTCCTACTATTAATCTTGATAATCCGGATGAAGGCTGTGATTTAAATTACACTGCGAATGTTAGCCAGAAGAGAAAAGTTAATATTGCTCTTTCTAATTCAATGGGTTTCGGAGGGCATAATGTATCTTTAGGTTTTAAGAAATACATGTGAAAAAGCAGGCAGGAAAGCAACTGGATAAAATTATGGAAAAGTTTAAATGTGAAAATTGCAATAAGGATATTGATAGTGAAATTTTTATATTAAATTTAAGGGTTTGTCCCTATTGCAATTATCATCACAAAATAAATGCAAGAGACAGGCTTCAGATTACCACAGATGATAATAGTTTTATTGAGCTGGGTAAAAATATAAATTCAGATGATTTTCTGGGTTTTTATGATGTTAAGGCATACAGCACAAGACTGAAAGAAGCCAGACTTAAAACAGGCATGGATGAGGCAATTATAGTAGGTGAAGGAAAGATTGAGGGAAATGATGTAGCCCTTGGCGTTATGGATTTCAGATTTATGGGGGGAAGCATGGGAAGTGTGGTAGGTGAAAAAATAAAGATATTAGCCAATCACAGTATTGAGAAAAATATTCCTCTTATAATATTCTGTACCTCCGGGGGTGCAAGGATGCAGGAAGGTGTGGTTTCGCTTATGCAGATGGCAAAAACAGTATCCAGCATTAATAGGGTTAAAGAGAATAAGAATCCTTACATTTCCGTAATTACAAATCCCACTTCAGGAGGTGTAAGTGCCAGTTTTGCCACTATTGCAGATATTATAATAGCAGAGCCAAATTCACTTTTTTGCTTTGCAGGTCCAAGAGTTATAAAACAGACCATAAAGAAAAACCCGCCTGTTGATTTTGGTTCATCAGAGAGAAACTTAAAAAACGGCCAGGTGGACATGATTGTAAATAGAAGTGATTTAAAGCATGCGCTGGCTGATATATTAAGATTGTTTAAATAAAATTTTATGTAATAAGTAAGTGATATTATGGATTTAAAAGAACTGGAAGAAATTCCAAAGAGCTATCTTAAAGAAATTTTACAGGCACTTTCCAAGCTTGAAAAGTTAAAGAAAATTCCTTTCTTTACCGGAATACACTTTAAGGATGCTGAACGGGACCTGGCGCAAAAGGTTGAAAGCTATAAAAGGGTTGAGAGGGATGCTAAAAAGGTGTGGAAGATTGTTGAACTTTCCAGAAATGAAAAACGACCACAGTGCAGGGATTATATAGATGGTGTATTTGAAGATTTTGTTAGTCTCTGCGGTGATAGACTTGGTGGAGAGGATAAGTCAATCATAGCAGGGCTGGGTAAAATTAGTGGCGGGACAGTAGCTGTTATAGGCCATAATAAAGGTAAGGATATAAAGGAGCGAATGGAATACAACTTTGGTATGAGTATACCCCAGGGTTACAGGAAGTCACAGCGGATTATGAAACTGGCTAATAGATTCGGATTTCCAATAATAACATTTATAGACACCCCGGGAGCATATCCTGCTATTGAAGCCGAGGATGATGGCCAGGCAGGTGCTATTGCAAAAAGTATTTCAGTGATGTTTGAAGTTAAGGTCCCGGTTATAGCAATTTTAATTGGCGAAGGCGGAAGTGGCGGAGCGCTTGCACTTGCTATTGGGGATGAGGTTGCTATGCTTGAAAATTCTACATATTCAGTTATTTCGCCTGAAGGGTGTGCTGCTATTCTATGGAAGAACTCCTCCGGCACCAAGTTAGCTGCGAGAGAACTGAGACTGACGTCAAAAGACCTTAAAAAATTAAAAGTGATAGATAAAATTATTCCTGAGCCATTCGGGGGTGCGCAGAATGCGCCTGAAAGAATGTTAAAAATAGTGAGAAAATATATTATAAATACCCTGCCAAAGTACAGAGGAGTGCCAGGCAAGCAGTTGAAATATGAGAGAGCAAAAAAGTTTGAATCAATTGGGTTTTTTAATTCTGAATAAAAAATTTAAATCTTTAATTTAGCTTACCTGCTCAGCTACCTACAAATAAAATAATACTTGAATCTGGCGATATATAAGTTCCTGCTTCGGGAATCTGCTCCAGAACAGTATTAAGTTTAACTGAATAATCGGTTTTCATATAACTTATTTCATAATTTATGTCAATAGATGCAAGAACGTCTGTTGCCTGTTCCAGGCTAAGCTGTGTGAGGTCCGGGACCTCTATTAAGGACTCATTTGTAGAAATTAAAAGTTTTACAGCACTATTTGCTTCAACTTCAGTACCCGGGGATGGAATTACTTTTACGATTTTTCCGGGTTCATTTATATCATCGCCTTCTTTTATCGGAGATTTACTGCTCTGTATAGTAAGCCCTAATGATATAAGATAATTTGAAGCTTCGATAAAATCCTCGCCAATAATATTGGGAATAAGAATAAGCTCCTTACCATTGCTTAAGGTAAGGTTTATAGCTTCTCCTACTTCAACAGTTTCGTCAGAACCGGGTTCCTGCCTTATTATAAGACCTTCTGTAAAAGTGTCTGAATATTGTCTGGTAAGATTGCCTCTCTCAAGCCCACAACTTTTAAGTAAATCCTGGGCTTCTTCAAGAGTAAGTCCAATCAGGTTGGGGACCTGGAGAGATGAGGCTTCCGGACCTTTACTTATAATAATTTCAATATCACTGCCGGGAGCTATTTTTTCACCCGGACCAGGGTCCTGCTCAATTATGTAACCCTCCGGGATTTCGGAACTATAAATTTCATCTTTTGTTTTAAGATTTAATCCATATGTTGATATTATCTTATCTGCTTTCTCTGCAGATATACTTTCGATTGGTGGCACGGATATCATAGAGACAGAAGAATTTACTGAACTATAATATTTATAAGTATAGGTTATGGATAAAGCTAAAAATATAAGCATAAAAATACCTGTAATAATGCTAAAGATGGGTGATTTCATTTTTATCTTAAAGATGCCTGTTTTACCGGAACTTTTAGTTTTTATGCTGAAGCTTAAGGGTTTTGCTGTTTTATATATCTTAAGGTCACTAATAAGCTCTCTGAGAGTAGTATAACGGCCTGCAGGGTCTTTTTCCAGACAGTGCATCACTATTTTTTCAAGTTTTTTAGGTATATTCTCTATTAGTTCAGAAGGCCTTAAGGGCTTTTCATTTATGTGCTTTAGACTTATATCAATTGAACTGCCTCCCCTGAAGGGAACATCTGCAGTAAGCATTTCATACATTACTATACCAAGCGAATAAATATCAGTCCTGTGATCCAGAACTTCTCCTTTTGCCTGCTCGGGTGAAATATAATGAGCGGTTCCTAAGATATTTAATGTCTTTGTTACATCGGTAATAAGGGATTTTGCTATACCAAAATCTGTAACTTTTACTTTACCCTCGGGGGTTATCAATATATTTTGCGGTTTAATATCCCGGTGTATAAGGTTATTTTCGTGAGCCATAAGTAGAGCGCTTGAAATTTGTATTGCATAGCCAGTAGCGGTTTCAGGTGATAACGGGCCTTTCCTCTCAATTATCTCTTTAAGGCTTTTACCTTCAACATATTCTATACAGATGAAATAAAAGCCATTAAACTTTCCCCAGTCGTATACCTGGACAATATTTGGGTGGCTTAACCTGGCAAGGATTTGTGCTTCGCTCTTGAATCTTGCTACAAAATTTTTATCACTTGCATAGCTGGAAGATAATATTTTTACTGCTACTTTCCTGCCTAATTTTAAGTCATCACCCAGAAAAACGTCAGCCATTCCCCCGGAAGCGATTTTTTTGATTACCCTGTATCTATTTGATATTAATTTATATTTTTCGAAGTGGCTGTTGCTCATATGTGTTTTAAATTTTTATGGCTACAACTGTTACGTTGTCCATGCCTTCCTTTTCTATAACTTTTTCTATAAGGTTTTTTACAATATCTCTTGTTTTACTGTAATTATCAATAATTTTAGAGATATCTTTATCTCTTAAGGTGGAGCTGAGACCATCAGAGCATAAAATAATTAAATCTCCCGGTAAGATTTTATATGAATAAAAATCGGGTTTGGCATCTTTGGCAACACCTATAACGTTGGTAAGGTAATTTCTCTGGGGGTGGTCAAAGGCCTCTTCATAACTTATGTCCCCTTTTCTGAGTAATTCTCCTACGATGGTGTGGTCTGAGGTTAATAGTTTGAAGTCATAGTCTCTTTTTATATAAAGCCTGCTGTCACCAATATGGGTTATATAAGCTTTATCCCTGTAAATATAACAGCCAGTTAGGGTAGTCCCCATGCCATAGTACTCCGGCTGTAAGACTGCTTTCTTAAATACTGCTTCATTGGAATCCTTGATACTTTCTGTTAGGAAATCGTTTATTTTTTTAAGGGTCAAATTCTTGTTTTTTTTATCAGGGGAAGAATTTTTTGTAGCATCCTGAAGCTTGCCGTAAAAATCCTTTGTAAAGGTTTCTACGGCAAGCTTGCTTGCAACTTCGCCGGCCTTGTGTCCGCCCATGCCGTCAGCTACGACAAACAGGCCGTCTTTGGCATAAAAATAATCCTCATTTTTTTCTCTATATTCTCCGATATTTGTTTCTGCAAAATATTCCATATAAGATATTATATGTTATTATTTGCCATTAATAAAATTTTACTTCCCGTAGCAGGGATATTGCAACCCGGTTATAAATCAAGTATTTTATTATTTTAAAAATAGCTATGAATTAATATCAAAAATGATGCTAAAGAGTAAAAAAGCTAGTATTATAATATAAAGTATTAATAAGTATCAGGATAAAATTAATAAAGATAAATAAAAGCAAGGGGAAAATCAATTGGATATTTACGAAGAAGCACTGGAAATGCATAAGAAAAATAAAGGTAAGATTGATATTATAAGTAAAGTGGAAACCAAAGATGAGCATGACCTGTCTCTTGCCTACACACCCGGTGTTGCAGAGCCATGCAGAGCAATTGCTGCTAATCCCAGTGAACTTGATACTTATACCTCCAGAGGGAATATGATTGCAGTAGTATCAGACGGCTCAGCAGTTCTGGGGCTTGGAAATTTGGGTGCAAAGGCAGCACTTCCGGTAATGGAAGGGAAGTGTGTTCTGTTTAAGCAATTTGGCGGTGTATCGGCTTTTCCGCTTTGCATAGGCAGTCAGGACAATGAGGTTATAGTTAATACAATAAAGTTACTTGAGCCATCATTTGCGGGAATAAATCTTGAGGATATCCAGGCACCAAGGTGTTTTGAAATTGAAGACAGGTTAAAGAAAGAAACAGGTATGGTTATTTTCCATGATGACCAGCATGGTACAGCTGTTGTAACCCTGGCGGGCATGCTTAATGCTTTGAAGATATGTAAAAAAGATATTGCGGAAGTCAAAATAGTTATAAGCGGGGCTGGAGCAGCCGGCACGTCTATTGCTAATTTACTGGTTTATGCCGGTGTAACTGACATTATTGTTTGCGACAGGAATGGAATAATATATAAGGGAAGAGAGAATCTAAACAGTGCCAAACAGAAACTGGCAGAGTCCACCAACGCAAATAATATTAAGGGGAGTCTTTTGGTTGCTTTAGAAGATGCTGATATATTTATAGGGGTTTCGGCTGCCGGGATACTGTCAGGAAAAATGATAAAAAGAATGAAAAAAGATCCTGTTATATTTGCTCTTGCCAACCCTGAGCCAGAGATAAAACCGGAACTCGCAGCAGGATGCGGGGTAAAGATTATCGCTACGGGGAGAAGTGATTATCCGAATCAGGTAAACAATGTGCTTGCATTTCCGGGGATATTGAGGGGTGCACTTGATGCAAAAGCTCTGGAGATAAACAGGGAAATGAAGATGGCAGCGGCAAAAGCTATTTCAAGGATAATAGAGAACGATTTAAGCAAGGATTACATTATCCCGAAGCCATTTGACAGAAGAGTTCTTCCTGCTGTTGCAGTGAGTGTGGCAAGAGCTGCAGTGGAGACTAAAAATACACGCGGCGAAGTCGACCTTAAATTTATTGAAAAAAAAGCAAAAGAAATTACCAGTAAAATATGATAGGGAATTAGTTCGTATCATTTTTTGCTGTCTATATAACGAACCGGGAAAATATTTGAATATTTTTTCTTTATAGAGCATATAAATTTAGTTTAAAATACTCTTAAATATATCAGTTTGAGAAACAGGCAAATATATCAAATCCTATGTCAGCTTATATATTATGTGTAACTGCCTTAAGTCAGTGCTATCCGTATTCATTATATAGATTTTTTCAAGGTAACCGTCACGGTCTTGTCCTTACCCCAATCTTTAGTCCAGTTTTTAAGTTAGTATCTAAGCCATTTGAGGGTCCCCCAAAAACTAGTCCACCTATAATGTCAGTAATCCGGCTTATTATTTGCCACTTCAAGCTGGCTCCTGGCAAAGTCAGCCGGAGTCATATTACCCAGGGAGCTATGAGGCGTTCAGCGTGAAGTGGATAAACTTAATAGAATAGGTCTTATTGAAAGATCAATACAGGGTAATAGAATCTATTATAAGTTAAACAAGAAATGCCCAATTGCACAGGATTTAAAAAATATTTTCTTTAAAAGTGTAGGAATTGCAGAAGCTTTAAAGGAAAATCTTAAAGAAAAAGAGATAAAAATTGCATTTATCTATGGTTCCTATGCAAAGGGAGAAGAAAGTCTTTTAAGTGATATTGATTTAATGGTTGTAGGTGATATCTCTTCAAAAGAACTATCAAACATTCTTTCTAAACCTAAGAAGGAACTAATGCGGGAGATTAATTATGTAGTTTTTTCATTAGACGAGTTTATAAATAAAGCCATACAAAAAGATCATTTTATAAATTCTGTTTTAAAAGATAAGAAAATATATATTATAGGAAGTAAAGATGAGCTTAAAGGACTTATTAAATCAGGGAAGACTAAGACAATATAAAACATCAAAGAAAGAAATTGAAAATCTAGTTGCACTTGTAAGAAGAGATATAAAAGATGCAAAGGTAGAAAGTCTTTCTTCAGACAGAAGATTTGCATGTGCCTATAATGCTGTTTTGCAGTTAGCCACAATTCTTCTTTATTGTAAGGGATATAAGCCGGAGGGAGAAGGTCATCACTATACAGTATTTTAAGCAATGAAAATAATAATGGGAAATAGTTATTATACATTGGTAGATTATCTTGATTCCTGTAGGTCAAAGAGAAGTATTACTGATTATGATTATGTAGGTGCAATTTCAGGTTTAGAAGCTAAAGAACTAATTGAAGAAGCAGAGAAATTTTTAGAAATAACTATCAATTGGCTTAAGAAGATTTATAAGGTATTTTAGTTATTTAAAATCTGGAAAAATCTTTGATAACTTTTAAAACCAGAATTAGAGTGATTCGGGGCGGATGGCAGAGCCAATCTACTCTGCATGAACTTTCAGGTATTTTAAAGGAAATAAAACCCAAACTGCATTAAAGTTCCTCTGCCTGATAGATTATCTTATTATTTTCAATATGTTATACTTAAAACATAAATGAAACAGTGCAATTAATTCTTGGTTCTTTGAAAAACCAAATAAGTTAAGTAGCAGTGATAAGAGGCTTAGATTAAAAACCTGTATGATTTTCACGCTTATTTGACTATTAGGATATATAATGTTAGCTGTCTTTACTGCTACTTTGATTGTAAGAGGTTTTAATGAGATTAGTATAAATGCCCTGTCATTGTAGTGTATTTTAATCAAGCTTTCCTTTTGATCTTAAATTTACTTTAGAACATTCAGGAAATTTCCATCTTTAAGCATAGTTCTGGTATAAATTGTATTTTTAAATACTGTTCTTAAATGGCCTTAAATAAAGAGTCTAATTAAAAAATTAGTCTATCTTAAGTCGAAACAATGAACAAAGATATTATGTTAGTTTATTTTTCATTTAAGGTAGATGTTTATATTCTGGGTTAAAAAAGATTCAAATGGCAATATTTATCCAGGATTTATAACATTTAAAATAATACAAATAATAAAATAATATATGAAATAGATGGTTGTAAAGAACCTGATTATTATTGATATATAATGATAATAAAATATAAATAAAGAAAGAAAAAATTATGAAAAGTCTAAAATTTATTATTCCTTTTTTGGTCTTTGCCCTTATTTTGGCTTTAACGCCCGCCTGCACTGCTGCAGAACCTGAAGTTAAAGAGGAGTCGCCTGTTGAGGAACCGGCCGAAGCTGAACCAGAAGAAGAGGCTGTAGTTGAGGAAGAGGAAACTATTGAAGAACCGGAAGAAGAAGCCATTGAAGGCGAGCCTGAGCTTCTCTGGATATTTGAATATGAAGACATTGATTTTAACCTCTATTGCTTGGCTGCATCACCTGATGGGGAAACTTTAACCGTGGGTTCCTATCTTACTACTTACACACGCCTGCTCTATGATGGCAGGATTATTGATGCCAATACATCTCACAGGCACTCTGTAGAAGATATAGATTTTTCTCCCGACGGGTCGGTAATGGGGGTCGGTCTTGGAGTTTACGGGGCAGTACTTATAGATACGACTGACGGTTCAGAGCTTCACCAGCTTCACGGCGGCTATAATAACCGTATCGCCTTCTCTCCTGACGGAGAACATGTTGCAACAGGCAACCGGGATGGCATAGTATGGATATGGGATACTGAAAGTGGGGAGCAGGTAGCTGCTCTTGAAGCTCCAGAGACTGGCAAGCCAGGCTATATCTGTGCTATCGACTATGACCCTTCTGGCAGCCTTTTAGCGGTCACCCATTGGGATGAAACTGGTACTGTAAATATATGGGATATTGAAGAAGAGAGAATAGTCCACACGCTGAATCTCGATGTTATGGTAGGAGGCACTAAAAATGCCTTTCGCTTTTCGCCTGACGGGAAAATTATGGCCGGAGCGGGCAAAGATGGAGAATATCTGGTACGCCTGTGGGCAGTAGATAATTATGAGCAACTGGCAGAACTTGTCGTTCCCGGGGAAGTCAAAGATATCGCCTTCTCACCGGATGGAAGCTTACTTGCGGTCGCTTCCCACGCGGGAGCAATTGGCCAAGTTCTGGGTTTCCTCCCAGCAACTACTATCTGGGATATCCAATCAAAAACCCTACTATACACACTGGATCAGGAGTTTAGCACTGACTGGGAAGATAAAGATTGGCTTGTTGCTCTAGTCTTTACCCCGGACGGAGGGCATCTTGCCGTAGTCCGCAATAATGGGATACTTGAGATGTGGCGCCTCCCTGGAGCAGATCCTTTTGAAGAACCTGAAATTGATATGAAAGAGCCGCCTCCTCTTCCAAGTGATGTGCTGTTTGATACAGGAAGTTCAGAGCTAAAGGCAGGTGCAGATGAAGTACTTGAAGAATTTGCGCAAAATTTATATGCAGCTCTTGACAATGCAATCATAACCTTTATAGGCCATACCGACAGCAGGGGAGATGCTTCCTCTAACCTTCAGCTATCCATTGACCGTGCCACAGCAGTCGGGGACTGGTTTGAGGCCTGGGCCCAGGAAAATGGAGTGGACGGCTGGGAGCTTCTTGTTGACGGTAAAGGAGATACCGAGCTAAAAGTCCCCGATGTTGATACTGAAGGAACCTTCCGTGAAGAAGCCGGAAAACTTAATAGAAGAGTTGAGATTGAGATAGAGGTTAACAATTAAACATACTGATTGCTGATTTTTAAAATAATAGATGGATTCTATATGGGATTTATTGTGCCCCTATTGTGGAAATTTATTAAAGAGGGTACCTAAGAGTAAAACAATATGTCCAAACTGCGGTAGACCTATTTTTGTTAGGACCACTATTGATGGGCAAAAATTTGAAGTAACAGAAGATGAAAAAACCAGATCGACCAAAAAAGACATCGAGCTAGTTCTGGTTTTGGAAGTTATTTAGGAAGGAAAGCCGCAAGGACAGTTGTTAGAGATACCGCAAAGGGTTGTTCTGGGGGTTGTTTGCCTAGCTTGTTCTATTTCTTTTTAAATATTTAAAATGTTGGTTTGTACAGTCCTAAGCTCTATACCCCCTCTTGAGATTGTGCACAATATTCTAAAAGCTTATAGAGTACCAGAGCATTTTTTTAATGAGAATTCAGGGTTTGATTTTTAAAACCAATTTTGTTTTTATAACAAAAAAAGGTAAAACTGGGTTTACTTTTTATATGGTCCTGATTCCACAATACCACCTTCTTCAAAACTATATTTAACAAATTTTCTCCTCTTATACACTGGCCTGAGACCTCTCAGCTTTATTTTAACCAATCCCTAATATGTTTTCACTTATAATCATTTTTTAAGTATTATGTTAAATAATTCGAGGAATAATAATGGGATTTCAATATAATTTAAAAATTTAGAACATTATTAATCGGTAATGGATGAACCTAAAAAAACAACATTATATACCAAAATTCTATGCTATAATGACAATATACAAAATAATATTAATTTATGGTTTGGTTTTTTAATATAGAGACCGCTAAAATTATTAGCTTGAGTTCTTAGAAATAATAGGGCTACTGGATTTTGGAGGTTTCGGAAAAAGTAATGTTGGGGTGATTAGATCATGAAAATTTTTTTGATTGTTGTGGTATTTACCAGTTTGATTCTGAGTGCTTGCACACCAAGCCCGGCTGAAATTATTGAAGAAGCAGATATTCCTGAGGATATTGAGGTTGAACCTGGTGTTGAAGAGGAAGCATTAGTAGTAGAAGGCCCGTCTGATGATTATGTTACCTGGGAGTCAATAGGAATACCAGATGAATTTCTCGAATATACAGACGGAGATATTCTTGTTGATTCCGCCTATAAAGATGGCCTTAGCCTTCCACTTTTTTTTGTTCAAATTGATAACTCAAGCGTTGAAGCCATTGAACAATATGTAGATAATGCACTATCACAAGGGTATACTTTGAATTGGGAAAGAGATACACAGCATGACGCGGATCTGAGCTGGCTTATAAATATGGAAACAGATGAGGCGTATTTTGGGATTCAATTCGATTGCTATGAAGAAGAAGATTACATCATTATGATCCTGATTAAGCAAGAAAAATAAATTGGTGAAAATAGCAGTATTTAGGTTATAATTGCCTTCAAAGTTATTTCAATTGAAATTGGTTGTGGTGTAAAAGATAAAGGACTTAAGTAATAAGAGATCTTTACAACCCGATATGGAATGAAGGGGATCACCCGCAGCAGATCTTCATGACAGACGATGAATTTAACACAATGGCTCTGGGAATAAGAGAAATTGCTATTGAAGATCTTATATTTATAGTTGAAACTTTTACTTTTAAAAATCAAAGGAGAAAATTGTAATATCAGGGATAAGAAAATAAGTTATATCTCCGGTGATAATAATTTAAAAATCCTTAAGGAGGGTATTTTGAGAAAATTAATTATACTGGCAGCTTTTGCTGTATTGTTTTTTTTATTCGGATGCTCATCCGGAGAAAACACAATTCAAAAAGCCGAGGAGGCAATAACAGCCCGGGATTATGATCAGGCAGCTCTTTATGCCAGGCAGACCCGCCAGTCCCCGGAAAAACAGAAAGCCAGGATTATACTTTCTTATATCAAATATGGCGATAATATGCTGCATTCCGCGTTCTGGGAAGAAGACATTGAAGCACTGCAGTATCTGGCTGGCATAATTCATGATATAAATAAAAGAGATGAGAGATTTGATGCACCGGTGCTGGTACTTGCAGCGGGATGGGGCCATGCCGATATGGTCATAATCCTTCTTGAAGCGGGCGCAGATCCCAACTATGGAACAGATAAAGACGGTTATACCGCCCTGATGTGGGCTGCTAAAAACTTTGATGAACAGCTTGAAATGACCCGTGCTCTTCTTGAAGCGGGTGCAGAAGTAAATGTCAGATCTAATTATGGAGAGACACCTCTTTCAATAGCGGAAGAATACCAGAACCCAAATATTGTCGCTCTGCTCAGAGAATACGATGCAGTAGAATAAAGTTTTTTTATGCAACAAATTTAATGCTTACCGGGGCTACCCTTACAGAAACAGTAAAAATTATCCAATCTACAAAGCATATTACCCCAGAAATCTGCTTGTAATTCGTCTAATATTCGGCTATAATTCGACTATAATGTTAAAACCTATTTATGAAATAACAAATAAATTACTATTCAATATTAAAAAGATTGGCACCATAGTTTTTGAGCTCAATAATAAAAGATTTCCTGAAATTGTTTTATACGAACTTGAAAGAAGTGCAAGAGAAATCTCAGCTCATGCATCAACCAGCATAGAAGGTAATCCATTGCTGCTAACTGATGTTAAACAAATTCTTAAAACCAAACCGGAGTACTTAAGAGACAGCGAACAGGAAGTGATAAACTATAATGAAGCCTTATTTTATTTAAATAAAGAAATTGATTCCAGTACTATAAAATTTAATCAAAAACTTATTCTTTCTATTCATAAGAAAGTAGTCTATAAATTAGTTCCCGAATACCAGCTTGGAAAAATAAGATCAGAACCTGTTTTTGTAAATAATCCCAGAACAGGCGATACTATATACTGGCCACCGGATCACAAAGATGTAAAAGTGCTGGTCAATGATCTTGTAGATTTTGTAAATAAAAATAGAGGGAAAATAGATCCGCTTATAATTGCCGGTATTTTCCATAAACAGTTTGTGATTATACACCCATTCATGGATGGAAACGGCAGGACAGCCAGGCTATTAACAAAAACAATTCTTGCAGATATGGGTCTTAATACTTTTAATCTCTTTAGTTTTGAAAATTATTATAATAGAAACGTTACCAGGTATTTTAATAATGTCGGTGTTTTGGGAAACTACTACGATTTGACAGAATCTATTAATTATACCAGTTGGCTTGAATATCTTACTGATGGAATTATAGATGAACTTTTAAGAGTAAAAAAAATCCTCTCAGAAGTTTCTATTAGTCCAAAAACAGAACTTATGGATTATCATATAAAAATACTTGAATTTATTGAAAAAAAAAGTTTTATCAGGGACAAAGATTATTCAAAGCTCACAGAGCGAGCTAAGGCAACCAGAAGTCTTGACTTCAAGCATCTTATAGATATGGGTTTAATAGAAAGAAAAGGAAAAGGCAGGTCAACGTATTATCAGCTAAAAACAAAATAATCTTGTCGTGGCTACCTATTGCTCTAAGGGAGCAGAGATACTCATAAACCAGACTATAGAAAAGGTTAAAAGAAAATTAAATAGAAAGCTGGTAACAAAGGGGATACTTCCAACAATGCACAACGAAAGGACCATTCATGCGAGAGAAGTCCTTTCCACACTAAAAAAATATTTTGTAGATTTGGTTTTTGATACTGTTATAAAAGAGACAGTTAAGTTTAAAGAATCCTCAGTAGGCGGCTATTCAATACTGAAATATGCTACTAGCTCAGATGCAGCAGAATCTTATCGAAAACTGGCCCGGGAGGTAATTGAAAGTGACTAAAAAAAAGACAAGTGTAGAAGATACAATTGATAAGTTTTTTAAGGAAAAAAGAGAGAAGAATACGGGTGATTTATTTGATGCCACTGCTTCCGGGGGTCTGGTAAATATTTCCTTATCCCGTATAGCACAGGATAAAAACCAGCCGAGAAAAACCTTTGACGATAGTACCATAAAGGAGCAGGGGATTATAAATCCAATAACTGTCCGCCCACATGGGAAAAAATTCGTAATAGTTGCAGGGGAGCGGAGATTTTTAGCGGCAAAACTGGCGGGGCTAAAGACAGTTCCGGCAATAATAAAAAAAGTATCTAAAAATGATGTAATGCTAATCTCCCTCGTTGAGAACCTTCAGAGGGAGGACCTAAATAGTATCACCGGGCAGAGGGTATTAAGGCCTTAAAGGTAAACCTGGGTTTACCTTGGGTGGAGGTAGCTAAAAAGCTGGGAGGAACTTAAAGAAAGGAAATATATATCAAAAGAGGAAGCTCTTGAAAGGTTTAAGGAACAGAATAAGGATGGTGATATCTTAAATGAAATAGAGGGGAATCCTTTTCCTGCCTCATTTGACATAAAGCTTAAAAGTAGCAAAAAAGTTGAGCAAACAGTCCTTAAATTTATTGATAAGAATGGAAACTATATAGAAGGTATTAATGATGGAATATACTCTGAATTCTAATATTTTTGTTATAAAGTGTGTAAATTACACCACTTCCTGCAAATCCTACTATGAATTTGCATAATTAAATTATAAAGAGAATACGAGAGAGGCTTATTATTATGAAAAAACAAAAAAGTTCAAAAAAAATTAATATAGGGTTATTAGCTGGTAGTTCAAAAGGAGGCAAAATAGAAAATTGTTATGCGTCTGGAAAAATAAAAATTAATGGTAAAGAAAAGAATTTAAATGTTGGAGGATTAGTTGGTTCTTCTGAAAATACTGAAATAAAGGATTCTTCTAGCAAAGTAACTATAGAGACTACTGATGATATAAAATTTGATGAAATTAAAAATATTATTAAAGATCAAGTAAAAAATGAAAAAACAATGGAATCTTTATTAAGACAAATTGAAGAATTGAAAGACACAAGGAATACAAAAAGTTATACTTTAAAATTAAAGAAATTTATTTCTGCAGCTTCTGAATATATGTCAATAATATCCCCCTTTGTTCCTTTTTTAATGAAGTTTATTGAGACTTAGGTAATTAACTCTTAAATATTCTAAAATGTAAAATCAAAAATTTTTTATATGTTATATGCTATGCTTAATACTCGAATAAAAATTATTAAAGAAAAGGATTATAAATATTTCAATAGTCAACTAATTATAAAAGAAAGGTTCAAAACAAATAAATCAAAAAGGTAAACCCAGGTTTACCTTTTTGTTATGGTCCATATAATCCGAAAACAATAATTTTTTATTTTTTGTAGGTTTTAAAAGCAATATTTATTAGTTATAAGGACCGGCAGGCTTGCCATATTTAACTTCCAAGACAGATATAGAAGAACCTGGCTTATAGCAAAGTCAATGTAGTATTTTACTTTGCGAGCATAAACCGCTGAAGCTATTTATCCCTCTCAATTCTTAAAGACAAGAACCGTAAAATCTCCACATTGACTTCCAGCCAGAACCTTCTTTGCTGCTTCACTCAGGAAGTTAAATATCATTTTAGTTGAGAGGGGGAAAGATGGCAGAAAGAAAGAAATTATTCAATTTTATTCCGCAGGTAGAGCTGTCAATGGTTAGAGAGGTAAAAATATCAGGTCAGAAGTATAACAGCAGTGAAGAAGTCGCAAGGTCAGAATTTGCAGGAAGTCTTTTAAAGTCAGACCGAGAAAAATTTATATGCATGCACTTAAATGTTAAAAACCAGATTATAAGCTTTGAGGTAGTTTCAACCGGAAGCTTGACGAGTTCACTCGTTCATCCGAGGGAAGTATATAAGGGAGCAATACTTTCAAATTCTGCAAGTGTAATTTTTATGCATAACCACCCTTCAGGGGACCCTGAGCCTTCAATTGATGATATGGAAATAACAAAAAGGCTTGAAAAAGCAGGAAATATCTTAGGCATAAATGTACTTGACCATATAATAGTTGCTCAAAAAGATTTTTATAGCTTCAGGCAACATAACCTTATTGGTGGTAAAGAGTAGAAAGGAAATAAAATGTGGATATATGACTACAGGACCAAGAAAGAATACTTTGCCAGCTCTCCCAGATCTAAATTCTACAATTACAAAAGTATAGTAGTTGAGCCCATCCCGGGAAAACCCTGCACAATTCT
>Ga0315543_1001101_pt1 | contig 30298 bp, 28 predicted proteins | sample SalMarSW160210MG_2_FD_203098 | JGI IMG/M metagenome (GOLD analysis project Ga0315543, IMG submission 203098) | Salt marsh sediment microbial communities from the Plum Island Ecosystem LTER, Massachusetts, United States - Salt Marsh Sediment SW1601-210 ... | reverse complement strand
GAGAAAAGGAAAACCACATAGCAAGTGACCACAAGCCTACAAGACAAGAACAAGAAACTTTTTTAAGCAGTATGAATTCATATTTGGGAATAATGAAGCATTACAAAACTTACAAACTTAGAAAGCGAATGATATTTGAAAACTTATCGGGTTGGTGGTGGAATTATGTTTATTTATCAGGATGTATCGAAAAATTCGTATTAAAGCAGAAATACAAATGAAAAATCAACCCTTCTCAGTCAGGCACATTGGGCAAACCCTCAGATCCACAACATTTACCCCGTGAAATAATGCAAAGCATTGTCCGAAGGACATTTCACGGGGCAAGCCAAATTTGCCCAAAGAGCCTGCCTGCCCTCACCGGAAAGAAGGAAGACGGCACGATTTGCTAACAGGCGTTAAAATTAATTGCCGGTTTGGTGCTATTTGAGAGTTTTGTACATTTAGTAAAGCATATTTATAAAATGAAAGGACATTGCTAAAAAACGGCAACTAAATTTTAGCGCCGGTCCGTTAGCTGTCATAAAAATTAAAATAGTCCTATTTGACTGATAGCCAAATAAATCTTAAATTGCATAAAACTAACCTTTTTATCCTATGTCCGGTCACCGTAATAAACTATCCCGGCTCTGGCAGGAGCTCAAAAGACGAAGAGTAATACATGTTATTACCGTATATGCTTCTGCAGCATTTGTCATCATCGAACTGATCAATAACCTGGCTGAGCCGTTAAACCTTCCGCCCAACTTACTTACGATCGTGGTGATCGTGTTGGCTATAGGATTCCCGCTGGCCATTATACTCTCCTGGTTATATGATGTGACCTCGGAGGGTGTCGAGAAAACCAGACCAATCGAAGAGCTTAAAGAGGGAGAGAAAACAGTGGTTCCCAATGCATGGAAAATTGCAACCTATGTGAGTTTTGTAGTGATTCTTGGATTGCTCACTTTCAACATCATTGGAGGCACAAAGAGTTTGAAAGCAGGTGACATCCAATCACTGGTCGTGCTACCCTTTGACAATTACACCGGTGATGACCAGCTGGAGAATATGGTATCCGGCATGCACGCGCTGCTAGTCGGTGACATGGGCCGTATCAGTGGAGTCAGGGTCGTGGGTAAGACCACATCCAATGCCTATAAGGATCTTGATAAATCTGCTACTGAGATTGCATCTGAATTGAATGTGGATGCCATTGTAGAAACCAGTGTTATGTGTTTAGGTGACAGCGTTTGTATGCAGTTCCGGCTCGTGCGAACCACAGGTGAGGAAGAGCAGCTCTGGATCGCCGATTACAAGGTGGACAAGAGCCAGGCTATTAACCTCTATAATCAGATCACCAAACAGATTGCGGATGAGATAAAGATAGAATTAACGCCTGAAGAAGAGCGGATATTTGCCAAGTCAAGAACAGTTGACAGGGAAGCCTATAATGCCTATGTGAGAAGTTACCAATACTGGGATGATCTAAGCCAGGAATCCCTCAACAAGGCCCTGGAATACCTGAACCTGGCTATTGAAAAGGATCCTGACTTTGCCCCTCCCTATGCCGCTATGGCACAGGTCTGGGTTGGATTAGCGCAGCTGGGATTTGAGATACCCGAAGTAGCAGGGCCGAAAATCTTCGAAAACCTTAACAAAGCTCTTGAGCTTGACCCGGATTTCCCTGATTCACATTTTATCAGTGGCATTATTGCAGTGTGGACTGAATGGGACTGGGAAAAGGGCGAAAGGGAATTTTTAAAGGCCCTTGAAATAAACCCGAACCATGTGATGTCCAGGATCTATTATTCACATCTCTTGTGGATCCTGAAAAGAAACGAAGAGGCATATTTTCATTCACAGATGGCGTTTGAACTGGATCCCATGAATCCTTTGGTACTGGCATTAAGTGCAATGGTGGATTATAATGGTAATATCCAACAGTCACTGGAAAAAAGCAAAAAAGCTCTTGAGTTAGATCCAGAGCAGCGTGTGGCATTGTCCTCCTTTGAGGGCTCTTCATTCTTAAATGGTGATTACAAAAACTCTCTTGAGGCAATATTAAAGACTCGCCCAGAACTGGATGAAGAGGCCAGGAAGGCGATTAAAGCTGAATTACAAGAAAAGGGATATTCTGCTGCGCTTGAAACTATGCTTACCTACTTGGAAGAATATGCCAGGACAAATTACATAAGCTATTGTGAAATGGGTGAATATTATTTGAAAGCAGGTAACCTTGATAAATCAATCGAATGTTACATAAAAGCATATGAAATGCATGACCCAAATTTGCCCTATATTACACAACCAGAAATAGGTTTTGATAAGATAAAGGATGATCCCAGGATCATTTCCATTCTTGAAAAAATGAAACTTCCATTGAAATAGAAATGCATAGAGAATATATGTAACAAGCTCTAGAAATTACCTCACTTGTTCAGAGAAGATAAAAGTTTAAACAATAACTAATAAGTATTATCCAACACTCCTCATAACAGGCGTTAAAATTAATTGCCGGTTTGGTGCTATTTGAGAGTTTTGTACATTTGGTAAAATGTATTAATAAATTGAAAGGACATTGCTAAAAACGGCAACTAAATTTTAGTGCCAAACCGTTCACCAAGACGAAACTGAGGCAAGACAAACCATGCATACCTGCACCAATGGCGAGTCCAACGCTAATTGAAAGCAGCCACAGGTAATGGGCAATACTGCCTTTAGGTTTCTGGTCGCTCGGTTCTTGTTCCATAGCATATGCTCCTTTCAGTGTTTGATGATCGCGGCATCATGGCAATCTGCCCAACCCTATGACTAAATAAATTGCAAAATTGCAATCTATATACGACTTTTGTTAAATTAATATTATAAAACAGAATAAGAACACCCTGTAACAATGTATAAAAATAATAGCCGAGGCAGTAGTAAACCTGCCTGCGTGCCGTCAGGTAAAACCGGTACAAGATCCTGAAGCACTTCGTGTTCAGGATAAATTCCACTAACAATTTTTATTTCGTTAAACACTCATAAAAATTGAGTGTCATTTACTTACCGATGCAAAACCGGGAAAAAATATTACCCAGAATCTCGTCGGTGGTGATCTCGCCGGTGATCTCACCCAGGTAATGCAATGCCTCCCGGATATCCTGGGCGAGGAGATCCCCGGAAATCTGCTGCTCCAAACCCTCCATCACCCGGCTGATCGATTCGAGGGAGTTCTGCAATGCTTCGTAATGACGGGCATTGGTTATGATCACATCATGCTCCCCGGAAACACCAACCTCCAACACCTCCAGCAACTTTTCATGCAGCCTGTCCAGGTTCTCCTTGTGGAGGGCTGACAGAACGACAAAGTTTTGATCTGAAGGAAGTTTCGGGAGGTTATCTGAAGTAAATTTTGAATTTCTCTCTTCCAGCTCCAGGGTATCGGCTTTGTTCACTACCAGGATGATGTGCTTGTCAGATTCACCGACCTGTTCTTTCAATTCCCGGATGGCGATGTTGATGCGCTCCAGGTGTTCCCGGGCATCCACCACCAGCAAAATGACCGTTGCCTGTCCGATCTTCCGGATGGTTCGTTCAACTCCCATGGTTTCCACAACATCGGTTGTTTGTCGCAAGCCGGCTGTATCGATGAAACGGAAATTGATCCCTTTGATCACGAAGGTGTCCTCTATGGCATCCCGCGTGGTTCCTTCAAATTCCGAGACAATGGCTCTCTCTTCCTGCAACAGTGCATTCAACAGGGTGGACTTTCCCACATTTGGCTGGCCAACAATGGTTACCGGCACACCCTCCTTGATCACATTTCCCAGGCTGAAGGATTCCACCAATCCCTGAATGATCTCATGGATTGACCGGATCAGTTCGGTCAGCTCTTTCCGGTCGGCAAACTCAACCTCCTCTTCCGAAAAGTCGAGTTCCAGCTCGATCATGGAAATAAAGTGGAGCAGGCGTTCCCTCAACTTCCTGAGCTTGTCGGAAAAACCGCCCCTCATCTGCTGGATAGCCACTCTGTGCGAGGCTTCGGATGAAGCGGCTATCAGGTCGGCAACCGCCTCAGCCTGGGACAGGTCCATTTTACCATTCAGAAAAGCCCGGATCGTAAATTCACCCGGCCCTGCAAGCCTGGCTCCGTGATCGATCAGTAACTGGAGGATCTTCTGCTGGATGTAGGTTGCTCCGTGACAGGAGATCTCAACCACATCTTCGCCGGTGTAGGAGTGGGGCGACTTGAATAGCCCGACCACCACCTCATCCACAACCTCACCCTTCTCCTTTATGGAACCAAAATGGAGGGTGTTCGGCTTCTGGCTGGCCAGCTTTTTCCTTGAGTCTTTGAAAAAGAAGAGCTTGTCACAAATGTGAATTGCATCCGGGCCGGACAGGCGCACCACAGCTATAGCACCCTTTCCGGCGGGAGTTGATATTGCACAGATGGTTGAAGTATCCAGCATAGTGCTTAAGATTATATCTTATCATCAGCAAATCTAAAGATACTGCAAATATAGGAAGGAAGGAAGGGGAGATTTGGAATTTTGAATGTTGAATTTTGAACCTGTCCTGACTAACCTGGTACGTCAGGATTTCGAATTTTCGTATTGTTCAATTTTTCACCCGGAGCACAACGGTCCAGGAAAGGATTTCCCGCTAATATCCTGTTTAGTTGGACCGCGGGTAATTGGTTGGCATTGTTTCTAAAGACATGTCGCCCCCGGCCAGGCAGGCCTATCGGGGCTGGGTTTTTAGGCAACTTTTCTCGTCGCCCCAACTGAAGTGGAGCGACGAGAAAAGGAGACTTAGGTCTATCAGGGCTGGGTGTTTATCTGTAATCAAGGCCATCGGCCCTGGATTATTGTAGTAACAAAAGTCTAAATGGGAAAACCCTTCGCCAGAACTGCAGAGTTGATTGAAAAAACAACTGTTCCATCTGGCGGAGTGCAGGGAGTTTATTCAGGAGTAAGTACCCTCGATGTTACCCGGTCTGTGGTGTAATTTCCCTGCAGGAAATCGTTAGACGGTATTCGGTAACCATGCCTGCCCTGTGAAATAATGCTTCGCATTAGTGGCTCTGCCACTATTTCACAGGGCCCGTATCGGCATTCGGTAACGAAATTCGGCTTCTTCTATATGGGATTTGGTGATCTGCGGTCCATACAGCATTTTTATCATGAATAGCATAGTAGTTGGACCGTAGAATCGGGAATTCTACCAACCCCGGGTTGTGCCTGCTTACGCAGTCTTACCCGGGGCTATTAATTATTCAACTCCTCCGGAGTTATTACTAATCAATTAAACGAATAACGTTTAACAAATAACCATTTTTTCAGTTCTGCATCAACGCTTCTTTTGCAGCCAGTTCTCTTGCAGGAATTGTCACAGACAGGGATTCTGCATACAGTTCGGCAACGTCCCTGACCGGAATGATATTGGGTGTTGCAAAGGTTACTTTGCACAATGGGCAGGCAGTGGCAAGCAGCCGGGTATCCGGGTAAATGAGTTGCTGTATGGCATCCTCAGCAATGCTCCGCTTCTCTTCAAAATCCATTTCAAGATCAGCGATGCTGCCTCCGCAACAGAGCCCCTGGTTCTGTTTGTACGCTTTGTTCTGAAGTTGCACTATGTTGCGCAATACCCGTCGCGGTTCGCTGTAAATGCCAAGGTACCTTCCCAATTCACAGGGATCATGATAAACTGTCTTGATGTCTGACTGTCCCGGAGGCAGCAATCCCTGGCTGATCATCGATTCAAGGTACTGGGTATGATGGATTACCGGAACAGGGAAAAAATAGTGATTCCTGAAGGTGGTCAGGCAGATGGGGCAGGAGGTTATGATCAAATCCGGCTTGCAGGAGAGTATTCTTTCCCGCGTATATTTCATGATCTCAAAGTATGCCCTTTTCTGTCCCGAAAGGAACAGCGGTCTGCCGCAGCAGATGGACTCGGTTTCGTCGATCATCACATAATCCTCATCGTAAAAATCAAAGATCTTTTTCATTGAAGCCGTAACGCCGGGTACCAGTTGTGTCATGCAACCACCAAAGAATGCTATCCTTGCATGCGGGACCTTTTTCCCTTGTTGATCAAGGTATGAATAATCGAACGCAAGGTCGTCGTTCATTCTGATCCGTTCATTCATCCTGATAGAGAGTGTATCAACCTGGACCGGGCAATCCGCTGAGCATCGTCCGCACATCAGGCAGTTCATCATTCGGTTTTCAGATACACCGGACGGCTCGCGCAGTTTCCTGATGAAGTAATACGATTGTCCGTTGCATGAATCCAGGTTTGTCATCTGGCAGCTATCCAGGCAGATACCGCATGAAGAGCAGGCATGGATGTTGAACCCGGTGCATCCTTTGTCCTGATAGGCCTGTATATGTGCATTTTTCAGCAGGATATGAGGCACCTCGGTTAATATGTGCATATACCTTGACCAGGGCAGGACAACAAAGAATCCACCCAGTGAAATGGAATAGCCAATCCAGGCTATATCAGAAAGATAATTCAGGTTGTCCGGCAGGGTGAGCAGATTCCCGAAAGATCCGGTCATAAAACCTCCACCTCCATAAAATGCATGGTTCAACGTTTCAGCAATAAACCTCATCGGAAAAATATACCAGAGAAACAGCATTGCAATGCGATCGTGTGGGTTATGAAGGGGCCTTCGTTTCAAACCGAATGATCGCGAATTTATTCTTTTATAGAATGCCAGGAACAATCCGGACAGGATAAATAGTAGGATCAGGTCCATCAGGTGGTTAAACCCCTGCAGATGCCATCCCGTTGCTTCCTGACCCCTGGAGAAATAATCAAAAAACACCGATTTCCAGGGTGAACTGAGGATGTGGCCCGTGTTGAAGACTGATTCGACGTGTCCAACCACGATGAGCAGGAACCAACCGAAGGCAAGGCTCATGTGCATGTACCATAAACGCCGTTTCTGATGATATATCCTCAGGTGCAACAAACACTCCCTGAAAATTTCCGTGATGGATGACAGGATCTCCTTCCGGGATAAGGATTTCCAGAGCCTTAACTTGTTTCGTGGGTTGAGTGCCCTGAACCATTGATAATACTTCACTGAAAGGACGCCCAAAAGAACGAAAAGTCCTAGTGTGAACGGAAGAATTAGGATTACATTAAACCATGTCATCGCCCTGTTTTTTAAACTGTTTTCTCATTTCCAGGATGGCTCTCCGGGTATTGATACCGCGGGGACATACCAGTAAACATTTCCCGCAGAACTGGCAATAGTCCAGTGCTTGTTGCAGCTGCTCATACGAACCATTCTTTAGAAGCATGATCAGTTTTCTGAAGCCGGCACCGGATTGAAAGGAAGATACACAGGTCGCTGAACAGCTTCCACAAGACATGCATCCAGCGATTGAGGGCACCTCTTCCAGTACTGCCTCGTATGCCGGGGACAGCCTGTCATGGTCGATCATCAGATCATCCTGAATGCCGAATCCAAAGTCTGGCATGCTGGTCCTCCGTTTCGGTATATAGTTTCTCTTTCAGGTACAGGCTTATCCTGCAAGCGACCGCTGATGCTTCATCGGTCGATTGTATTATGCTTTTAGGGCCTGTGCAGGCACCTGCAAAAAACAAACCGTCATCCGATGATTGATCTGCCTGGTCAATTTTGCCCTTACCAAAGAATCCATCGGATCCAACCCGTTCATCAATCTCTGGTAATAAATGCAAAATGGAAGGATCGGGGTGCATTCCAACCAGCAGGACAACCATATCAACGGTTATTTTAGCAGGTCTTCCTGCCAGGGTATCCTCGTACCTCAAAATAACAGACTGATCCGTGTTTTCATTCGTTTCGGACAGCCTTCCGCGGATATACTGTACTTTGTATTTCACCTGCGAAGTTTTGTAGCAATCTTCGAAAAAGCGTCCACCCAGCCGAAGGTCCATGTAAAAGCAACAGATATTCACGTGCGGGATCATTTTTTTCAATTCTATGGCTTGTTTAATCCCAGTGATGCAGCAGTTAGCCGAACAAAATTCACTGCCAACCTTAATATCCCTGGATCCCACACAGTGTATGAAAGCAATTTTTCCAGGAACCTCACCTGACGCATTAACGACACGATGCTGCCTGAACATCTGTTCGAGGTCGACAGAGGTAATCACATTTTCATATATTCCATATCCATACTCTTCCTTCCGGCATGCATCAAAGGGTTTGAATCCGGTAGCAATCAGCAATGCAGGAGCACAATATTCATCTTCATTCCGGTCTTTCACGCAATATCCATCGGCTGTTCTGGAGATGCTTTTGATGGTTACCGGGGAGTGGATCGGTGCGGCTGTGCCTGCAAGCATCTGTTCACGGATAGCCTGTGCCGACTCATGATGAGGGAACAGTTCGTGCCAGATGTTCAGCTTCCCTCCGGGGATTTTCTCCTTCTCAAGTATACAAACGGTATAGCCCTGTTTATCCAGAATGCTGGCAGCTTTTAAACCGGCAGGACCGGCTCCCACAATGACGCAGTCGTAACAGATCTTTTTCATCACTCAATAAGCCTTTAACAGTTCGGGGATTTTTGGTTTTTTAAGTTGTTCACCGGAAAACCCTTTGTATTTCGCGTTCGGATCATATTGAACACCCATTTTTATCAGCAACGGTTCAATCGCCGTCTGGTGCATCTGCAGTCCTATCTCCCACGGATCATATCCCAGGCAGAGTGCAGCCAGCTCTTCTGCAGAGAGCACCGGAATCCCATTCCCCTCCTCGCCAAAAGTTTCGCCTTTCAATTCACTGATTACATACTGCCAGCGATCGAAGAAATAATTACAGCCCGGGCAGTTAGCTACAATCAGATCCGGTTTGTAGGGTTCCATTGCCTTGAATTTTTTATAGCCAGTCGAAAGGGAGTACCCCCTGCTGGACTTCAGGAAGTATTGCCTGAAGCCAAATCCGCAGCACATTCTTCGTTCCGGATAGTCAATGGATCCACCTCCAAAGGCTTTTACCGTCCCGGACAGGACACTGGGGTATTCAGCCCCGCCGACTCCCTTTTCAGGGAAGATCTTGGCATAGTGACAACCGATGTGGTCAATTACCCGGAGTGGCTCACCGGTCTCCTTGCTGACCAGCTTGTAACGAATTTTATCGGCAAGCAGATCCCTGTATTTGTAAATGATATCACTGGCATGAACAAGGTTTTTTGGTTTGTTGAATGTTCTTCCTGTGGCTTTAAAGAGATATTCTCTAACCTGCTCTTCAATTTCCGGATGTTTATCCCATATTTCCAGTACTTCGTTATAGAGTCCGAATGAAGTGACACATGAAACAAGGAAATTGCTGTACCCTGCCTCTGTCATGAGAGCGAACTGCCTGGCATTAACCGTCATCGCCGTTTCCAGTTTTACCAGATCGACATGATAGCCAATGCCCGTACAGGTCGTATGTTCGGAATCCACGCAGAGGTCAATACCCAGATCTTTTTTCAACAGGGTAATGAGAATTTGTTCAGCCCCCGGGAAAAAATTCTGCCGGACACAACTCCTCACATAATAGTAATGATCATCGGCTATCTCCTTCTGGTATTCTCGCCAAAGAAAGGGTGTATTATTGGCTTTTGTCGTCATAATCGGGATTCTCGTAGTTATTCCGGAAATAATCATTCCAGATGGATTCATCAATGTCGATACCGGTTTTTTCTGCCTGCTCTGCCGCATCCTCTTCAAACTGATTGAACCGCTGTGTAGTCCCTGTAACAGCGAATATTTCATTCAACTCATGCATGGTTTCGTCGGAGAGTTTACGCAATACTCCCGATCCCCTGCGGTTGTATGAATTACCGAACTGGTTATACACCTCTTCGCTGTTTTTTTTAACCCAGTCCCATATGGGTCCCAGCTCCGGGAAGAGATTGGTATCCACACCGTCGGCATGGACACAATAGCCTTTAGCAAGAATCGTTTCTCCGATCAGCTTTTTCAAAGCATACATCTGTCGTCCTCTCGGGGAATGCATGTAGTACCCCGTTTCAATGGATAAATTCCGGAGAGCCAGGATCAGAAGACCGGGGGCATTATCACGGGGACACCTGGTTTTGCAGGACATGCACTGACCACAATACCATATTGTATCTCCTTTCAGCAGTTTTTCAAGGATTGTTTCATCATCTACCTGAAGCTGGTCTGCTATTTCGCGGGGATCGTAATCATAAATGGAAGCGGCAGGACAGATAGCCGTACAGGTTCCGCAATTGATACAGGAAGTCAACCCATGCTGAAACCTGACATCTTTTTTCAGGCGATCGAAAAGTTTTTCCACTAAAGGTAATTTTCAGCTAATGTAAGCAGGGAATTGAACCTGTAAAAGCCGTCAAATACCCGAAATGAGGGTACCAATTACGATCGGTATTGGAAGGTAGTGAAAGTGGGTATTAATACGTAGTTTCCCCGGTATCTTATAATGCAATTAACTTATTTTCAACCGCATACATTACAAGACTGGCTGTGTTGTGGGTAGCTGTTTTATCCAGAATATTTGACCGGTGTTTTTCAACGGTCCGTTTGCTTATGTTCAGTTCTGAAGCGATCTCCGTATTGGAAAACCCTTTGCAGATCAATTCGAGGATCTCGTTTTCTCTGGAAGATAATTGAATGGGCGGACCCGCTTCTTTCCGTTCCTCCTGAATGTTTTTTACCACATTGTAGAGGATCTCCTGGCTGAAATAGGTACCGCCATTATAGACTGTTTTAATCGCATTGATTACTTCATCGATGCCGGAGTTCTTCAGTAAAAATCCTTTAGCTCCGGCTTCGATCATTTTCAGGTAATAACTTTCCTCCCCGAACATGGTCAGTGTGATGACTTTCAGGTCCGGGTAACTGGTACAGGCTGCCTCCGTTGCCTGAAAACCATCCATCACAGGCATCTCAATATCCATCAACACAACGTCGGGTTGTTCCTCTGTAATGGATTCAAGGAATTGCTGCCCATTCTCTGCTTCCCCCGTGATGATAATATTTTTTTCATTCTCCATCAACAGGGAGAGGCCATTCCTGAAGAGCTGGTGGTCATCCACCAGAAAAACTTTTATCTTTTTCATTTCTTGATCTCTTTAGATTTAACGACAATAGTAGCTTCCATACCCATGCCCGGTTCGCTCTGCAGGGTAAAATCTCCGCGGATTGAATTGATCCTGGATTGAATATTGTAAAAGCCGGTGCCTTCCAGTTCATCACTTTCTGTCACTCCGGGGTCAAATCCTTTACCGTCATCCTTGTAGTTGATCAGAAGTACTTCGGGTGTCCGCACCAGGTTCAGGTTAATATTCTTCGCCTCGGCATATTGAATGGTATTGTTTATCAATTCGCATATGCTTCTATAAAGAATCACTTCCGCCTCGGGAATAAATCGTTCACCCTTCAGGTTCGACTTGAAGTTAACCTGGATCTTGCCTGCATAATTGATTTTGGTAATGAATGAATTAAGCATGGTTTCAAGCCCGAAATTGGATAATATATGTGGACTGATGTTATCGGTTATCTCTTTGAGGCTGTCGATCGCCTCATCAATTAATTCCGATGTGTTTTTAATGACCTTTTCATTTCTCTCCGGGTATTCAGCACGCTGAATAGCGGAAAAGGACATCTTGATGGTTGACAGAATGGGGCCCAACCCATCGTGCAGGTCTTTTGCAAAACGCTTGCGTTCCTTTTCCTCTGTTTGAATAATAGCACTCAGCACTTTTGCCTCCGATATCCTCCTGATCCGTTCGGATGCCGAGAGCGACCGGAATATTTTTTTTACCAGAAGGATGCCTGCCGTCACCAGCACAGAAGTTGCAATCCCGAACCATGTACTCAACATGGCAAAATCCCTTGTATAGGATGGGTATGCATAGGGGAGGATCTCGATGAACCGCCGCATGGCCATCAGAATGAGCGCCAGTGAAATCAGAATCCAGGATAAGTTGTACCGCGTAAATTTTGTCAGACTGATCGCGAGAAAGGCAGCTACAAACTGGAGGATGAATGAAAGTATCAAACCGTATAATGTTGTCATCGTTTTATGATTTGATCCGTTTTGAAACTGATGACTAAGTTAGGTAAAAAGCTGCTAAAAATGTGATAAACAGCTATCCGGAATGAAGAATCAGGGATGCTTTTCCGTTTAATAAATTTTTATACCTTAGCAAAATCAGGAAAAATAAAGTGTTCACCATTTTATAAAACTATGAGTGTACTGGTTAATAAACATTCCAGGGTTCTGGTACAGGGATTCACGGGAAGTGAAGGAACATTTCATGCAACGCAAATGATCGAATACGGCACTAATGTTGTCGGAGGAATCACGCCAGGCAAAGGTGGTCAAACGCACCTGGATAAACCCGTTTTCAATACCGTTCAGGAAGCGGTTGAAAAAACAGGAGCCGATGTATCGGTCATCTTTGTTCCACCGGCATTCGCTGCCGATGCCATCATGGAAGCAGCCAATGCAGGAATAAAAGTCATCGTAACCATTACCGAAGGCATTCCCACTTCCGATATGGTCCGGGTAAAAGAGTACCTGAGTGACAAGGATGTCACGCTTGTCGGACCGAATTGTCCGGGGGTGATCACCCCGGAAGAGGCAAAAGTGGGCATCATGCCCGGATTCATTCATAAAAAGGGGAGCATCGGAATTGTTTCCCGGTCAGGAACACTAACCTATGAAGCGGTGGACCAGGTGACACAACTTGGGCTGGGACAATCGACCTGTATTGGGATCGGAGGCGATCCCATCGTGGGTACAACCACCCTGGATGCCATTCGGTTATTTATGGATGACCCGGAAACCGAGGGAATTATCATGATCGGAGAGATCGGTGGAAACATGGAAGCCGATGCTGCTTACTGGATAAAAGAGAACGGGACCAAACCGGTGGTTGGATTCATAGCTGGTAAAACAGCACCCAAAGGCAGAAGGATGGGACATGCCGGGGCAATCATCGGGGGAAAAGCCGATACGGCAGCCGCTAAAATGAAGATCCTGAACGAATGCGGGATCCGTGTCGTGGAATCACCGGCAGAAATAGGACGAACGATGGCTAATGCGCTCCGAAAGGATTAAGTTGCCATTGGTATGCCTTATGCTTGCGCTGAATCTGCAAATCTTGCCTGCCGGGAGGCAGGTGGAGGAGTAGGCGCAGGGACAACATTCAACAAAACTAATCCTTTATATTTTCCAAAACTGAGAACTGGGAACTTAAAACTGAAAACTACTTCACATGAAACTACTTGAAGGAAAAACAGCCCTGATAACGGGTGCAGCCAGGGGAATCGGGCGGGCGATAGCCCTCCGTTTTGCCAAAGAGGGTGCAGATATCGCCTTTACCGACCTGGTACATGATGAATACGTTAAATCCCTGGAGAAAGAGCTTTCCGGAATGGGGGTTAAGGGCATCGGATACGCCTCCAATGCCAGCAAGTTCGATGAGACACAGGAGGTGGTCCGGCAGATCCTGGAAGAGTTCGGTCAGATTGATGTGCTTGTCAACAATGCCGGTATTACCCGTGACACCCTGTTGATGAGGATGACAGAAGAACAATGGGATGCTGTAATCGAAGTGAACCTGAAATCGGTATTTAACCTTACCAAAAGCGTCCAGCCGGCCATGTTAAAACAGCGGGCAGGTTCCATCATCAACATGAGCTCGGTTGTTGGAGTAAGTGGAAATGTCGGGCAGGGTAACTATGCTGCCTCAAAAGCCGGCATCATTGGATTTACAAAATCCGTTGCCAAAGAGGTGGGATCGCGCGGCATCCGGTGCAATGCCATTGCACCCGGATTCATCATTACGGAAATGACCGACAAACTTACCGAGGAGGTGAGAAACCAGTGGATCCAGCTCATACCCCTGAAACGCGGGGGAACACCGGAGGATGTGGCAAATACCGCCCTTTTTCTGGCATCCGATCTCTCATCCTATGTCAGCGGACAGGTGATCCAAGTCTGCGGTGGAATGAATACATAGATACTGGGACAGTACTTCGCACTGAAACCGGACCTCAAAAATCCGTTAATCGTTATTGGTTATGCCAAGGGCATTCCTTTGGGAATAGTTAACCCGGATTATTCATAAATAATCCTGCCGCAGGCAGGCAACCCGGGGTAGTTTGAATCCCCATAATAACGGTCCAACTGCCCATCTATTCAGCAGGAAAACCGTCCATGGACCGCATAACTCCCTGCCTACAATAGAACAAAACCGAGAACCTTGCTTGTCAGGCGTAACCTGAAAATCAAATTTCGTTTTTTATTCAATAAACATGCCGTCCCTACGGGCCTAATAATTTAAGACCCTTTATGTTATTGTCCAAAGGGCTTAAACATACAAGACTTTCTCTGTTGTTAAACCCGCTAACTCTTGACTTGCTTCCGGCTTTTTATTAACTTTGTTTATAGCGACAAACCAGTAGAATCTGACGCAACCGTTTTTCCTGGCAAAACCTTGATCGTTGCATTCCTTTGTTGCTAAAGTCATTCACCAAAAAAAGGAGGAAAACAAATGGATTCAAGTATTTACAAAGTGATCGAACTGGTTGGCACCAGCGCGGTATCCTGGGAGGATGCTGCAAAAAATGCCATCGAAACAGCGGGAAGATCGCTGAAAGATCTTCGGATCGCTGAAGTGGTTTCACAGGACCTCAAAGTTGAGGATGGAAAAGTTACGGCTTATCGTACACGAATCAGTCTCTCTTTTCGTTACCAGGATTGATGTTTCCCGGAAACAATAGTGTTTCAGTTAACCAGTAGTGATTACAAACCAAATCTCAGAATTCTAAACATGATCGTAAAAAAACTAAAAGAATTTCTGGACGAACAAGGAATTGAGTATATCTCCATTTCTCACTCCAAAGCATTTACAGCGCAAAAAGTTGCTGCTTCTACTCACATTCCCGGGAAAGAACTCGCCAAGACGGTCATCATAAAAATTGATGGCAAAATGGCAATGGCTGTCCTTCCTGCCTCATACCGGGTTGATTTTGACCTGTTAAAGGGAGCACTGGGTGCCAAAAAGGTGGAACTGGCACAGGAGAAAGAATTTAAAGACATCTTTCCAAACTGTGAAATAGGAGCCATGCCTCCTTTTGGTAATCTCTGGGACATGGGGGTATTTGCTGCTGAAAGCTTATCAGAAAACGAGGAGATTTCATTTACTGCCGGATCGCACACCGAACTGGTCAGAATGAAATTCAATGATTATAAAAGATTAACCAATCCTGTAATCATAAAATACTCGTTCCATTAATCAGGTCCATTGTTCTCTTCTGTTGACCGGAATGAGAATCATCAGGATGGGGCAGGGGTTGCACCTCCATGTGAATGCAGTATGCCTTCCCTTCAAAGGCATTGCTGCAGCATGAGATATGTCCTTCCGGCCTTCGGGGAGAACGATTATTTTTAACCACACTTTCCACTCAACCTGCAATTTCATTTGCATTCATCAGATCGAATACGGTCCGGATAAATTTGTATCTTTAAAGCGTCGTATAAATGATAAGATAGTGGTTTACCAATGAAGCAGAGAACATTTCTCATACTGGCTTTTGCTGCTGTAATGTTGCCTTTTCTTTCGTCCTGTGGCACTTCAAAAATAGTATTCGACGTCATTACTCCGGCTGAAGTCCGGCTTCCGGGCGGGGTCGAGAATACAACATTGGCGAACCTGGTATCCTCATCCATGGAGGATAACCTGGAAGGGGTCAGTGACCTGCTTAAAGGAAGAGGAGAGCTGGTAAACCAGGTTGCTGCTCAGGGTAGTATCAATGGGTTGAAGAAAGAACTTCAATCAAACACCAATACGATACCGGAGCAGATCCGGATCACGGACGAACAAATCCATGCTTCTTCAGGGCAGCAAGACCTTTCCTGGGAAGTGCTTGATAGCATCTGTACCACTCTGGGAAAAGAGACAGTCATAGCCCTGAAATCGTTTGAGTCAAAAACGGCAATGGATTATTCCGGGTATGAACGCAAATCAGAGAAGAATCCGTTGAAAGTCTGGTCAATCGATTTTGCCTATAATGTCTCAACCGACTATGTATACATAGCAAGATTGAAAGTGTATGTCAATATCGGATGGAAGATCTATCATCCTTCAGAAAGAATGCTTATCCTGGATCGGGTGTACTCTGACTCTCTTTTTACGGAGGCCAAAGGAATGTCGAAGAATGAAGCTGAACGGGCGCTGCCCGGAATAAAAAACGCGATAGAGGATGCCGGTTATGTTGCCGGTACCCGCTTTGCCAGAAAAATTTCTCCGCGGAAAACTGTAGTTGAACGGAAATACTTCACATCCGGAAATGATGATTTCAAACAGGCTAACAACTTTGTTGAGATGCGGTATTGGGACAAAGCTGCTGAATATTGGAAGAAGAATATTGAGAATCCTAAACCCAAAATCGCCGGCAGTGCCAGGTACAATCTTGCCCTTGTCAGTGAAATGAACGGAAAACTGGAGGAAGCAATTGATCTGGTCGAAAGTGCCAGGGAACGGTATCCTCATAAACTCATTGAAGCATACCATCAGATCCTGAATCAAAGAAAATCAACGCAGGAACCCAAACCGGATATACAATAATCAGGCTAGCAGTGTGCTATGAGAACAAATTCCACCAAAACCATTGTTATACTGCTCTGTCTGGGATGGATCATTTTTTCAGGATGCACATCCATTAAACACTTATCCCTGGAGGTACTTGTTCCACCGGATACACTGATTTACCCAGGACTCCAATCCGCCACCCTGATCAGCCGTAACACCCTGATCGGAATAACCGATTCACTATTTACGAAGGATCCGGACTCGCTGCTCACTGACACCACATTCAGAAAGGAAGTGCTTAATGAATGCCTGAGGGGCTTCCAGGAACTGCTGGAAATATCACCGGGTATTGATAGCGTGGTTCGTGATACGGTAGCATCCGATACACTCATGCATCTTTCATACCACCCTGAAGATACACTGGTCGACGGTTTTATCTCAGAGATCTGTTTGAATGCCAACACCGATATAGTGGTCATTCTGGAAGGGGTATATGCTTCGGACACATTGTTTGGTACCTGGATCTATCAACCTTTCGGCGATGGAAGGGGTATAGATGTAATCCAGTACTATAACCTGGGTTTAATGCTGGCAGCTCGCTGGTCTGTTTACAATGCATCGGGCGGCGAAAGGCTGGAACAATACCTCTATGTTGATACCGTGATCTGGTCGTCTGAAGTCCCGCAGGCATCGTATGATATGCAGGTACTACCCGAACCGGAGAATGCTTATTTGGAAGCCTTCTACTGGGCAGGAAACGGCTACGGGAAACGAATTCTATCGACATGGGTGGAAGCAGAGCGTTTCTATTATTGTACCAATAACACATTAATGAAACAAGCTTGCCTGGAAGCATCCAATAACCGGTGGAGAGAAGCAGCTATGATCTGGAAAGAGCTTTCCGGGCACAAGAATAAATCGATCGCTGCCAAAGCTTCTTTCAATATGGCTCTTGTGTGTGAACTGGAAGATAAACTTGAGCTGGCACAAAGCTGGGTTATTAAAGCCTACCTGCTGGACAGGACATGGGCTGTGGAAAACTACCTCGATATTATCAACCATCGAATTTTTGTGAAAAAAAAATATGATTTTTAATCCAATCCTCCTGATCATCATCGGGATACTGCTTTTCAGCTATATCCTTGAACGCATCCTGAATTACCTAAATGGGCTGAAGTGGTCGGACAAATTGCCGCCAGAACTGGAAGGCATTTATGATCCCGAACAGTATAGAAAGTCGATGGCATACCAGCGTGATAACCGCTGGTTCAGTAATGTCACCGATAGCGTTAACCTGTTTATCATGCTCCTCATGCTGCTGCTGGGTGGTTTTGCGCTGGTGGATGGATGGGCACGCAGCCTCACCGGGCATCCGATACTCATCGGGCTCATTTTTTTCGGGATACTCGGGTTTGCCATGGATATCTTCGGAACACCCTTTTCACTCTACGACACGTTTGTTATTGAGGAAAAATATGGTTTTAACAAAACAACGATCAGGACCTTCTTTCTGGATAAGATCAAAGGGTGGTTTCTGGGTTTGATCATTGGAGGCGGATTGCTTGCACTGTTTATCTGGTTCTATCAGGTGACCGGGAAATTCTTCTGGGTATATGCATGGATACTCTTCACCCTCTTCATGCTGTTTATGCTCCTGTTTTATTCAACACTGATCGTTCCCCTGTTCAATAAACAAACACCCCTGGAAGAGGGTGAATTGAAGACCGGAATCCATGCATTCTGTGAAAAAGCAGGATTTAAACTCGATAAGGTGTTTGTGATCGATGGCTCCAGGCGATCCACAAAAGCAAATGCCTATTTCAGCGGATTGGGAGCAAAGAAAAGGATTGTCCTTTTTGATACCCTGATCAACGATCTCAGTCAGGATGAGATCATTGCGGTACTGGCACATGAGATTGGCCATTACAGGAAGAAACATACCCTTGCCGGCATGGTCATTTCCACCATTCAGACCGGCATCACCCTCTATATACTTTCCCTGTTTATCGGAAACCCGGCACTTTCAGAAGCGCTGGGTTCAGCGGTTCCGGGATTTCACCTGGGACTGATCGCCTTTGCCATGCTCTACAGCCCGATCTCCATGCTGCTTGGTCTGGGTATGAATGTGCTGTCGCGAAGAAACGAGTTCCAGGCAGATCGCTTTGCCAGGGATCACAACACCGGGAAAACCCTAGCCTCCGCCCTGAAAAAACTGTCGGTGAAAAACCTGAACAACCTGACACCCCATCCAGCATATGTCTTTTTTCACTATTCCCACCCGCCACTGCTGGAACGGCTGAAAAAATTGAAATAACCCCGCTGTACGGGATTATTCGTTAAAAGTTATTAGTTAATTGTTAAAAAGTTAGTGAGACTTGATTTTTACAAACTTGTGGTGATATTGTTAAATATTCTGGAGTAGCCCATGAAGAGAATCCCAGCGGGATTCAATAATAAATAGCCCGGTACAAGCCCTGACAATTCAGTCAGGGCGTAGTGCCGGGTACTTAAGATGAGAATATAACTCAACCCTGAATGGGGTTGAATATTAAAGAGTTGAGCTTCCAATTCAACCCCTTTAGGGTTGAAAATAATCGGTTACTCAGTACCACCGGTTCGCACCGGTGGTTATTCATTATTCTACCCCTACCGGGGTAGATCTTTATGGCTAAGAACAATATTCGACAAAAGAATCTGGAATAATATTTCCCATCATATGATTATATGCTATTTTGTTACCTAAATTGTGAAGTGTTACACGGCAGGCAGGCTGGAATCCCGCTGAAAGCGGGGTTAATTGTTATTGGTTAATAGGGTGGTTTTAATTTCTGATAATCAAATGTTTATCGGCTTTAAATGAAATGTTTGAGCGGGAAAGGGGATTCGAACCCCCGACCCTCAGCTTGGGAAGCTGATGCTCTACCCCTGAGCTACTCCCGCTTATATTATACTATTACAAAGATCAAAAGCTGGCAAATGAAAGCGTTGATGCCCTCAGCTTGGGATCCCGCAGAATGCGGGACTACCCCTGAGCCCTGCCTGCCGCTTAAAATCCATGTAAAAATAGTCAAAAGGTTGAATAAATTCACTTCAACCTTCAACCATAATCCTTAATCCTTCCATTGAGCCTCCCACCGGACTTGAACCGGCGACCTGCTCATTACGAGTGAGCCGCTCTACCAACTGAGCTAAGGAGGCAAACAGACCGCAAATTTATAATCTTTTTTGAAATATAATCAGAAACCTGACAGGTTTGAACCTTTGGCTATTTCGATTTTGTTCCTTATTTTTAGTACCGATAGATCAAGTGAAGATCATTAATAATGATTCTGAAAAAAACGACTATGGAAAATAACGAACGCAATGCCCGAAGGGAGTTCCTGAAAAAGATCATTGCCACATCAACGCTTGCAGGATTGGCTCCTTATATCAATCCCATCGAGCTGCTGGCAGCAGCCGGTAGAGGAGAAATGCCCAAAAGACCGCTGGGTAAAACCGGACACATGGTCAACCTCTTCAGCCTTGGAGGACAGGCTACCCTGGAAATTCCCGGTAAGGAGGAGGAATCCCTTGCCATCATCAACCGGGCGCTCGACCTGGGAGTGAATTATATCGATACATCGGCATACTATGGGCGGGCAGCCCAGGGTGAAGATCAATTGCCACTGCAGGGAACCAGTGAGCGCTATATCGGGAAAGTACTGAAACAGCGAAGAAAAGAGGTATTTATCGCTACAAAAACCCACGACCGCAGCTACAACGGTGCAATGCGCCACCTGGAAAAATCCCTGAAAAACCTCCAGACCGATGTGATCGACCTGTGGCAAATTCACAATGTACGGAGCCAGGAGAAAGAAACCATCGACCGAATCTTTGCTGATGACGGTGTGATCAAAGCCATGGAAAAAGCAAAAAGCGAGGGAATCGTCAGGTTTCTTGGTTTCACCGGGCACGAAGATCCCGAAGTGTTGAAAATGATGGCTGAACGATACCCCTTCGATAATGTGCTGGTAGCAATCAATGCAGCAGATAAACACCACAACTCGTTTATTGAGAACTTCCTGCCGGTTGCCGTAGAGAAAAAAATGGGCATCGTTGGTATGAAAATACCGGCAAGAGACAGGATCTTCGACCACGGAGGGATCATTACCATGAAAGAAGCAATGGAGTATGTGCTTACCCTGCCCGTCAGTACCGTGATCGTGGGAATAGACAAGATCAAGGAACTGGAAGAGAATATCCGGATTGCCACGCAATTTGAACCATTATCGGCTGACGAATTGCTTGCTATTGAAGATAAGGTAAAACCATACTACGAACACCTTCAGTTTTTCAAGGGTTTGTCAGAATGGCCAACGGATTGGTAGGGGCATCATTGCTTGTGCAGGATTTTCACTGCTGCAGTTACTTGTAGCGTCCTTAGTCAGAACGACAGTTTCATGTGGTTCTAAGTTGTTCAATGTGGTTTTGCCATAACGGGCGATTGAGGACATCAACCACAGCGTGGTTGAAATCCAATTTTTACTATTGAAATTTATTCAACACCCATGCAAGCAGAGATCATAACCATTGGTGATGAATTGCTGATCGGGCAGGTGATCGATACCAACTCAGCCTGGATGGCGGGTAAGCTGAACGAGGCGGGAATTGATGTTATCCGGATCACCTCGGTTGGTGACCGGAGGGAAGAGATATTATCGGCTCTTGACGAAGCAATAAAACGAGCAAAGATCATTCTCATTACAGGCGGTATCGGACCTACACCGGACGATATTACCAAGGAGACCCTGGCGGCATATTTTGACTGCCGGATGGTTGTTAATGAAAAGATCCTGAAAGAGATTGAGAAATTTCTCAAATCCCGGTCCATTCCAATGAATGAGCAAAACCGGAAACAGGCTGAAGTACCCGAAAAAGCCGAGCTCTTATCAAACCAGTATGGTACAGCAGCCGGGATGTGGTTCGAGGAGCAGGATGCCATCTTTGTTTCCATGCCCGGAGTGCCTCATGAAATGAAGGCATTGATGGAGCATGAAATCATTCCCCGGCTCAGAAAACGGTTCCTTTCTCCCCCCATCCTGCACCGGACAATCCTCACCTATGGAACATTTGAGTCAAAGCTGACGGAGATCCTGAGTGATTATGAAAAAAACCTTGACCCATCCATTAAACTGGCTTATCTGCCGTCCAATGGGATCATACGGTTGCGGTTCACCATACACGGTTCCGATGAAAAAGAGATGGAAAAGATCCTTGATCGTGAAATAAACAGGCTCTACCAGATCATCCCGCAATACATATTCGGAACTGAAGAGGATACACTGGAAAAAAGTGTGGGCATGCTGCTGATAAAGAAAAGAGCAACCCTGTCTGTTGCCGAAAGCTGTACCGGTGGCAATCTCTCCCGCCGGATAACCAGCGTCCCGGGCAGTTCTGCTTATTTCACCGGATCGGTGGTAGCCTACTCGAATGACATAAAACTGAATGTCCTGAATATAAGCCTGAAAAGCCTTACAGACCATGGATCTGTCAGCCGCGAGGTGGCCGAAGAGATGGCTACCGGGGTTCGTGATCGTTTCAAAACCGATTATTCCATATCCACTACTGGCATTGCCGGTCCCGATGGCGGGACAGCGGGAAAACCGGTCGGGTTGATCTGGATCGCAGTTGCATCAAAGGAAAAGATACTATCCAAAAAGTTTCTCTTTGGCGGAAACCGGGAACGAAACATCGAACGGGCATCATTGGCAGGGTTGAATATGCTACGGAAAGTTTTGCTAAAAGCAAACGGTTAATAGTTAAATGTTAATGGTTAAAGGTCTAAAACCAAAATATTCTGCAATAAATTTGATTAATTCAATAAAATTCAATTATTTTGCGCACGATTTTGAACACGTACACGATACAGATCATAAACAGACATGTCAAGAGTTTGTCAGGTTACAGGAAAGAGGGTTATGGTTGGAAACAATGTTTCCCACTCGAAAAGGAGAACCAAAAGAAAGTTCTACCCGAATCTTTTTACCAGGAAGTTTTATCTTCAGGAGGAAGATCGCTGGATAACCCTCAAAGTTTCAGCAGCCGGATTGCGTCTTATCAATAAGAAAGGACTCCAGACCGCGCTGAAAGAGGCAAAAGAGAAAGGGTATATTTCAAGCTATTAAAACGATATCTCATGGCAAAAAAAGGGAACAGGGTGCAGGTCATACTGGAATGCACAGAACATAAGGAGAGTGGGCTCCCCGGCACGTCAAGGTACATTACCACAAAGAACCGTAAAAATACTCCGGACAGGCTGGAACGAAAAAAATATAACCCGGTTTTGAAAAAGGTAACCCTTCACAGGGAGATAAAATAAGAGATCATGGCAAAGAAGGTTGTTGCAACATTGAAAACAGGCACCGGAAAGGATTTCACCAAATGCATTAAGCTGATAAAATCCGGAAAGAGCGGTGCCTACCTGTTTAAGGAGGAGATCGTACATAATTCCCACATCAAAGACTTTTTTGAGAAAAAGTACCAGTAAAAACCCGTACTTAAACGACTTGAAAGCTTTCTTCCATTCCAAAAGAAGAAAGCTTTTTTTTATCTTTGAAACAGAAATTGAAATCACACATCAATGGCTCGTTTTGGCATCTTTACAAGAGAAAAAAAGGAGAACCTGAATAAAGGACTCGAGAAAACCAAGGAGAGTGTCTTCAAAAAACTTTCACGGGCTGTGGTCGGAAAATCCAGGGTGGATGACGAGGTGCTGGACAACCTGGAAGAGGTGTTGATCAGTTCTGATGTCGGTGTCGATACCACCCTGAAGATCATTGAACGGATAGAAGAACGCGTTTCTCGGGATAAATTCCTTAATACCAGTGAATTAAATATAATTCTTAAAGAGGAGATCGCTGCCCTGCTGGAAGAGAATACCCCGGACGGCAGGTTCGATTTCGAATCCATCTCTGAACATAAACCCTACGTGATCATGGTGGTAGGCGTTAATGGAGTCGGGAAAACAACCACCATTGCTAAACTGGCATACCAGTTCAAAAAATTTGAAAAAACGGTGTTGCTTGGGGCGGCAGATACTTTTCGCGCAGCAGCAGTCGACCAGCTACAGATCTGGGCCGATAGGGCAGGAGTGGAGATGGTAAAACAAAAAATGGGGTCTGACCCGGCTTCCGTGGCATATGATACACTCTCCTCTGCCAAAGTAAGAGATGTTGATGTGGTTATCGTGGATACAGCCGGCAGACTGCATAACCGGATCAACCTGATGAATGAGCTCGCCAAAATTAAAATGGTGATGAAAAAAGTGATCCCGGATGCTCCACATGAAATCCTGCTTATCCTTGACGGATCCACCGGACAAAATGCATTCGAACAGGCGAAACAGTTTACAAAAGTTACCGAAGTCACTGCCCTGGCTTTGACCAAACTGGATGGAACCGCCAAAGGTGGAGTAGTGATCGGGATCTCTGACCAGTTTAAAATTCCGGTTAAGTACATTGGTATCGGTGAGAAACTGGATGATATTCAGGTTTTTAACAAAGCCGAATTTGTTGATTCACTGTTTGGTTAAATTACCCTCTACGCTATCCCTACATAAAGAAGATGAAATCCAAACCCAGGAAAATCAAGGTGGTTACCCTCGGGTGCCCTAAGAACGTGGTTGATTCTGAAGTCCTTCTGAAACAGTTGGAAACCAACCGGGTAAAACTGATCCCGGAATATAGCAACGAACAGGCTGATACAGTAATCATAAACACCTGTGGGTTTATCCTGGATGCCAAAGAGGAATCGATCGACACCATCCTTCATTATGCCCGGGAAAGAGAGAAAGGTACTATTCGGGATTTATATGTCATTGGATGCTTATCTGAACTGTATAAAGATGAGCTCCGGTCCGGAATACCGGAAGTGGATCGTTTTTTCGGAGTGAACGATCTGGAAAAGATCATCATCAATCTTGGTCTTGACTACCGGAAAGAACTGGTGGGAGAGAGGCACCTTACCACTCCGGTGCACTATGCATACCTTAAAATTTCCGAAGGATGTGACAGGACCTGTGCCTTTTGTGCAATTCCCCTAATCCGTGGTAATCATATCTCCAGATCCATTGAAGATGTAGTAAGGGAAGCGGAGAGTCTGGCTGACAAAGGAGTCAGAGAGATCATACTTATTGCTCAGGACCTTTCCTGGTATGGGATCGACCTGTATAAAAAACAAAAGCTGAACGACCTTCTGGCTGCTCTTATTCCGCTAAACGGTATCGAGTGGATCAGGTTGCATTATGCCTATCCTGCCCGTTTCCCGCTCGATATCCTTCCATTGATAAGAGAAAATGAGAAGATCTGTTCTTACCTCGATATACCGGTTCAGCATATCAACGACACGGTATTGCAGCGCATGCGACGGGGCACAACAAAAAGCGAGATACTGAACCTTCTCTCTGTCATCCGGAAAGAGGTGCCGGGAATTGCCCTGCGAACCACGCTGCTTACAGGACATCCCGGAGAAACTGACCGCGCGTTTGATGAACTGGAGAAATTTGTTGCCGATGCACGGTTCGACCGTCTCGGTGTATTTACCTATTCACACGAAGAAGGAACCTATGGCTATCAACACTACCGCGATGAAGTGCCTGAAGAGATAAAATTGTCCCGGAAAAACCGGTTGATGGAAATCCAGCAACATATTTCCAGAGAATTGAACAGCTCTAAAACAGGAGAATTAATTAAGGTAATGATCGACAGGCGGGAAGGAAATTATTACATTGGCAGGACCGAGCATGATTCTCCGGAGATAGACAATGAGGTATTGATTGAAGAAGATGACAGGGAATTGCAAACAGGTGCATTTTACCGGGTTAAAATTACGGAAGCCGGTGAGTTTGATCTGTATGGGGAAGTTGAGGAGAGTGGTGAGTAGGTGAGAGGTGAGTTGTGAGTTGAAATAGGTACTCGGTCCTCGGTGCTCGGTCCTCGGTGAAATAAGTTGATAAGTTTTCTTTTGAGCCCCAAGAAAATTAAGGTTAACACTACTGTACTCATTAACCCAATAACTATCAATAACGACCCCGAAGCCGGTCTTCGGATGAGGGATCTAATAACCATCGTAAACCATCGTTTGATCCTGTGAAATAGTGACTATGTCACTCCTGCTATACAGGATTTCACAGGGTAAACCATTGTGCGACAATTGTATAAAAAAACCGCCTTCCCAAATCATGGGTGAGGCGGCTTTTTCCCCAGGTCATCTATGGTTATTTCTTCAACACGGCTTTCAGAACTTTCTCTTTGTCCAGCTTTTTGGTGCAGAAGAACCAGTCGTAGCAGGTGACATCCTCTTCTTTGCTCTCCATACGTTCTTTGGCGGTACCACAGGAACCTGCCGTAGGAATGATCACATCGTCACCCGGTCTCCAATCGGCAGGTGTAGCAACAGAAAATTTGTCCGCTGTCTGAAGAGCGAGCAACACCCTGTAGAGTTCATCAAAATTACGACCCATACTCAATGGATAATAGATGATGGTGCGGATTATTCCTTCAGGATCAATATAGAAAACAGCCCGTACTGCTTTTGTCGTAGCTTCACCGGGCTGGATCATTCCATACTTGTTGGCAACCTCCATGGTAATGTCTTCAATCAGGGGAAATTTCACTTCCACATCCTTCATTCCCTTGTACTCGATTTTCTCCTTAATGGTCCTCAACCAGGCAATGTGGCTGTACAATCCATCTACTGACAGACCGACCAGTTTGCAATTTGCCTCGGCAAACTGCTGTTCCATGCTGGCAAAGGTCATGAACTCAGAGGTACATACCGGTGTAAAATCAGCAGGATGGCTGAACAGGATAACCCAGCTTCCCTTATAATCAGCCGGAAAATTGATCTCACCCTGTGTGGTTACTGCTTTAAATTCCGGTGCAGAATCACCAATGCGTGGCATAGACGTTACTTTCTGTTCTTGTTTTTCTTCCATTTTTTAAAATTTATTTGTTATTCTCCTGTTGGATTATTTAAAGAAATATTTTTGCTTCTCTCGATCGATTGAAGTGCCAGGTAGTTGTCTCCGAATTTTTCCAGGTTCTCCATTTCAACATCATACTGATCAAAATGACGTTCCTCATCTTCCACAAGCCTTTCAAAGATTTTCTTGGAAGCTGAATCGGCATTCTGGGCACATTCGTTTGCCCATTTGTTATAGTCATTGACACTTTCTGTTTCCATTGCACCACCCATCTGCAACATCTCCTTTACGTTATGTATCTTTTTAACCTCAGCTGATGCTTTCAGGTCAACTTCACCGCCCAGGAACAGGATTCTTTCCGCAAGCAGCTCAATGTGCTGCATCTCTTCAATAGCTGTTCTCCTGAACAGACCGGCCAGCAGATCATACCCCTGGTCATCACAGTGAAAATGAAAATACATGTACTGGTGAACCGCTGCGAGTTCATCAGCCACAGCCCTGTTTAATAATTCAATGCTTTTTTCTTTCATTGTTTTTGATTTATTTGGTTTATGTTTATGGTTTAAAAGTAATTCCCAATCTCTCAGCAACGCGTAAAGCCAATTCCTTATCGGCTTTGTAAAAATGATTTAGCTGATGGTGGATTATTTCATCACGTTTTGGTCCGGAAATACCCTGCATGGCTCCGACAATATTGTTAATGGTATTCCGCTGCTCTTCTTCCGTCATGACATTTCGGAACAGGAGACCGGGCTGTGTAAAATGATCATCATCGTTCTCGTTGCGGTCGTACCAGTCAGCAACATCCGAATCCATTTTCTGGGATGGTTCTTTGTATTGTTCATCCGCTTCTATATCATCAAAGCGGTTCGGCCAATAGTTCGGACGGTCATCACCGTTGCTGTCGACACGCATATTTCCATCCCGTTCATAATTATGCACATCATTGATCGGGCGGTTTACCGGGATCTGTTCATAATTAGCTCCCAGGCGGTAGCGGTGGGCATCGGAGTAGGACAGGAGACGCCCCTGCAACATCTTGTCGTAAGAATATCCAATGCCATCAACGACATGAGCAGGTGCGAAGGCCGATTGTTCCACATCCCTGAAATAGTTCGACGGGATTTCATTCAGCTCCAGGGTACCGACATCCATCAGCGGATAATCAGCGTGTGGCCAGACTTTGGTCAGGTCAAACGGATTCCAGCGGAACGTTTTTGCCTGCTCTTCTGTCATGACCTGTATTTTCATGGTCCATTTTGGAAACTCGCCCTTCTCAATGGCATTCACCAGATCCCGTTGTGCCCAGTCGGGATCTTTGCCTTTCATCGCTTCCGCTTCGGGTCCTGTAAAATTTTTGATACCCTGAGCTGTTTTTACATGAAACTTCACCCAGAAACGTTCATTCATCCCGTTAATCATTGAAAATGTATGACTTCCGTAACCGTTCATATGACGGTAGCTGTATGGAGTACCCCGGTCACTGAAGAGGATCATCACCTGGTGAAGGCTTTCCGGATTAAGGCTCCAGAAATCCCACTGCATGGTCTGGCTTTTCAGGTTGGTTTTGGGATCCCTTTTCTGAGTGTGGATAAAATCACTGAACTTTTTAGGGTCTTTAATAAAAAACACGGGTGTATTGTTCCCCACCAGGTCCCAGTTACCCTCTTCCGTGTAAAATTTAATGGCGAATCCACGCGGGTCTCTTTCTGTATCAGCACTTCCCTTTTCTCCACCAACGGTCGAAAAGCGGATAAAGATCCGGCATTCATTTTCGATTTTACTGAAAATCCGGGCTTTTGAATACCGGGTGATATCATGCGTAACCGTGAATTTTCCAAATGCTCCTGTACCCTTGGCATGCACCACACGTTCGGGTATTCTTTCCCGGTTAAAATGAGCCATTTTTTCATGAAGGAAATAATCCTGCAAAAGAAGAGGCCCCCTTGGACCCAGGGTCAGGCTGTTCTCGTTTTCATAGTATGGCCTGCCAGAGGCAGTCGTAAGTTTTTTGTTTTTCTTTTTCATGGTTTGAGATTTATATTAACATAATTATTATTCATGCTTTTATCCCTTATCCTTCATTTTTTCTGAATTTCAACACAGGATTGCGCATAATTTTTTCATAGTAGTCCTAAAATCGAATCCGGATCCGCTGGCGGACGGGACACAATCAATCTTTTCCGTCAAATCAGGCAAAAGGGGGATTACCAGGGATTTCGTTCAGGATTTATCTTCTGCCGTTTTTTCCGGCATTTCTTTTTCAGCGGTATTTTTGATATTGATTGTGATATCCTCTTTTTTCTTATTGAATCCAACTGAAATGGTATCTCCTTCATGGAGTGATGCTTTGATGATCACTTCTGCCATTGGGTCTTCCAGGTATTTTTGGATGGCCCGTTTCAGTGGACGGGCACCGAACTGAATATCATAGCCTTTTTCCGCGATAAAATCCTTTGCAGTGGCTGAAATTGTAATTTCGTATCCCAGGTTATGGATCCTGTCGTACAATCCTTTCAACTCAATATCGATGATCTTATGGATATCTTCTCTTGAGAGTGCATTAAAGATCACCACATCATCGATCCGGTTGATGAATTCAGGAGCAAAGGTTTGCTTAAGGGCTTTTTGTATGACACTTTTTGCATAGGCATCGCGCGTTTCCTTTTTAGCATGGGTTTCAAATCCAACTCCCTGTCCGAAATCCTTCAGTTGCCGTGTTCCGATATTGGATGTCATGATCACGATGGTATTTCTGAAATCGACCCGTCGTCCCAGGCTATCGGTAAGTTGTCCTTCATCGAGCACCTGAAGCAGAATATGATACACATCGGGATGAGCTTTTTCAATTTCATCGAGGAGCACCACGGCATATGGTTTTCTTCTCACTTTTTCGGTCAATTGACCCCCCTCCTCATACCCGACATACCCGGGTGGGGCACCCACCAATCTGGAGACAGAGAACTTCTCCATGTATTCACTCATATCGATACGGATGAGGTTATCGACACTATCGAACAGGTACTTTGCAAGCACTTTAGCCAGTTGTGTTTTTCCGACACCTGTTGGTCCGAGGAACACGAAAGTACCGATCGGTTTATTGGGATCCTTCAAGCCGGCCCGGTTTCGCTGGATCGATTTTACTACTTTTCGAATTGCTTCATCCTGGCCTATCACACTTTCGGTAAGTTCATCACGCATCTTCAGCAGGCGGACACCTTCTGCCTGGGCAATTCGTTGCACCGGTACACCGGTCATCATGGCGACCACTTCAGCGACCTTTTCCTCATCAACCGTTTCCCTGTTCCGGGACAACTCTTTTTCCCACTTATCTTTTTCCAGATCCAGGAGATCAAGATACTCTTTCTCCCTGTCCCTGAAGCTGGCTGCTTTCTCAAAGTTCTGGTTTTTCACTGCTTTGATCTTCTCGTTCTTGGTCTCTTCAAGCTCTTTTTCCAGTTCCAGAATTTTTTCCGGAACAACGATATTCGATATATGGACTCTTGATCCGGATTCATCCAGGGCATCGATCGCTTTATCGGGGAGGTGGCGGTCACTGATATAACGTGCTGTAAGTTTGACGCACGCGTTGATGGCCTCCGGTGTATAGAATACGTTATGGTGTTCCTCGTATCGCTCCTTGATATTTGCCAGGATATGGATGGTCTCTTCAATGGTTGTGGGTTCCACCATCACTTTCTGGAACCGTCTTTCCAAGGCGCCATCTTTTTCGATATGCTGGCGGTATTCATCGAGTGTAGTTGAGCCAATGCACTGGATCTCTCCTCTGGCGAGA
>Ga0315543_1001100_pt1 | contig 30299 bp, 23 predicted proteins | sample SalMarSW160210MG_2_FD_203098 | JGI IMG/M metagenome (GOLD analysis project Ga0315543, IMG submission 203098) | Salt marsh sediment microbial communities from the Plum Island Ecosystem LTER, Massachusetts, United States - Salt Marsh Sediment SW1601-210 ... | reverse complement strand
AGGAATTGTAATTGCATAAAAGTTTGAAGTCTCAGCTTCCTCCCTCCCAATTAGCATTTCACGGATTAGAGACCTGTGCCAGCTGAGAAGGGAGCTTAAGCCTTACAGTGTCCACCGTAGACCCGAGTCCTCGGGACAAAGGTGGAGCCTTAGCTTTTTTCTCTCCTGCAACTCTTAATAATATAGATTTTTTAATAGCTTTGATATTGAAAAATCGATTACAATGAAAAGACTGATTTATTTGATTATCGTCTTACTGGCCGTGGCAAACTCCTGTGAGAAGAAACCACAGGAGAAAAAATTTGAACTGCCTGTGTACAGGGTTAGTAGTTTCAGTAATGACAGGGCAAATGAAATAACTGTAGCTGTTAACCCACTGAATACTGAAAATGTGGTGATTGGCTCAAACCTGGACTGGTACTATTATTCCTTCACGGGTGGTAGCTCATGGACTGAACAAAATATAGTATCCTCACAGCATGGAGTTTGGGGCGATCCTGTAGTAATGTTTGATGACATGGGACTTATTTATTATTGTCATCTTTCTAATCCTGAAGGTGATGCCTGGGTTGATCGTATTGTGGTACAAAAATCAACGACGGGAGGTCAGACCTGGGATGACGGCAGAGGGATAGGTCTCAGTGGAACAAAAGTGCAGGACAAGGAATGGTTATGTTTTGATGGAAGTAATTCTCCCTATTCGGGTAATTTGTACTTAAGCTGGACTGAATTTGATGAGTACGGAAGCGCAGACCCTGCTGACATGTCAAGGATAAGATTCTCCTACTCACAGGACCAGTCTGATTCATGGTCAGATCCGATAGTTATAAGTGATACAGAGGGTGACTGCCTTGATGGTGATAATACTATGGAAGGAGCTGTTCCCTGTGTTGGCAATAACGGAGTTATCTACATTGCGTGGGCAGGGCCCCAGGGAATATATTTTGATAAATCCACGGACGGTGGCCAGACTTTTGGCCAGGATATGATCATAAGCGATATGCCGGGGGGCTGGGCCTTTGATATTCCGGGTATTTACAGGTGTAATGGTATGCCCTTTACGGTATGTGATAACAGTGATTCAGAATATAGCGGCAATATATATGTAATGTGGTCGGATCAGCGAAACGGTGAAAATAATACGGATATCTTCATTATGAAATCGGAGGATGGAGGTAACAGCTGGACTGACAGAAAGACGGTAAACACCGGCGGCACAAACACTCACCAGTTTTTTCCCAATATAGTTGTGGACCCAAAAACAGGGATAATATATATAGCATATTATGATCGCAGCGAGACCATTGGCAATGAAACTGAAGTATGGATTGCCCGTTCAGATGATGGCGGGGAGACTTACGAAAACTATAAGGTTAGCAAAAATACATTCATTCCTGAAAGCGATATCTTTTTCGGTGACTATATTGATATTGATGCCTATAACGGGGTAATCTACCCGGCATGGATGGAAATGACTGCCAGGGAAATGAGTGTATGGGTTGCCAAAATATTGGATGAGGATTTCACGAAACTTGACTGAGATACCCTATTTACTGTCCTCTTTATCCAATCCTCTGAAAACCGATTTATCAACAGACCTGACATGCAAATCTGTTTGCGGGAAAGGAATCTCGATACCTGCTTCTTTAATGGCATTATTTACAGCAACATTTACATTGCTCTGGATAACAAACCTGTTCTCAGCTTTGTGTATCCAGAACAGCAGTTTGAAATCAAGTGAACTCTCACCAAAACCCGTAAACAATGCAAGAGGTGCGGGTTCGGTAAGTATATCATCCTGTTTGGTCAAAACGGCGTTCAGAATTTCCAGTACTTTATCAGGGTCAGTACCATAGGCAACACCAACCATTACCTCCGCCCTCCTGTTTTGATCAGTAAGTGTCCAGTTAATTACCTCATTTGATATCAGGTTACCGTTAGGTACAATCACTTCTGCCCCATCGAATGTAAAAACAGTGCTTGCCCTAATGCCTATCTCTTTTACTGTACCCCATACTTCCCCTACTTCAATTATATCTCCTTCCTGGATAGGTCGCTCAAACGCGAGAATAATCCCTGACACCAGGTTATTGAAAATATTCTGCAGCCCAAAACCTATTCCAACTCCCAGCGCCCCCAGCAGAATGGCTAGCTTATCTATCTCAACGCCTGCAGCACCTATTGCCAGAAGAAAACCTACTGTTATTATAACAATTCTCATAATGAGCGACACAGCGCCGGGTACTCCCCTTTTCATTTTAACCCTCGTGGCTATTTCGCTCTCGAATACTATCCTTACCATCCTTGAAAACCATATGGTAAACCATATCAGGAATATGAATATTATTATATCTCCTATAGCTAAATTAATACTCCCTATATTGAAATCATTGGTAAAAAAATAATTAAGGCCACTGTAAATATTGTCCCATACTGAAAACAGTTTAAATGCAAGAATTGCCCAGACTGACCATGATATTATAATGATCAATCGTGTGGTAGTTCTGTATATTTTATTGTGATACTGGGAGATAACGTTCAATTTTATGAAATATTTACTGTATATCGTGGTATATACAATGCTCTCAACAGTACGGTTCAGTGCATAAAACACAAGGATTAAAGCTGCACTCCTCAAAGTGGCATATGTGATAAATTCGGCAAGCATAACAGCACCGGCAACTGCTGCAATTAATGAGATCGATATAAGAATCAGGCCCACCAGGCTCAGGAAATATAAAAGTTTTCCTATCCTCCTGGTAAGTGTATAGCTTTTGAGTGTCCTGCCCCTGATTATCCATATAAGTGATAAAAGGCAGAAAACAATAATCAGTAACAGCAACAAACGGCTGATCGGGCTGTAGCTATATATCATAAGATGAACCTGTATAAGAACTGTGCCTATCAGTGGCAACCATATAAACTTCCTTGTATTTGCTGGCAATATGTCGTACAGGATAATCAGTACAGGTACCATTATCATCACGAGGTTAATTAAATTGATAGTATCGGGAATATTATCGTACAGGAAGTAAGAAATAAGAAAAATGACCAGCAGAGATGTTGAGACGGGTCTCCTGATTATAGTCTTTATTGTATTTATCTCATAGATTTTATCATTCGGTATAGTCTGTCTGAGATTATTGAATGAATAAAAAACGAAAATGAAAATCAGAATGGAAAGAATCAGGTGAAATATCAGCCTGAAAGCGTAAGTATTGAAAAAGTCTCTGAAAAGGATCGACGTATCAGACATAAAAGACCTTCGGGGTAATATCCGGGAGCTTCCATCTGCACTTTTAAAAATTTTCCAGACAGGAGGTTCGTTAAGTTTGAACATGTTGCGTGTTACCTCACCCTCAGCCTTCTGTATATCATCAATTAAATCGTTAACAAAGATTATATTATTGGTAACCCTGGCAAGGATATCCTGCATGTATTCTGTATCCTTTCTGAAGCGTGCAATGACCTCATTTATCATGTTTATTGATGATTCAACCTGGTTTTGAGCTGAAGCTGTGCCACTTGTTTCTCTCAAGAATTCACCTGTATTTTTCCATTTTTCCAGATTATCCTGTAGATAACTTTTTTGTTCTTCGATTTTCTTTGCCCTTTCTGTCAGTTCAGACTGGATATTATTTAACCAGGATCCTAATATCTTCCATTCATTATCCAGGTTATTCAGTTCTATTAATGACAGGGCATCCAGCCTGTCAAGCCTGGGGTCTTCTCTCTGTAAACTAAGCTTGAAAATCAAGGTGTCAACATCAGTTTCAAATTTTGACATCTCCTTATCAGAAAGCAAATATCCCTGTATATCAAGCAAGCCTGAATTAAGATTTGTTTCCTCCAGGGCTATTTCAGATATTTCGATACGCTGTATTTTGGTTTCTAGGGTATCATTATTTTCAGTCAACTGAGCATAAAAGTCTAATGACGATAGGAAAAAAAGTATGAGAATATTAAAACAAGTTCTGCTCATAGGTTATATTTTAAAGTCTTGTTATGACTATAAATATAGTCAAAAAAGGAATGAAGTCCCTAAACCTCATTTAGTTTCCATTTGCCCTTTCTGAAAAGATACAATGCTATTAGTGCCATGAGACTTTCAGGAAGAAGCTCGATATTGATTTTCGTAAATATATAATTCTGGGTGCATGCAATCCTGCTTTTTCCTATAAGGCTCTGCAGGCAGAGGATAAAATAGGTACATTACTTCCATGTAATGTTATCATACAGGAATCAGGTCATGATTATACTGAAGTGGCTGCGATTGATCCTACGGAATCCATGAAAATGATCAATAACCCTTCTGTGGCAGAAATAGCAGATACAATAAGGCAGAAACTGGTAAATGCATTGAACAGTATCAGACAAACAATGTAACGAAGTCCTCAGCCTATTTTTTCAATTAAAAAAATGAAAGATCCCAGCGTGTTATGATCTTTCCAGACAGCACTGGCCCTGATTTTACTGACTATGGTCTTGCCATCATTATTTATCAGGCGTACTTCAAATGAAACTCTATCCGACTCCTTCCTTATCATCCTGTCAAGGCTTTGTCTTTCAATAAGGTAATCATCAGGATGGCATAACTGAAAGAAATTTATGCCGGTAAAATCCTTTTCGTTCATGCCCAGAATATTCTTCAACTCCTTATTAAACCTGATAAAATTCCCCCTAACATCTGTTTGCAGAATACCTGAAGGAAAATTTTGAAAAAGAACACTATAGTCGATAAGGTTATTATGTATGGTTATTTCTGTATTCTTGCGTCTGACAACCATTTGCAACCTTGTAATTAGTTCCAGTGGCGTAAAGGGAAAGACTAACAGATCGAAATGATGCCTGAGAATGATGTTCATCACTTCCTCATCCTCCTTCCCGGCAATGATCAATATAGGGGTATAGATATTTTTTGCCCCTGTCAGACTCTTCAATATCCGGTTATCGATGCTTTCTGCTTCATAACTGTTATAGACAATCAGGTCATACTTATTCTCAAGGCAAAGCTGTGTAAATTCTTCTTCATCGCTGGAATAAACAGCATCAAACCCATAATTTCCTATATGAGATTCAAGATATTTAAAGTCAATATCCCCCGTGAAGAAAAGAAGACTGTCAGTTGTTTTCACTATAGAGGCGCCTAAGTTTAATCCGCACTATTTTACTAAAATAGTTATTAAGATGATTCGTTTGTAATATATTTTAAAAAAATTATTCATTACCTTTCATCTGATAAATATTTCCAGGCTGGTTTGATGTTTCTTGCGTGCTCACACCATTTAAACGCACCTGCATATTATAAGTTTCTGTATTTTATTATGATATCTTTCTACGAGCATCATTCTTCCTTTAAGAAAAAATTCATTTTCAAAGCTTTTGGTATATTTGTTAAGGTTAACCGGATACGACACAAGATGGAAGTACGTATTGAAGAGAGCTGGAAAGAAAAGCTCAATACTGAATTTGAAAAAGATTACTTCGTTAAACTAACAGAATTCATTAAAGATGAATACAGGAATCACACTGTCTATCCTCCCGGTGCATTGATTTTTAATGCTTTTGAAAAATGCCCCTATGATGAAGTAAAGGCCGTTATCATAGGTCAGGACCCATACCATGGTCCGGGACAGGCACACGGACTATGCTTCTCGGTGAAAGATGGAGTAAGCCACCCTCCCAGCCTGGTAAATATTTTCAGGGAAATACGCAACGACATGAAAGTGAAATGCTATGAATCAGGGAACCTGGAAAGGTGGGCACGGCAGGGCGTCCTGTTACTTAATGCAACACTCACGGTGAGAGCACATGCCCCCGGCTCACATCAGAATAAGGGATGGGAAATATTTACTGATGAAGTGATACGTATGATAGCCGAAGAGAAAGAAAATATAGTTTTTTTTCTCTGGGGATCATATGCACAAAAGAAAGGTGCCCACATCGACAGGGACAGACACCTGGTGCTGGAATCGGTTCATCCCTCTCCCCTGTCGGCGAACCGGGGATTTTTTGGAAATAATCACTTCAGCCAGTGCAATGAATTCCTTATTTTTACAGAGCAGGAAGCAATAGACTGGAGGTGACGTTGATTTGAGATTGAAGATTTAAGATTTAAGATTTGAGGTTTTTTAATTATAACCCAATAATCCATTATTCCATTAATCCAATAATCCATATTAAAACATGAGAAAAGCAATCATTCTACTTACCATGTTGTCAGTTAGCTTTATTTCAAGAGGACAGGCTGATTATTATTTCCCTGATAATAACACTTTTAACCCTGACATACCACCACCATGGGAGTTTCTGGGTTATGATGTAGGAGCACATCATACTCGATACGATATTATAGTTGAATACATGAAAACACTTTCTGAAGAAAGTGACAGGGTACAATTCGAGGTAATAGGATATTCAGTAGAATTAAGACCACAGGTAATGCTTACCATCACTTCTCCAGCCAATTTAGCCAGGCTTGAAGAAATAAGATTGAAACACCTGGAGCTTGCTTCGGCCTCAGGATCTGAAATCACTGACCAGGACAAGATCCCACTGATTATTCAATTTGGTTTTAACGTGCATGGCAATGAAGCCAGCGGTGGCGAGGCATCAATGCTGGCTGCATATTATCTTACGGCCGCAGAGGGTGGAGAAATAAATGAAATACTCAGTAATTCCATTATATTCATTGAACCCGTACTGAATCCTGACGGCCGTGACCGCTTTGCATCATGGGCAAATATGAACAGGGGCTATCCTGCTGTAACCGATCCTAATGACCGCGAACATAACGAGGACTGGCCGGGGGGAAGAACAAATCATTACTGGTTCGACCTTAATCGCGATTGGCTGCCACTGTCACAGGTTGAAAGCAGTAACAGGATAAAAAGGTATCATAAATGGCTGCCCAATGTAATTACCGATCACCACGAAATGGGTACTAACAGCACATTCTTTTTTGAGCCAACAAAAAAAGGATCTGAGAATCCAATAATAACTCCCGAGAATTACGTTAAACTGAATAATCTTTTTGCCGGGGAATATGCAAAAGCGCTTAATGGTATAAATCATTATTACGATTCTGGAAGATCCTTTGATAATTTATACCCCGGTTATGGAAGTTCATATGGTGATGTGCATGGCGGACTGGCTTTACTATTTGAACAGGCATCATCACGGGGACTTGTACAGGAAACAGATCTAGACTATGATCTTACATATAGCCTTGGTATAAGAAACCAGCTGTTCGCCGCGCTTACAACAGTACGCACAGCAATGAATAACCAGGCCTTGCTTAATGACTATATGAGAAGGTTTTATAATGATGCAGTTGATGAAGCAAAAAAAGACGCGGTAAAAGCATATGTTTTTGGTGATACCAACGATAGAAACAGGACAAAGTATTTTCTTGATCTTCTTTTGATGCATAATATAGAAGTATGGATAAACAACAATGAAATTGTGAAAGATGGCCATAGATTTCCAGCAGGTAGATCCTGGTTTGTTCCAACGAACCAAAGACAATATAAGATGGTCAGAACTATATTCGAAACAAACCTCAGTTTTAATGACAGCCTGTTCTATGATGCCACTGCATGGGCTATGGTTTATAGCTACGGGATGCCATTTGCAGCCTTGGGGAAAACCCCTCCGGGTGAAAAAATAAATGAATTACCTTTATTAAACTATATAAAACCAGAATACAGTGATTACGGTTATGTGTTTGACTGGTCAGACTATAATTCAGCTAAAGCTCTTTACTATATTCAATGCAGAGGCCTTAAAACAAGAGCAGCATGGGATGAGTTCAGTATAGAAATATCTGAGGGAATAAAAGAATACTCCAGAGGTTCAGTGTTCATACCCGTTCAGTACCAGGATATAAGTCCGCAGGAAGTATACACTATAGTCAATACTGCAGCAGGGATGGCTGAAATAAGCATAGAAGCTATTACAGGTTCTGTAACACTCGAGGGTCCATGGATGGGAAATGGTAGCTTCAGGGCAATAATTAAACCAAAAGTCTTAATGATTACAGGCGATGGTGTCAGCAGTGCAAATGCAGGTGCATTGTGGCATTTTTTCGACACTAAATTATCTATGCCTGTTACAAAAGCCAAAATAAGTCAGTTCAGCAGAATTGATCTTAATGAATATACAACAATCATACTTCCCTCGGGAAGTTATGATGAGTTCTCTGAGCGTGATGTAAACACTATTAATGAATGGATCAACAGTGGGGGAAACCTTATAGTAGTAGGTAACGCTTTCAGGTTCCTTGAAAATTCAAAGATTGCCACTATTAAGTATGACAGTCGGAGGCCGGAACTTCCGGACAAACGAATTGATTATGATAAAATAAGAGCTGAATCAGGCAAACATTCTATAGGAGGAATATTCTGTGAAGCGGACCTGGATACCAGTCATCCGCTTGGTTTTGGGTATAAGGATCGCAAAATAACAGTATACAGGAACCACACACTTTTTGTAGATACGGACGAAGGGCAAACATCCAATGTTGCAATATATACAGATGATCCTCTTATAAGCGGTTTTTGTACTGATGAAAACATACAGAAGATGAAAGGCAGTGCCAGCCTTATATCCCTGTCGAAAGGAAGAGGAAATATCAGCATATTTGTTGATGATCCTGTTTTCAGGGGATGCTGGTTTGGAACCAATAAACTGCTGATGAATGCTGTTTTCTTTGGTCCGGAAATCTGACCATTAAATTTTTAGTCACAGGTTAAGTAATAGTATTAATATTAACTCTTATGAAAAAAAAATATTCCAGATACAGGATATACCGGATAAGATTAACAAAATACATAGCAACAGCAATATTTACCCTTTTGCTGATAACTGTATACAGTTGTGTTAAACAGGATAAAGAAAAGATCATGGATGATAATATGAAAGCAAGAGCAGTATCAGAAGTAATTCATTCGCGCAAAAGTGTAAGATCATTTACTGACCAGAAGGTAAGTGATGATGATCTTGAAACGCTCGTAAGAGCAGGTATGGCAGCACCCACGGGCAAAAACCTGCAACCCTGGATTTTCTATATTATTACTAATAAGGATCTTCTGGAAAAGCTTGGGAATGAACTGCCAACAGCAAAAATGCTGGGATCAGTTCATTCAGCTATCATGGTATGCGGTGATATCAGCAAAGCAGATACTACCACTTACAGGAATTACTGGGTAATGGATTGTTCTGTTGCTTCTGAAAATATATTACTGGCAGCAGAGTCGATGGGATTGGGTGCATGCTGGACAGCTGTTTTTCCTTATGACAGCAGGATTAGCATTGTCAGGAGACTAACAGGGCTGCCTGAACATCACATCCCCCTAAATATTATCCCGGTTGGATACCCTACGGGAGAGGACAGTCCGAAAGATAAATGGAAACCTGATAATTTAGTTAGAATAAAATAGGCCAGATTATAAACCTGGCAGCGATGATTTAATCGTACTGAGTATTTTACCGGTATCTTCAAAACCCAGTGATAATCGTATCATACCGGGATCTGGATACCGGTCACCCCAGATAGGTTCAACGGGTATAAGTATAGTATTTGAATCACCCAGGGTGGGGACGAGTTTTATATAATCTGATACTGCATTGATAAATTTATCCCTGCGCTGACGTTTCTGCTTATCGTCCTTTCCTGCAAAGCTGAAGGTAACAATTGCACCAAAGCCTCCCCCACTGAATATTTCTTTAGCTATTCCATGCGTATGATGACTCTCGAGTCCCGGGTAGTAAACCTCTTCAATCAATTCTGATTTTTTCAGTTCAGCGGCAACAGCTGCTGCGTTATCACACTGTCTGCTGAAACGCAGGGCAAACGACTGCATCTGCGTATTCAGACGGTATGCATCATCCGGACTGATCATATGACCAACATTCTTACGGTACTCAATGGCATCTTTCATTATCTGTTCGTTATTACCACAAAGAGCGCCTGCAGTAATATTGCCATGTCCCCCGAGGTATTTGGTAGCAGAATGTACAACAATATCAGCTCCCATTTCCAGGGGCTTCACAAGATGAGGAGTTGCAAAAGTGTTGTCCACTATTGCTACCGCACCATGCCGGTGAATTATATCAACTATTCCCTTTGCAGGAGCAATTATGAGCATCGGATTTGATACTATCTCAAAAAATACCAGTGAAGGTTTAACATCCTCCATCTTTCTTTCAAATGCATGCAGATCATAATTCATCCCATCAGGATAAAACCGTTGTAGGCTTATCCCCCTCCTGTCTGTGAGAACAGAGTCAATATATGAATTTGTGCCTCCGTATATCTCTGAGAAAAAAAGCCAGGGCCTTTTTTCACCGGCTTTCTGGAATACCGAAAGAGCAATATCAATAGCAGACATACCAGACTGTGTAAGTAAAGCCCATTTACTTCCCTCTATTTTCATTAAAACTTCCTCCGCTTCAATAACCGTTGGATTCCGGTATCTTGAATAAATATAATTATCCGGACTGTGTTCATGATCTGCTTCCCTTTGAAAAGCTTCATAGGTAATATCAGCATCAGTAAGTTCAAAACCTGTATTCCTGTAAACAGGCATCCTGGTACTTTTAATTATCTTCTTCTTCATTTATATTGTTGTTTTTTTTCTTTTGAGAACTTTAAACCTGTCCTTGCCGGGTGAAATCAAAATAGAAAATAATTCTCATCCCCAGTTCAAATATCAATAATAATGTTAAGATTTCTGCAAAGTGAATTTCAGAAAGTGAAGTGAATAGAGTGTATGAAACAAATACCAGGTAAATAATGTATGCCAGGCTAAAAAATTTTATATAAATACGACCTTGTCTGAATATCTTAAATACCATCAGGTATAAAGTCTTTATAACACAGATAAAAATAAATGGCAGGGGCTCTGATATAAGAAAGGATGCCAGCAAAAGGCCTGTCAGGAATACCTGTGCGTTATGATACCTTATTGTGTACCGCTTATCTGAATTTGCATACACAGTATCGATAGCAACCAGCATTAATATCCCGCTTATAAAGGACAGTATCCAGAATAATTCAATGTCTGTGAACATTGCTACTGAGGAAAAAATGGAGAAAAAAGTGAAAGAAAGAATTTCCCTGCCGCGCTGAGAAGCCCGAAAGTTAAATATTAAATGATGCAATCCTGATGACCTCCAGTAGTGAAACAGGAATATAAGTCCTGTTGCCAACAGGCCAGATATATATATTGCCGGGCTTATCATTTTTGAATCATTCCATACTGAGAAACAGAGTGCGAACAACACCGCGGAGGACAAAGAGGAGATAATTAATGGCCATTCGCGCATGGAAATAATTTTAATACCGTTAACTGCAAATCTAAGAAAAAATAAGGGGAAGAACAGGGATAAAAAAAGAGTCCCGTGGGACGGGACTCTTAAAAACCAACCAACCTAACCAAAAAACCTAGTTTTTGGAAGACTAATAATGAATTAAATTATATTAGTCATATACTTAACGAATGAGATCAGAAAAAGTTCGCAAAAAAAGCGATTTTTTGATAATTATTTATCATCAATAGGTCCTTCGAGAATGACATCCACATCAAGTTTTTTCAGGGCAGGATTAGAGATGTATACTACATATGTTATTTTATCGGGACCAATATATGTTGCATATGTATAATCCTGCTCTCCCGTTGTATATTCTTCACCATTGATCATAACAGTTATTTCAGCATCGGGATACGCTTTATCGAACCTGTGATAATCTGTTTCGGTACCGGCTGGTATATTCCCATAATTATAATTTCCACCACCGGTATCAACTATTACATTGTTGAAATCCTGGTCGGTAATGTTTCTTATCCTCACATCTGTAGGGCCTTCAGGAGTATGATTTGGTTTTGTGCATGAAACAACCAGTAGCGTGATACTTAGAAGTGCAATAATAGATCTCATCATAGGTATTTTTAGTCCGTAATTTACAGACAAAGTTATTAAATATATGGTTGCTCAGGGAATGATATTTTTTACAAAATTCATTGGTATCCAGCCTACTGTACCATCAGACAGTTTTATTTCGTACCACTCACCCAGTTTATCCTCCACTTCAACCTTTGTTCCTTCATGTATAACGAATAGTTCATTACCCCCCGTTCCGGGCGAACTGGTTCCTGTAACCACCGGTTCAAACACAATAGCTTTCTTATTATTAGTAGTAAGGGATTTATTGGTTAAAGCCAGGGTAAATGATGCAAGGCTTATTACAAATAATGTTACTGCAAGAATAAATGCCAGTTTCTTCAGTTTATACCTGGCCGAAAAAAGAAAAACAGCAAGCAGGATTAGTGTCATGACAAAACAGCCCAGGCTTATTGCCGACCAGGTGTTTGTATGTAATAAAAGTGAGAAGATCTTAAACCACCTGATAAAGAAAATCTCAGGAATAACTTCAAGTTTATCAACAGTATATGTCTTTGCTATTTCAAGATTATACCTGGCATCCTCATTAAATGGTTTAAGGAGTAAAGCTTTTTCATAATTCAATATTGCTTCAGGTATATTACCTGTTTTAAAGGCAGCATTACCTGTATTATAATATAGCTTATAAGAAGAATAGCCACCGGCTATTAATTTTTCAAAAAGTTCCAGCGATTCCTCGAAATTGTTATTCTGATACTCTGTAAGGGCCTTATCATACAGGAGTTTTTCCTCATTAGTTTCATCAGCCTGTACTGCAAAGAGAAACATCAATAACCCGCCTATAACGCAAATGACATGCTTCATATTAACAGAATATTATTTGTTTTCAATACTTTTAATTATTTGCTCTGCTTTCCTGTAAATCTCATCTGCAGTCGACATATCGGAATCGGGTGAATACCTTGAATACTCACATTTACCAATAACTTCCTGAAGTTCATCTATCAGGTCTTTATCCAGTTTATTACTTACAAGTATCCTGTTTACTGTGTCAATACTCAATTCAGACAGTGGTATATTGTATTTATCACTCAGATATCCCCATATGGCTTTCAGCAGTTCGGCATAAAATCCTTCGGTGTCTGAATCCTTTAGACATTCCGTAGCACGCTTAAGCCTTCTGGCAGCTACTCCCGCAGCCTTTCTGTTTCTAACCCTGGCTATGTCTGAATTTCTTTTTATTTGCTCACGTCTGAGTATTATTATTATCAGGAACAGCAGTAGCAGGCCCAGGTATGAATACAGGAATACATTATTTCTTACAAGTATATTTTTTGCAGCCCTGAACTTTGGTTTACCTGTAATGATATATCTTATATCCTTACCCAGAAACCTCACGTTCTCTTTTGATACCCCACCATATACCTGGGCTCCTTCCTGTTCTTCATCACTTTTTAATGCAACAAATTTATGCTTACCTGTATTCAATGTACGGTACTGGCCTGATGATGGATCGAAATAACTATATTGCACTGATGGAATGGTAAATTCACCATGATAGCGCGGTATAAGAACATACTCAAATATTCTTGATCCTGATGTCCCCGATGCAGACGTACTAAGATCTGAGCTTATTTTTGGTTCGTATATTTCAATATCAGGTGGCAGGTCAGGTTCAGGAGCAGATGTCAGCATCAGGTTACCACTGCCCTGCAGTATAATCTTATATGTAACAGCATCATTTACATTAACCGTATCAGCACTTATTGATGAACTCATTGAAAAATCTCCCACTGCCCCATTAAAACCCGGGGGAGCTCCCGCCGGCAGTGGTTTAACATTTATCTCAACAGGGAGAGTGGCTATCATTTTGGGAACTGTAGTGAATGTTGAAAAGAAATCACCGAAGAAAGGGTCATTGGAACGTGACTGTTGCTGGAGCAAAACGGTTAGATTAGCAGGATCAATTGAAATTGTTCCTGTTCGCTGTGGATACAGGAGGAATCTTTGCAGTACACCTGTCCCATAAATACTACCGTTCACATTCTCCCTTTCAAGTGCCCTCAGTGGAGCCGTTTCAATATCCTCTTTAAGGAAGCTTTTGAAATCAGGATATTTAACTTCCTGTATACCTGAAAGTGTAACGCGTGAATATATTTTAAGGCTTGCAACTATATGTTCTCCCAGATACACGCTATTCTTATTCACCAGCAGCCTTACATACATGTCAGAGGAGCTGACACCTTCCTGTATACCTTCTTCACGGACTGTAGCCTCGTCGCCGGGTCTGTTCACATTATTTCCTTCACTTACTACTTCTATATTTATTGGTTCAGACAGATATTCATCTTTCTTCAGTATATACTTTCCCGGTGGTATGGTAAATTTTCCTTCTTTAGTGGCCTGCAGGTAATATATATATGTGTTTGAAATAGTAGTAGTAACCTTACCCTGGATTATATGTGTACTCTGGCTGAAAGATGTCTGAGGTCCGGAGAGAACATAAAAGTCATTAATTTCAGGTGCCACAAACTCACCACCTCTTGAGTTAGCAGTCCAGCTTATCCGGAATTGTTCACCTACGGCAACAACAGATGGTGCTTCCACGGTAAGACTTATATCCTGTGCCTGCAGGCTGCAAAAAACAAAGAGCTGGGTTAATATTATAATTATCCTTTTCATCTGTATTTACCAGTTTTTTAATGTTCTTACCCTGGCTTTTGCTGCTTTTGCTTTTTTTACTTTTTCCTGTACTTCTTTCTCATTCTCGGCCAATGCCTGTAATAATCTTTCAGCATCCTCCTTAGATATCTGTTGTTGTTGCGGCTGATTATTATTTTGCTGATTGTCCTGTTGTTGATTTTCCTGTTCCTGCTTCTGTTGCTGCTGTTGTTCCTCCTGCTGTTTATTATTCTCACCCGAACCTGACTGCTGATCATTTTGCTGATCCTGGCTCTGATCCTTATTCTGCTGTTGCTGTTGTTGTTGCTGCTGCTTAAGCAGGTCTTGTGCATAGGCTAGGTTGTACTTGGCTTCCATATTATCGGGGTCATTCCTCAGAGCATTTTTATACGCTTCAATGCTCTCTTCTATCTTACCTGATTTAAGTAATGAATTACCCAGGTTATAATATGATCCTGAAAGGCTCTCTTTATCCAGCTTCTTCTCTGACACTTGTTCAAAGTTGTCAATGGCCCCTTCGTATTTTTCCTGTTTATAAAGGGCATCGCCCAGGTTAAATGCTGCTTTATTGAATAACGGATCAACATCAATAGCCCTGCGGTAAAGGATCTCTGACTCCTCAAAATTATTTTCAGAATAATCCCTGTTTCCCTGCCTGGTATACTTCTTCTGCTTCTGACCCGCAAGAGGCAAAACGGTTAAGAAGATTAAAGCAATGATAAATAAAATTCTATGTATTGACTTACACTCGTACATCATATAGTTTTATTTTACTCAGTTTCCTGTTCCTCCGTTCCATTATAGTTACATCCACTACGAGAAGAAAAAGAACCATGGCTACAAGAACCTGGAACTGGTCATCGTACTCGGTATACATTGTCCCTTCAAGTTCCTGCTGTTTCATACTACTAATTTCGTTAAATATTGTATTCAGACCAATGTTTGTATTACTTGCCCTGACATATTTCCCTCCTGTAGAAAATGCTATTTCCTTCAGGATATTTTCATCAAGCCTGGTAATAACTGTATTGCCTTCATTATCTTTTAAATAGTCTCTTCGGCCATTAATTACTACAGGTACAGGTACTCCTGAACTTGAACCTATACCGATAGTATGTATTATGACTCCTTTTTCTGATGCCTGTTCTGCCAGAGGTATAGGATCTTCTTCATGGTTCTCCCCATCTGTAATAATGATAAGTGCTTTACTCTCATCCATGGCAGGGCTGAAGGAGCTTACACCGAGGTTTATGGCTGATGCAAGTGAAGTTCCCTGTTTGGGGACTATCCCCGGGCTTATCGATGAAAGAAACATCTTTGCCGACACGTAATCTGTTGTAACAGGTATCTGTGTATAGGCATCACCGGCAAAGACTATCAATCCTATCTTATCGTCCTGAAGCCTGTCTACAAGGCTTGATATCGCCTGCTTTGCGCGTTCCAGCCTGTTAGGTTGTATGTCTTCAGCTAACATTGAATTACTGACGTCAAGGGCTATAATAACTTCAACACCTTCCTTTTTAATCTCTTCCAGTCTTGATCCAAACTGAGGCCGGGCCAGAATGAGTGTCATAAGCATAAACGCCATTAATTGAAAAAAGAACTTGAGGTTTTTCCTGAAAAACGAGAATTCCGGTATTAGCCCTTTAATCAAATGCTGCTCACCTGCTGCCCTGATTTTCTTTTTCGTCTTTTTGTTGTTAAGTATCATAATGACAATCAGTACCGGGATCAATATCAACAGGTACAGGTATTCTGGATTATGGAATTTAAACAGTTGCATATTCGCTCTTATATAAATTTTCGCAATACTGTATACCTGAGAAGTATTTCAAGCAGTAACAGGGCAGTTATTATGATTGCAAGAGGCATATGTTCTTCTCTTTTCCTGCTGTATTCCTGCACACTTATTTTTGACTTCTCGAGTGTATCTATTTCTGCATATATTTTATTCAGGCTTTCATTATCTGTTGCCCGGAAGTACTTACCGCCTGTCATACCTGCAATTTCCTGCAATACATCCTCGTCTATCTCCACCTGCATATTCCTGTATCGCAGCCCTGCTGCTGTCTGCACCGGGTAAGGAGCCATTCCCCTGCTGCCAACGCCTATAGTATAAACACGTACACCTAGTGTTTTAGCTATTTCAGCTGCAGTAACAGGAGCAATCTCTCCCATGTTATTTACACCATCGGTAAGCAGGATAATGACCTTACTCTTTGCTTCTGAATCTTTTATCCTGTTAACAGCTGTAGCCAATCCAAGGCCAATAGCCGTGCCATCTTCTATCATCCCACTCTGCATTTCCCGCATCAGATTTATCATCACGGCATGATCGGTAGTCAATGGACACTGTGTGAAGCTCTCACCGCTGAATATAACCAGTCCCATCCTGTCATAAGGCCTGCCACTGATAAATTCGGTCGCCACATTTTTGGCTGCCTCCAATCTGTCAGGCTTAAAATCGCGGGCAAGCATGCTGCTGCTGATATCCATTACCAGCACTATGTCTATTCCCTCCGTTGATACATCTTCCCAGTAATCGGTTGACTGGGGGCGTGCAAATATTAGTACCAGCAATGCAATAATAATCATTCTGAAAGCGAATAATATATGACGAAGATAAGGACGCACAGATCCTGGTATATCCCTCAGCTGCTTTACTGAACTGAAGGTTAATGAAGGAGATGTTTTTTGCTGCCTGAGGATATAGAATACTACCAGTAACGGTATTACCAGTAATAACCAGAGGTATTCCGGGTTTGCAAATGTTATATTACTCATCATCACTGACCTCCTCTCCTTCCTGTATGACTCCCTCAGTAGCCCTCTCATCCTCATTGTCTTCAACACGCTGGTAAGTAGCCTTCACAAACTCCCGTGCGTTTGCCATTGCTGATTCATTTGTTTCATCATCATGTTTATACTTTGCAAACTTTGACAGGTCGGCATTGTGCAATATTTTTCTTAATAGTGACAGGCTATCAGGTTCAATATTTTCATTCCCGAGTCCTGACAGGATCTCTTCAGAAGTCATTTCAAGGGCCCGTATACTGTATCTTACCTCAATATAGTATCTAAGTATTTCAGTTAGATCTGAGTAATATTCCTTTATTCTTCCTGCCTGCCAGAGCTTCTTCTTTTCAAGCTTATCAAGCTCCCTGAAAGTAATTATATGGATGGGTTCAGCAGGTATTTTTGGCCACTTCTCTTCTTCTTTCTTTTTCCTGCGAGGCATGTATTTATATATAAGCCAGGCAGCAATTACCAGCCCAACTGCCATGAATACCCACGGCAGTATCTCTCCCGCACTGTAGCCAACCCTTTCGGGCCCGACAATATCAAAAATAACATCAGTTGAATCAGGCGGAGCTATATCTACCCTTTTAACCCTCAAAGGTACATATTCACTGAAATACCGTTTCCTCCCCTGCCCGGTTTCATATTCAAGGTAATAGGGTGGTATCTGGTAATAACCGGTATCGAACGAAGTAATGGTATAGCTTTTCCTGAGTACCATTTCACCGGAGTCCTCATATGTTGTATCAACAGGTGACTGCGATAATATCTCCAGCTTGTCGTACAGTGTATCAGTGTACTCTGGCATATTAAGGTGTATATCCGGTGGTTGGGTTACTTTTATAGTATATTCCACCTGGTCACCAATATATATATCAGCTGAATCCAGGCTTGCTTCAACCAGCACGTTTTGTGGCAGGGCTGACAGGCTTATTATAAGAGATAATATGATTAATAACAATTTTCTCCTCATGACCTTTTCTTAAACAGGTTAATAAGAGGTCTTACGTAATCTTCTCCTGTGAAAATGGTTACATTATCCACACCACACCTTGTAAATACTTCATTCAGCCTTTCCCTGTCAAAGAGCCAGTTATCCCTGAATCTCTGTCTTACAGACTTTAACGAAGTATCTATCCATAAATTATCACCGGTCTCAGGATCATTAAGATAGAGAAGGCCAATATCAGGAAGCTCCTTCTCCATAATATCATTTATCCTGAGTCCTACTATATCATGCTTATTGGATGCTATCTGCAATGACCGTTCAAAGTCAGGGGCGATAAAATCAGATATTATAAATGCTGTGCATCTTTTTTTCAAAGCATTGGTAAGATACCTTAGCGGTTCATTAAGGCAGGTCCTGGTGCTTTCGGGTTTAAAATCCAGTAATTCCCTTATTATTCTCAGTATATGCTTTCTTCCTTTCTGCGGACTTATAAACTTTTCCACCCTGTCAGAAAAGAATATTACCCCTATTTTATCATTGTTATTTATTGCTGAAAAAGCAAGCAAAGCAGCGATCTCTGTTATTTGTTCCCTCTTATATGATCCTCTTGTTCCAAAATTACCGGAGCCTGACACATCAACCAGGAGCATTACAGTCAGTTCCCTCTCTTCTTCAAAAACCTTAACGTAGGGATGGTTAAACCTTGCAGTAACATTCCAGTCGATAGATCTTATATCATCACCATACTGGTATTCCCTTACTTCACTGAAAGATATTCCCCTTCCCTTGAAAGCACTGTGATACTCACCTGCAAATACCTGTCGTGTAAGGCCACGTGCTTTTATTTCTATCTTTCTGACTTTCTTTAGCAGCTCAGTTGCTTCCACTACTCATTCCTTTTTTCCGGTTCAATCGTTACTGTAAAAAACCATTCTTCATTAACCAGTTTTATTACTGCCTGTATCCCTTTGTGCCTGTCTGACCAGGTATTCTCCCCTTTTCTGGTGTACAGACTATCAAGCTCTTCTATCACTTCGTCCTTCATGCTGTGCACATGCATCCTTTTAATCCTGGTGCATTTATTATCATCTGAAAGGAAAAAATAAATAGTAGTTGTTCCACTTGTACCATCTGTATATTTAAGATATTTATAGTATTCATTTTTACTGTTACTGTCCTTAACCAGGTACTTATAATTACTGCTTAAATATTTCTCAATCTTATTTGGTTTATAGCCCAGCAGGTTTTGACCTGAGAGATTCACTGTTAGAAAAAGGATTATAATATTGATAAGTACTGTTTTCATATCTGTTTTTATGGCACTTCCACTGTATTAAGTATGTCCCTGATAATATCTTCCTGTATTATATTTTCCGCTTCTGCCTCGTATGTTAAGCCTATCCTGTGTCTCATCACATCAGGGCATACAGCACGAACATCTTCAGGAATTACATATCCCCTGCGGCGTATAAAGGCGTATGCTTTTGATGCAAGTGCCATGTTTATACTGGCCCTTGGTGATGCACCATAGGAGATCATATTTTTGTATTTAACCAGGCCATTGGCTTCAGGATTTCTTGTGGAGAATACTATATCAAGTATATAATTCTCAATCTTCTCATCCATATAAACCTCTTTCACCAGTTCCCTTGCCTTTATAATCTGTCCGGGTTTAATTATGGCAGAAGCAACAGGGAAAATTTTAGCAAGGTTTTCACGCATTATCAGCTTCTCTTCTGACTTATCAGGATAATCAATCAATATTTTTAGCATAAACCTGTCGACCTGTGCTTCAGGCAGAGGGTATGTTCCTTCCTGTTCAATAGGGTTTTGGGTGGCCATAACAAGGAATGGATCATCCAGCTTAAATGTCTCCTCCCCTATTGTTATCTGCCTTTCCTGCATAGCTTCGAGCAATGCACTCTGTACTTTGGCAGGTGAGCGGTTTATCTCGTCGGCGAGAATAAAGTTGGCAAAAAGAGGTCCTTTTTTTACAAGAAAATTTTCACTTTTCTGGCTGTATATCATTGTTCCAAGAAGGTCGGCCGGCAGAAGATCAGGAGTAAACTGTATCCTGTTGAACCTGGCATCTATAACCGAGGCAAGGGTTTTAATTGCCAGTGTTTTTGCCAGGCCGGGAACACCCTCAAGCAAAATATGACCGTCTGTTAGAAGACCTATTAACATGCTCTCTACCAAGTGTTTCTGACCTATTATCACTTTGCCTATTTCGAGAGTTATAGCCTCAGTAAAGCCACTTTGTTTCTCTATCCTTTCATTTAATTCCTTTATGTCTACGTTCAGATCCATAATATTTATGTTTTTAAAAAAAGCAAATATACAAATTAGAGTATGTTAAGAATAACGAAAACCACATACAAAATAAAATATGATAATGCTACAAGCTTGTTAAAGACTGTTAAAATATTGTTAAATGAACTAATATTTTATTCTGCCAGGCGGTAATATGAACGTATGATTATCATTAAAATAACAGGTATGAAAGCAGGGTTTATGCTCTGATTTATCAGCACTATAACGAGCATGAAAATTACTGCCAGGGCTATCTGGGCTCTCCAGAACCAGTATAGCTTGTATTTAGAATATATGGCATAGAAGGAAACAGGTATGAGAGGGTTTAACCATATCATGTTGAAGTTCTGTCCCATTGCTTCATGATCGGTTATATAATTAAGAAAGATCATCAGCAGGGCCAGCAGGGTAAGAATTGACCAGAATACCAGGTCAAAAGCATTCTGGACGAGCCTGTTACGTATAAATATTGTAAAAAGGAATATAACAATGAAAGCTACCGAAAGCCAGAACCAGGGTTGTTTTAATATGCCCGTATCATAAACAGGTCTCTCGTAATCGAATATCAGTTCCGTTGGGCCCAGTAACATAACGCGTTTATCACCGTCAATAACATGAGCCTGACCAAGGTTTTTCATAAGATATTCGGGCAGGAACATTGATTCACGGAATCCGCATTTTTCATCTGCAGGACTACCCAACAACAAGTCCATACCGGCATCCATCCACAAAACACCTTTGTGGAATTCGTCTAATCTCTGCCTGAATGTTACCTTTATCTCACCTTCCTGTTCCGGGTAAACAAGCTTATCACCATATACCTCTTCTATTATATCACGTATTCTTGTTGCACAGTTATCCCAGAAAAAATCGTACTTATAATATACGTTTTCGGGTTTTAGGTTATCATTCAGCATCCGCTTGAGTTTCAGTAACTTTTCATCAGGTATATAAATCCTCTGTGAATAGACACTGCGTTCTGTGGGACCGTATTCATTAAGGAAACTTTTATATGAGTATGCTGCAAGCCTGTAGTTCAAACGTCCCTTAGCAAACTTATAGTTGAAATTAGGGGTATTGAAATCGAATACACCCCAGTTGTATACGACATCTGTTCCACTTAAGCTGTCATACAGGCGTAATGCACTGTGACCATACAGTGTATATGATTCAGGCCCGGGATCACATGTCAGAAAGTATACCTCGGTAGCCGGAGATTGAGCAAATACAACAGATATATTTATAAGAGAAAATGCAAAGATTAAGGTAAATCTGGTCTTCATAATGTATATTATCATGTGAAATAAATGTTAAAAATAGTAAAAACTGTTTTACTCCTCACTCAATTTATTAACTTTTGTACTTATTATCTTTTGAAAGGTAAAGTCTTATAAAACCCTTATAAATAATCTGACAAATACTTTATGATATGAAAAAGACCACTACTATTATTTTTACTCTAATCCTGTTATTTTCTGCTGCTGACAGTATATACGCACAGCTAAACAGGAAGCAAAACAAACCCGCTGACGACTATACTTTTCTGTATAAAGATCTTGAATACAGGCTTATCGGGCCTTTTCGCGGAGGAAGATCAGCTGCGGTTACAGGTATCCCGGGTAGCGAAAAAGTATTTTACCAGGGAGCAACCGGAGGAGGAGTATGGAAAACCACCGATGCCGGTGCATCGTGGGAAAATATCAGCGACGGTTTTTTTGGTGGCACCATAGGTGCTGTTGAAGTGGCCCAATCTGATAATAATATTGTATATGCCTCAGGTGGTGAAGTTACCGTAAGGGGCAATGTATCGCATGGTTATGGTATATGGAAATCACTGGATGCGGGAGAGACATGGTCCTATATTGGTCTGAAAGAAGGTCAGTATATACCAAGATTACGGGTAAATCCTGATAATCCTGACCTGGTTTACGCCGCTGTCCTTGGTCACCTGTTCGGACCCAGTGAAGAACGTGGTATTTACAGGTCGAAGGATGGAGGTGAAACATGGGAGAAAATACTTTATGTAAGCGGAGATGCAGGCACTTGTGATCTTATTCTTGATCCTGTAAATCCTCGCATATTATATGCCTCTACCTGGCGGGTGAGACGAACACCATATAGCCTGGAGAGCGGAGGAGATGGATCGGATCTCTGGAAAAGCACTGACAGTGGAGATACATGGACAAAGCTTACAGGCAATAATGGTATGCCCTCAGAGCCCATAGGTATAATTGGTGTAAGCCTATCAGCAGCAAACCATAAAAAGATATATGCCATTATTGAAGCAAAGGAAGGGGGTCTTTTTGTCAGTGAGGATGCCGGTGAAAACTGGGAAAGGGTGAATGATGACCGCAGCCTGAGACAGAGAGCATGGTATTATACAAGAATATATGCTGATCCGGCTGATGAGGGCATAGTGTATGTCCTGAATGTGGGTTTTCATAAGTCAACAGACGGAGGCAGGACCTTTGAAAGTATAAGGACACCTCACGGTGATCACCATGACCTGTGGATCGATCCTCTCAACAGCGATGTTATGATTATAGGCGATGATGGAGGTGCACAGGTCAGCCTGGATGGAGGATCTGACTGGTCAACTTTGATGAACCAGCCTACAGCCCAGTTCTACAGGGTAATAACTGATGATCATTTTCCGTACCGCATTTATGGAGCACAGCAGGATAATTCCACTGTAAGGATTGAATCACGCGCTTTTGGATATGGAGGTATAACTGAAGAAAACTGGGAGACAACGGCAGGTGGTGAAAGCGGATGGATAGCACCTGACCCTGAGAATAATGATATTGTATACGGCGGTTCTTATGGTGGTTACCTGGAACGAGTCGACCATGAAACAGGTGAAATGCGAAGAGTGGACGTCTGGCCAGACAATCCCATGGGATGGGGAGCCGACAGTATTGAACAGAGATTCCAGTGGAACTTCCCGATAATGTTCTCAAAGCATGATAATAATACCCTTTATGCAGCCTCCAATTACCTGTTTAAAACAACAGATGAAGGGCAGAGCTGGGAAAATATATCCCCTGATCTTACACGTAATGACAAATCGAAAATGGGCCCTTCAGGAGGACCAATAACCAAGGATAATACAAGTGTGGAATATTACGGGACAATATTCTGTTTAGCAGAGTCTGCGGTTGAAGAGGGTGTAATATGGTGTGGATCTGATGACGGACTTATAAATATAACAAGGAATGGTGGCAGTACATGGACAAATGTGACACCTCCTGCAGATATCATGCCTGAATGGACAATGATAAACAGTCTGGAAGCTGACCCTTTTAATGCAGGTGGTCTTTATGTTGCTGCTACCAGTTATAAGAACGATGATTATAAACCATACTTATATAAAACAACTGATTACGGTGAAACATGGAAGAAAATAGTCACAGGAATTGATAATGAGCATTTTACACGCGTGGTGCGGGCCGATCCTGTAAGACAGGGACTGCTGTTCTGCGGCACAGAATCTGGTATGTATATCTCATTCAATGATGGTGATTCCTGGTCACTTTTCCAGCTTAACCTTCCGGTGGTGCCGGTTACCGACCTGGCAATAAAAGAAAATGACCTGGTGGTCGCAACCCAGGGAAGATCATTCTGGATATTTGATTATATGCACCTGTTGCGTAAGTTGGATAACAGTATGGGTTCAGATAATGTTACACTGTTCAGACCTGAAGACACTTATCGCATAGGAGGCAGACAGGGAGGCAACCTGTTTGCGGGCCAGAATCCCCTGCCTGGAGCCGTGGTGTGTTTTTATCTGAATAATAAACCGGGCCAGGATGACAGTGTACAGCTGGACTTTATGGATAACAATGGATATATTATACGCTCATTTTATACTAATACCAAAGACCTTGAGATAGAGCCTCATACACCATATGCCAAACTTGAGGTTAAGCAGGGAATGAACATCGTTTCCTGGGACCTTTCTTACCCCGGGGTGCTGAGAGTCCCCGGAATGATCTTCTGGGGTGGCTACCTCGATGGACCTGTAGCCGTACCCGGACAATACAGGGTAAGCCTCAATGTCAATGGTGAATCCTATGAACAGGAATTTAAGATACTGTCCAATCCTAAATCGTCATGCAGCATTGCAGACCTGCAGGAACAATTTGATTTTGTTATTGGTGTAAGAGATAAACTTACAGAAACACACCAGGCTATTCTTGATATCAGGAAGCTCAGGGACGACATAGTGGATGTGGAATCAAAACTCAATAGTGATGATCATGGCAGTATACTGGAAATGACCGGGGAGATAAAGAAAGGCCTTACTGCTATTGAAGAAGCATTATACCAGACGAAGAACCGCTCACGCCAGGATCCGCTGAACTATCCAATAAAGCTGGGTAATAAACTTGCAGCACTGAACGGTGCAGTTGCCACCGGCGACTGGAAGCCTACCGACCAGTCATATGAGGTGAGAGATGAGTTTGTTTCTGCAATAGATGTGCAGTTAGCAAGGCTTAGGAAGATTATTGATGGAAAGATACCTGAGTTGAACCGCATTCTGCATGAGAATAACATTGAATACATAAAGCACTGAGGTTCCCCCTTCAGAAGTGGGAAGGACACGCAAAGCGGGGCCAGAGGGATGTTTTACTGGATTAATGGATTATTGGAATAATGGAATAATGGGTATTCAGGCTAGGTTCCACCTTTGAAGGAGGCCAGGGGGATGTTTTACTGGATTAATGGATTATTGGAATAATGGAATAATGGGTATTCAGGCTAGGTCCCACCTTTGAAGGAGGCCAGGGGGATGTTATTCAGGCTGAATGGTTGATAACGTTGATAAGGTTGAAAAGGTTTATAAGGTTCACAATGAAGAGGTGCCAAGCTTGGCGCCTCAATATTTTCTATTAAGATTAAAACAACCTAAACGTAGAGACGTACCATGGTGCGTCTCTTTTGTTGCAGTCAGTCAATTACGAATACAAAGGGTAATTTGACAATCCTGCTTGAGGAATAAGAAAAAAAGAATTAATTTTGCACCCTGTAACTGGTTCAGTAGCTCCCTCCTTCGTCCCGATTTCTCGGGACTACGGCGGGCAGGATACGTAGGAAAAGATATTAAAACTGGTTCAGTAGCTCAGCTGGATAGAGCAACGGCCTTCTAAGCCGTAGGTCGCAGGTTCGAATCCTGCCTGAATCACAAAGAAAAAGCCCTGTCGGCCGAAAGGCTGACAGGGTTTAATTGTTTATGACCCGACAGAAAGCTCGCTTTCGTGAGGGTCATAAATAGTTAAAACTTTATGAGCGAAGTGATTAAAGGGCTTTTTCTTTGTTGTATCCTCCCCTTACGGATCAAGCGTAGCTTAATCCTGCTCCCTCATACCCCCTTCCCCCTGCCATAAATGCCCTAAGGCATTAGAATAGTTGCAGGATTTTACTTGACAAGTGACGACCTTTTATTTAAATTGTATAAGATTAATAGTATTCACTTCAATCTTACAAGTTTATGAAAAAGTTATTTGCTGTTCTGACGATTATGCTAATTTATGCAGGGTTTTCAATTTCAGTTGCCCAGTCCAATCTTGGTTATGGGGTAAAAGGAGGTATAAATGTCGCTAACCAGACTTCACCCGATGAAGCTGAGAATGTTTATGTTAAGAATCTTATTAGGTTTCACGGAGGTGTATATCTAAACTATTTTTTCCTTGATAATTTGGCCATTCAACCGGAATTATTGGTCTCGGGTAAAGGATCAAAGTGGGATGATCCATATACCGATACCAGGGATCTTCTGACTTACATTGATATGCCAGTATTAATAAGGTACCAGCCTGTAAAGATTTTAAATATACATGCCGGACCTCAGTTTGGTTATATGATTAGCGCCCTTCAGGATGATATTTCAGGTGATGATAAGATTGATATTAAAGACTGGTATAATAATCTGGATATTGGTTTGGTGGTTGGTGCTGAGGCAAACCTTCCCCTCAGGATTAATCTTACGGTAAGATATATTCTCGGACTTTCGGAAGTCACAAACGATGTTGAATATATTGATCCCTGGAAAAATAACTTCATTCAGGTTTCAGTCGGTTACAGGATCAAAGGAAGATAAAGATTATTGTTATTTAACTTCTAAGGCTTTTACCGGGACATTCCTCGGGACAATGATACAGATTAGGTATTTACATTTATTTATTATTCTTCAAGGGCATATTTTTCTATCAACTCCTTATACCTTGGATGTGATTTCAAGGGTTCAAAACGAAAATCCATGTCTAACCATGCAGGTGACGGCCAGCTGGGTACAGAAAGAAGGTATTCAACCTGGTCGAGGGCAAGATCATATTCTCCCAGCATGGTGTATATAATGGACAGGTCATATACCCATGTGGTTCCGTATGTGGCATCTTCGCTCATAGATAATAAATTTGTAGCCTTCAGACCTTCATTTATGGCTTTATCCTTCATGCCCAATCCTGCGCAGGCGATGCCGAGTGCACTGTGGTAACGTGGATCATCCGGAACCTCTATTACTTTCTTTTCTAAAATTTCAACCGCTGCTACATACCCCTGTTCGGCTAATTCCTGTTCACCCAGGTAATCATATATAAATGCAGCCATCATTGTCCTGGGCATTGCCCACATTTTATGATGTACGCCCCAGATCATTGCAGTATCAGACATAAGTTCCAGAGCGTTTTCAAAATTATGTTCCCCCACTTCCTGAAAGTACCATGAAAAAAGACACCATTCATGTTCCGGATCAAGAAATTCTAATGCTTTACGGGATTTTTCAGAGACACCTTCCCAGCTCCAGTAAATATACGCTTTATATATATAAGGCCAGTTACCATCTGGGGCCAGTGCAATCGCCCGGTCGCATACCTCAATCCCATCTTTATAACGACGTGTACACCACATACATAAAACCAGGTGTGTAAGTATGTTAACATCACGCGGACTGAACTGACTGGCTTTTTCAAGCAATTGAATAGCCTCTTCCCACCTGCCCTGGGGCAAAATAATGTCTGCCTTTTCAACCAGGACTTCCACATCATAGGGCATACTTTTTTCTGCTATCTCCAGATGCTTCAGGGCCTGGTTTTCGTCCCGGTAAGCATATAAATAATAATACCCCAGTGCCAGGTGTACTCTGGGCTCTTCAGAGCCGAACTGCAATGCTTTCATTGCTGCCTGATCAGCTTTTTCAAGGCGCGATTCAGACAGATCCTGCCTTAAATAACGGAGCCTCCCATGGGCCCTTGCGAGTTCGGCATAAGCCAGGGCAAATGTTGTATCGATCTCAACAGCTTCCTGGAAGTTTTCTAAAGCCTTGATCCAGTTACTTAGCGTAAAATGTGGCTGCCCGGCGTAATAGCGTCCTCTCAGGAAGGCCTCGAATGCTTCCACGTTATCCGTTGGTTGTTTATCTATTTGCTCTATTTCCCCGGGAGACAGAACCACTTTTAATTCGGATGCAATCTTTTGTGCAATTTCACTCTGGATAGAAAATATTTTGACTTTTTCTTTTATAAAGTCGCCCGCCCAGACGTGTTTATCTGTCCTGGTATCGATCAACTGTACCCATATTCTTAATTCATTTCTCTCACTTCCAATGCTTCCTTCCACCAGGTAATTAACATTCAGTTCATTTCCAATAACAGAAGTGGTTTTATCGGTATGCCGGTAATGGTCTGCAGACGTTCTTGATCTGACTGAGAAAGCATCAATCTTTTGAAGATGATACAGAATTTCTTCCCTTATACCTTCACAAAAATAAGCCTGGGTGGTGTCATTGCTTAAGTTATTAAAAGGCAGAACAGCAATGGATTTCTCCAGGTCCGAAGCCAACCCTGACCTATACCTTTTACCGCTAAAAATATTCAGCGCAATCAGGGAAATTATTATAACAAGGCTCACATAGGTCGCTATCTTCCAGCCTGTTGTTTTTGAAAGCTTTTCAACATATGGTTTGGGTTCTGCGTCAATGGGTTTTGTTTTTTTCACCCCCTCCGGTGTTAGGTCATATACCCATGACAGGATAACGGAGATAACCAATCCGATACACAAAAGGACAAATATAAACTTTAATGTCCAATCAGGTAGTCCAAATGGTTCCGCAATAATATCCACAAACTCCAGGAGAGCAAAAGAAGCTGCGGCATATACCGGTATGATACGGATGACACGTCTGCGTTTTATTTCCTGCCAGAATTTGAAAGGATTGTCAGCCATTAGTTATAGATTATAGGATCTTTGTTATTCAAATATACACAAAATGCAGTTCAAAGTTAAACGGTTAGACATGAGTATATGACAATGTTCAGACAGTGTCAGTAATTTCAAATAATGTGATGTCACTGTTGATCACTATGAGTCAAATCAGTTAAGATCTGAAATATAGAAATTATTCTGGTCATCAACTATCCAGAGTTGACCATTTATGAATTCTATAGATAGATTACCTCCTGAATGTGTAATGTTTTGTATTTGATAGTTTTCAACTGCCTGAAAGGTGTTTGTATTAAACTTAACGATATTGTCGTACATAGCAATCCACAGAAATCCGTTTCCATAGGCCAGGTCATCAACACCGTTATTGAAAACGGCTGACTGGATAATATTTCCACTAAAATCACATTTCACCAAAGCAAATTCGTAACCAGAACCAATCCTGGCAAAAAACCAGAGATCTGAACCATCATAAGTAATAGCATCAATTGTACCATATGTGCTTACTGAAATATTACCGGTCTGACTTCCATTTACCGGGTTGCGGAAATATAAAGCACCATTATAACCGGTAATAAGGGTGTTATTGCCATACGCAATAGATCCATGACAATAGTTAATATATAAATCCTGAAGTACAGCTCCATTGTTAATATCTATTTCAACTAACTTACTGCTCCAGGGCCAGTCTACAACCCACAACTTTTGACCGGTCCATGCAAGTCCATCAATTCGATCATCGATAAATACAGTAAATTCTGGATATCCCATTTCAAAATCTATTAGCCATGTCTCATAATCAACATCGGCAGTCTTTTCAAATGTTGCAAAATAAGAATGACCATCATACAGAATTTCAAAGGTGATTTCATCATTCTCTACTGTAAATCTCATTAATTCAAATTCCAGTGATACTACGTCATCTACGACACAATAAAGTCTGGACCATAAATCCCTGATTCCAAAATCATCTTCATATAATTCATAAAAATGATCATCCGCGGTGAATATCCAGTATTTAGTTTCATCAAACCTGGATAATCCACCATCATCTGTTAATTCCCATGTTCCAATCAGCTTATCTCCGGAAGAAGTTTTTTCATTATTTTTTTCGCAGGATGATATTAAGACAACAAGCCCCAGTAAAAGTAAAATCTTTTCCATTTTGTTAAATTTTTGCTTGTGGATATTTGTTACTCAAAGTTACGTTAAATGAAAACCAAAGTCAAGTAATCAGCAATTGGATAATTGAACCATACTGATGTATCAAATAACTCTAAATTCTCTGGATTGAAAGGAATTTACTAGCCTGAATTATTCATAAAAAAGGGGATTTTGTTCTTTATTTATAGCTTAAATAGCTATATTTAAAGTCATTACAACAAAAAGCCCCTTTATACAATGATACACAAAAATACTGAAAATTTCATAC
>Ga0315543_1001099_pt1 | contig 30319 bp, 27 predicted proteins | sample SalMarSW160210MG_2_FD_203098 | JGI IMG/M metagenome (GOLD analysis project Ga0315543, IMG submission 203098) | Salt marsh sediment microbial communities from the Plum Island Ecosystem LTER, Massachusetts, United States - Salt Marsh Sediment SW1601-210 ... | reverse complement strand
AATAATTTTTTCTTGAAATGCCCGAAGTATTAATGCAGACTGTTTAAAAATAATTTCTTATCATCATGTTTTATCAGAAAACGCCAATCTAATTGCGCCTAACTTTGCATCTTACTGCGGGGTTCGTAGAGATGAGATGCGCATAAAAGCGCGAGCGATTCCCTTGTTGAGCTCTATCGACTGCTTATACCTGAATTAGCAGGAGACTAACATTTTTTAAACCCATAGAAGAAAGCTCGATAATAAATTGATTTTGTGGTGTGGCTCCCTCACACTTCTTTTTTTATTATTTTTTAACATACAAGCGGTTTAGTTCATTTCTGGCAGATCCGAGCTTGGCTCTGATTGCATAGAGCTGTAATAAAAATGCACATATCATGTACTCAAATATCGTGCGTTATCGTTTTTCAATAAAGGCAGATCCTTTTTTTGCAGTTTATTCTTTTTGTTTTGTTGATATATGCAACAGTTATGAATTAATTACAAGCTAGGCTGGAAGTCAGAGATGGAAAATTTCATGACCAGATTGTAGTGGCTGTCTTTTAGATCGGATCACCGGGAGGAAATAATGAATCAAGAGATATATGATGTTGTCATTTTAGGCACTGGACCTGCAGGACTTCAGGCGGCAATCCATGCTGCCCGAGCTAAGGTATCGGTACTGGTGATGGGTCGGGAGCACAAATCGAGTCTTTATAAAGCACATGTCGAAAATTATTGCTGTATTACTGGAATCTCTGGTCAGGAGCTGCTCCAGCAGGGCGTGAAGCAAGCCTCTGATTCTGGGGCACATTTTCTTCATGAGGATGTCATTAAGACATTACAGAAAGACGATTTGTTTATCATTTTGACTGAGAGTGATCGGACCGTAAAAACTCGAACCCTTATAATGGCCATGGGAATCTCTCGCAACCGTTTGGGTGTTCCAGGTGAAAAAGAACTGCTTGGAAAAGGTGTGAGCTATTGTGTGGATTGCGATGCAACCTTTTACAAGGGGGGCAAAGTGGCCGTTGTAGGGAATGAGTCGGCAGCAGTTGCCGGTGCCTTAACTTTGCTCTTTTACGCTAAAGAAGTCCATCTTATAGCGGAGCATTTGCAGGTTTCCGATCGCCTTGATTATCAAATTCGAGAATCTAATGCTAATATACACTTAGGATGCAGGGTCAAAGAAATAGTCGGTCAAGAAAATGTTGAGGGCTTGATATTGGATAACGAAAATAGGTTGAATGTGGATGGTGTCTTTATAGAAATAGGGGCAAAAGGAGCAGTCGAACTAGCTGCTTCTTTAGGCGTTGCGCTTGACGATGAAAAATTTCGATACATTGTCACAGATAAGCAGCAGCAGACAAATGTTACAGGCATCTATGCTGCCGGAGATATTTGCGGCCCACCGTGGCAGATGGCCAAGGCTGTAGGTGAAGGTTGTGTAGCAGGGCTTTCTGCAGCTAAGTATGCTAAGAAGTTGCGATAAGCAACTATAAATGCCAGCCACTTTCACTGTTTTTCACATTTTAATGGCCTTGTAGACCCCAAAGCAATCAGATCACCGCACCCATTTTTGCGATATCTGCCTTCGAGGTTGAAAAATTGAATACATAAAATCTTTAAGACTACGCTTTAAAATCTTCAACCCAAAACCTATGTGATTTCTGCTATTAAAACGGAAATCCGACCAAAGATATCTTGTGTCCCAAAGATATATCTGAAAAAAAAATCAAACCTGTGATACTTAATGGATATATGAATAGTTTCAGCTTTTACAGTTTTTATTCAATACGATGAGTTTCTCAGAGAAGAATTATTTCGGATTAACCCATACTGCAGAACCCAAATAATATACATTTCCGAACCCTAATTTTGCTTTAACCCCACTCTTACGTCTGTTCTAATTTTTCCCCATAAAAAAACATTTTTTATTTCATGGTACGACGGAACTTATTGAGACAATACCGACAAAATTACTGTGTGCGCGGAACATAATCCAAAAGAGGTATCTCCCCATGGAACCAAAACTTCCAAAAATGCGCACAGAATACATGACCAACCTGTATCTATCCGTTCACGAAAACCTTGAAAAATTCCTGAGCAAATTCAGGCAAATTCTCAAAGACAATTATCAAAAAATCATCGTTGCAGGCGAAGAACGATATTCATGTGGCCAGGAGCACACAAGATTAAATCCAAATTGGGAACCTTTTCAGCACCTGGAACGTTACTGCCTGGAGCAAGGGCTGGATGATTTTGAGGTCAGGGATTTTTTAAAGGAATATTTGCAGCGAGAGATTATATGTGAATGCGATATTTTGTGTGATCCGCGAGAATTTAGGAAACGGGATCTGGAGCGAATGTTTGGTTTGGATTTTGAAGGTTATGAATTGGTGGATTGAAAGTCGGAATGTGGTTTTCAAACTTTCACCAAGTCAAATCAAAAACTTTATAATGTGTATCCGTCATCTTGGAATCGAGCCTGCCGCTTCAATAGTAAACTGATCCAGATTATCGGGAAGATTCGAAAATACAATCATAAACGGAAGCTCTTTTCCAGGTTCAACCTTCAAATTAGAGTTATTGTCGCCGAAACGATTTAATAGTCGTTTCTTTATTGCTTCAAACTCCATATTGGAAAGTTCAACATCCGACAATACGTTCCCACAAAAAACCTTTTCCGCTTTCGAGAGCTTTTTATTTTTTGTAAATAACTTGCCAATGATGCTGATGAAATGCCGGGTATCTGGATATTCATTTTTAACTCGGCCGGTTATCAAAAAAAGTTTGCCTGCTTTAACATTTTGAACAAATTTGCTGTTAATATCAAATAAGTCTATTTTGAGGTTGCCCGCTGGATCAGAGAATTTGGATTTTAAACGGATATCCAGGGTCTTGTCCTGTCCGACAGTCAATGACACCCACATCTTTTGCGTCTCATAGCCATCGGCTGAAATCTCCACGTGATAGCGTCCGGCATCCAGCGCCATCCCTTGATAAAACGCCGGGCTGATGTTCAGTATTCTCACCCTTGCGTTATCCGGTTGTGTGTCCACATACAGACGGCCCTTTAAAGGCGCTTTTGGATCCAAGATCACATATAAATCCCTGGTTCTTTCTTTTTCAAACCGAACTTTCCTTGTATAAGATTCATACCCGTCTTTTTCCACTTGAATCTGATGATCACCAGGAACAACTTCGACATTAAACAAACTGGTCGATCCAACATATCGACCATCCATTAAAACCCTGGCACTGGACACGTTGGATTCAATTGATAGGTAAGCTTTTGATGGCTTTGGGGATCGTTTTTCGACAATTGCACTGTTTGATGCGACAAACACAAATTCTCCTCCCTGGTCTCCTGTATTTCGAATGGGTCGACACAAGGGCGTTTGTTCTGAATTGTTGCTCACAATCGGTGCTATGCGCGTGTATATCTCCTGTGTTGAAATATATGGTTTTTCGTTCTTTCTTAATTCTTTAAGCAATTGATAAGCAAACACACTATGATTGCCAGTGCCTCGATCGGACACCGGCGTTTTATTGCCGGAAGTCATCCCCCAGCGGCTTTTTTCGTTATACAAGTTGAGATAGTATTTGTCGTCGATGACTTGGGGCAAGGCACGTGCCTGACCAAACAGCGTGCCGGAATAGCAGGAATCAGAGATAAGCAGAACATGACGGGCTTTCATGCTGCGTATGTATGTTTGGATCAGAAAATTGTTCAGATACGTTACAGGATCTCCCCCCTCGGCATCTGAAGGTATCCACCAGCCATCATTAGTTAGACGATCAAGATCACCATGTCCGGCATAATATATGAGAATGTTGTCATCCGGTGTTGTTGATGATGCCAAATTTCGTAATGCTTGGTAAATGGCTTTTCTTGTGGCTTTATGATCCAAAAGAAGCTTGACTTTGAAACCGTATCGCTCCCGAAGAAGTTTAGCCATAGCAGTGGTATCATTAACGGCAGTTTCAAGATCCGGAATTTTTGGATCATTATAATCATTAATCCCAATGAGCAACGCACGGTATGAACCTAGTTTTCCACTCTGATGGCTCAGATCACCGATAACTGAAATGCCTCTGGAAGCGGCATTAGCGGTTAAGAGAAGGAAGCAGAAAAATATGGTTATCAAAAACAGAGATACTATTACCAGCTTACTTCTGTTGATATCCATCTCTATCTCCATCGGTTATTGAGGGTGTGTGAGGAATGTATTTCAATTTAGGAAATTTATAAAATAATTTCGATTGCTTGTCAATAAAAGGGATAAAATATCATTTTTTCTGAATAAAGATTTTAGATAGGGTTTTTGGTTTCTTGGAAGATACTTGATATTTATAATTAAACATATTTTATTAAAAAGCTGCAGGCTAGGAAGATCCATTGATCAAAGATCTGCAGATCCGAAATAATATGTATTTCCGTTCCGGTTTTCTGTCTCGGAACCCCTCTTCTGCCAGCACCAAAATTTTGGTTTTGAAAAAGGTAAATGAGGATAAGCATCTCCAGCGCCCGCTCATTTGTGAATGCAATATCTTGATCGAAAAGTCGGGAGGGTTGCTAAAAAGGTAATTCCCGGCTGCGGAGACATTAGAAGATTTATGCTGGTAGGCTGGTTGATGTATTCTTAAGATATCGTTTTCGTATCATAAAAGGTAACTGTCTGAAGTTAAAAAGGATATATTGCAAATCGTACAACTATTTCGCCATGTCTGTAGATCCTACATATAGTGGTAGCCCAAAAAATAAAAAGCATGGGTTTAAAATGACAATCCACGCTTTTTATTCGATTGGCCAAAGTGAGTAATGACAGCCGTATTGTACAGGTGTAAAATGTTTTTCTCAGTCCTCAAAAGCCCAAATATTAAAGATCGCTAATTGTATCTTCAATTTTCTCTATGGCCCTGTTTAATGTTCTATCTTTGCATTTATTATAGTCGACACGAGGGAAAAAACTTTCAGCAAATAAGGCCTCTCTATATTTCAAGTCATATTTCTTAAATAATTTCTTCAGATCATAAAGAGAATTAGAGATACTTGTTGGGATTATAATATTACGATTAATTTTTTTACTAAATTTTTTTTTATATTCGAGATCAATTATTCTCTTGATTATTTGTTTGCATTGCCAATAGAAAGATTCTATCATGGGATTAAAAAATATATATTTCAGTTTGGCCTTATCAACTAATTCATCAAGTTTTCCCTCAATTGTATCTTTTCGCGCTGTAACGCACTTCAATTTTTTTTCAACATCACATATAATAAATATATTATTCGATGAGGATCTTTCAATCATATAGTATATTTCATTAATTTGGTGAGGAATTTTATCAACCGACCCGCAGTTCTCACAGTAAGCAATATTATGGGTTGTTTTATTGATATCTTTTCTAATAAAATTTCTTTCGAATTAGGTTTGTAATAAAAAAGTCTTCAGCATCACCTTCTAAAAAAAACCACAACTTTTTCATTTACTTAACTCTGTATAATTTTGAGTTACTAATATGTTTTGTATAAAATTCCCAGTGCTTAAATTTAAATAACTCAAGATCAAAATCCAAATTTTTTTCTAAATATTTGGGAGATAAGTAATTTATTTTATATCCCTTTCTTCGTGCCACAATCCAGTTTTTAGGATTAACAAAATCGCAAACAAGGGGAGAATGACTTGACATAATAATTTGAGAATCTTCAGAATAATCTTTAAAGTAATTTACGGCATATTTTAAGGTTTTAAAATCAAGGCCATTTTCTATTTCATCAATTAGAATTATCGATGGCAGTTTAATCTTATTATCGATAATGAATGGTACTTTAGTAGACATAAATAAATGTAACATTCGATAAATCCCATCTGACCAATTAGTTTGTATTATTTCTTTAGAAATATTATTCTCTTTTAAGCTTAACAACCAATTTCGTCCTCCTTGGAATTTCTGTTCAACAAAGTGTATTTTTTCAATATAAGAAAAGCATTGTTTAAGTTCATTAATTACCTCGTTGAAAATATCAGGATATAATTCAGACCAATTGTATAAAACAGATGCTATATTTTGGCCCCTCGCATCCGGCACAATTGGCTTGGTACCTAGTACTGGAAAAATAAGATCCTTAGTTTTATCAGCTGATACAGAAACAAATCTTTGAAAAAACTCTTTTATAAGCTTTATCGTAGTGTATTCTGGATCCTCAATTGAGGTTAGCGCAGGCATGTTTTTAGGAATAAAAAATTTTTTAATTTTTGATCTTTTAGACTCGTTGTATAATATTTTGTTTTTTGAGGAGTATATTGTTTTATTATTTCTAAAAATTTCTTCGCTATAAGAGTTTTTTCCATTAATTGGTTCAATATTTAATTCATATGTAATTTCTTCTATTTTTTCATTGCTGATTGCTTCAAATTTGAATTCTGATTTAAGTTTAGTGCCTATTATTCTTCCTTTACCTGAAATTAGATTTGAAACAAAAATTAACATATTAAATAAGCGCGTTTTCCCTTGGGCATTATCACTTATTAATAAATTAAAATCGCTTATTAGAAAATTATCAATTTTTATTTCAAATTTTCTACCCCTTTTTTCAAAAGCGCTATATGATATTAATTTTAGCCTATCTCCATTTTTTTTTATTGTTCTCAAAATTTTACTCCTTTGAATGAAGTAAGGTTAGATAGTTCTTAATTCTTAAAAATAAGGTGGATACCAAATATTGTGTTATGCCCTTCACTTCAAAAATTACATGTTACTTGCCAGTATACAAAAAATTAATGAAATGTCAAGAGGTTATGATATCATTTAGAGATCAAAATCTAAAAGGCGCTACAAAAAATTGGTTTTAACCCCCAAAAGTGTCTTTTTTTAAGAAAATTTAGTTTTCGCACCCCCTGTCTGCGTGTGCCCCCGCCCCAAGCAATTCCAATCAAAATATCTTTTTCAAAACACACCACTTTTTTGTTCATAAAGCAAAAATCCACCCGAAAAATCCAATATAACGCCCACCACTATATATATAAATTCATGTATGAAACCCGGATTCGTTGAACCATTATTGTTAAACCCGTTTTTATGAAGAAAGGAGGTCGCCTATTGAATTTTTACAAGTTGTTCTGGAGTGTTGTGGGAGTTGTATTGTCCATCCTTTTAATCTCATACCTATTATCCACCATCCTGCCGCAAAAATATCTTTTTATAAGCTTTGCCGTATTGCTCGGACTTCTTGCTATACGTGAAATAAATGAAAAAGAATTAACCGAAGAGACAATAAAAAAAATATTAAAAGAAAGAGATTTGTTGGACTTTGTGCCTGACAAATTCGCGAAGCCGAAGGGAGTCCGTGCTGGGGAGCCAAAAATTCAAAGGCCGGGATAAACCTGGCCTTTTTTATTTGAAAATAGTATGTTAATTTTTTCAACCGCAACGGGAAGCGGTACACTGGAATTACGGCAAAATAAAACCTGTGCTGAGGATATCGGACGTTCGTGCAGAGCGTGCATTAGCTAAGCATGTTCTGCAGGAAGCAGGAATGGGGGTCGGGCCATATCATCTTATTGATATTACAACTAAAACGTTTAAATTTTGCCTCAAATATGCTTAAAACTTACATTTCGCACTTAGGGGAATAAGTCGCTCCATTTGAAAATATTGTTATTTGTATGAAAAATATTCAAGCCGGTCGGGAAGCTTAAGAATTTTGCTTATAACTTCAAGAGGTGTTTCCTCACCATTCGTCAATAATTCCAAAATATTCTCAATTTTATCGACATCATAGACGATGTTGTGGAAGATGATATCGAGGATGATGTTGATAAGATGTGGTAAATTGGAATTTAAATTGTTGATACTTCAGGCAAGGTAACAAGGAAAATGAAATACAAAATAGGACAGTCTGTAAAGGTTAAACAAGGCGTTCAGTGCCCGGATGATCCAGATTTTGATCTGAGTGAATGGCAAGGAAGAGTAATCGAAATAATTGAAGAAAACAATGAAGAACCTACAGTTGGTGTTGAATGGGATAGTATCACTCTTAACAATATGCCGAAAGTTTATATTAAAAAAAGTGAACGGGAAAATTTAGATTGGTCGGTGATTTATTTGTACACTTATGAAGTTGAACCTACACAACCAAGGGATTCGGAGCTTGACGTCAATAAAATTCGAGATGAACTCGGAAAGCGTTTTGGATGGATCAGTATGGGCGAGGAGGGTGAACTCATTCAATCTGTTGTTAATTCAGCGGAAAGTTTTGATGAGTTGGATGTACTCGAAGCTTGGAAGAACCATTTAGAGAAAAATCTTCAGTTTCCTTTTGAAACGTTTGTTAATGAATATCAGTCAAAAGGCCCACTGAACCAAGGAGATCTACTGAAAGTCTTTGGTATTGAGCTAACTGATGATCTATATGGTGTGATAGTAGCTTGTAGGCAGGGTCGAAAGAGATATGATTTTCCATTAGTAGATCTAAAAGTAATTGAAGAGAACTCTGAAAATGCAAAACAGGTTCAAGCTTATTGTACGTGGTTTTCTAATCGCTAATGAAATCTTGATTATCTTTTATTTTTAAAAAAGGATTATATCGCTTACAATAATGAATGCCCAAATTCCCCAAACCCTTGAATCCTTAAAAAAATCCACGTTCAGATCAAAATTCAAACTGACCAAAAAAGACCTACAGTATATTAATAATAAAGGTGTCGATACAATCAGACACCACGCTCATGGTTTCATTTCCACAAGAATTGCGCCCCAGTATCCAAAAAATGATGGTAAGCAGACCCCAATGATAGGGCACCCGGTATTTATCACTCAGCATGCCACTGCAACTTGTTGCCGGAGTTGTATTCAAAAATGGCATGATATAAAAAAGAGTAGTAACATCTCAATAACTTATGGATTAGGGTGAATATGATTAGTTTATACAACGGAACTTATTGAGAAGTTACCTCTTTTCATTGAGTTATAATGCAAACTATTTTTTAATACATCATCTTTCAAGAAAATGATAATGCATTTTAACATCCTAAAATGCGGCCGGGAAAAATAACTTGCAATTGTTTTTATTACAAGCCATGTAAAATGTTTTGATCACGCGTAGCGCACGCGCTTGCGCCGCGTGTTGGAATTTGTAATTTTGATATGGTTTGGTGTTTGAATATGGTGATTTGTGATTTTAGTGCCGTATCCGGGAAAGCAAATGGCTTCTATCTGAATCAGTTAGAGTTGACTTTGACGAATTTCTGAGGGAAAAATCATTCTTTTTTCGCACATGCTTTGCATTTCGTGTTTAATCGAGCACTTTGGAGAATATCTTACCCTCTTTAATGTTCCGAAAGAAGAGTAAAAGTTTTTCCGGCATCTTCTTGTGCGACTTTTGTCCCAAAAAAGTCTCATAAGAAAATTCTTATGGTACTTTTGAACAACAAAAGGTTAACAAAATATCTTGAACCTTCCCGTCAACATAAACGACCTTCTCACCGCCCGCACGGTTGAGTGGGAACGGCTGGAATTCAAGGCCGGTTGGAACCCCGAAGTCACCCCGGAAGTCAAGCGGCTTCTGAATGTTATGACTGGCGATTACTCCCGCAAGGAACTTCAGGAAACACTGGAGCTAAAAGATGCGGAACATTTCCGTAAAGCTTACCTCTTGCCGGCGATAAACGCTGGCCTAGTGGAAATGACACTGCCGGACAAACCGAAAAGTCGGCTTCAGAAGTACCGACTTACGGAAACAGGGCTGGCGTTGCAGAAATTGCTGGCGGGAGCAATTCGGGAAAAAACATAGGAAACGCCTATGGAAGAACAAACTCCATTTGGAAAACCTGATTACGAGCTGCCGAGCTATTTGGAAAAGGTTCAATCGCAGCTTCCGGCACTGCATTTGTTGATGCAAATGGGCTGGCAATTCAAAGGCTTTCTATTCACTTCTGACTCGTTTCCAACCGGATTGGCGCAAGCGAAAAGAAGTGCTGGACCGCTTTAGGCTTTCTTAATGTTTCTTATAAGGAGATTTTCGCTGTAAAAGTAAGTTTTACGTCAAATAGTGCCAAACATTTAAAGGCCGGGATAAAACCTGGCCTTTTTTATTGGAAAATAGTATGTTGATTTTTTTTTAAACCGCAACGGGAAGCGGTATACTGGAATTATGACAAAATAATACCTGAATTTTGCACGAGTCGGAGGCTTTCATATGCAAGTTGAGATTAGCGAAATCCCGTCATCGGGGGCACCTAAAGATTCTCGTTAATTTTCATGCAAGATTCAGGTAAAACGTCGAATGAGATAACGTGAAAGACGCTAATGTCGGTATATTTCCAAAACAAGGAGCATGTTGTCGTAGGGGCCATTTCGGACACTCATGGTATTCTTATGTCGGCGGCCATAAAAGCCCTTCACGGTGTTGACCTGATTATTCATGCCGGAGACATTGGCAATACCGGGGTTATGGATGAACTGAAATCCATCGCTCCGGTCGTGGCTGTCCGGGGCAACATGGACATGAGTGAAGACCTCAGGGAACTTCCCGAAACAGCGGACCGTATTCGCCAGGTGATCGCTGAGGAAATCCCGGGCAAGGTCGCGGCGGATAAAGCATATCAGAATGCGATGAAGAACAGCGACAAGGCGGCGGCGCGGTTGGAGCACGACAGGGCGCTACAGAAAGTGGTTATCAGCATGCTAGCTGATCATACGGAGCTGTTCAAGCAGTACAGCGACAATCCCAGCTTCAAGAAGTGGCTGTCGGATACGATTTTTGGCTTCACCTATGAGGAGGCAGGAGTGTAGCGCCGTCTCTGTAGCGCTTCCAAACCTTCGGAGGTCAACGTTTTTGGGAGTCAAAGCTGCGATCATCCGGCAAAAAATACTTCATCAAAGTGTCGGTGTTAACAACGTGCAAATCGTTTTGGGATAGGATTCATGAATGAACACGCAAAAACGCGAATGGGATTTTGAAAAGCTGGTCGGTACGATCCGACAGGTGCATGAAGAAATGGCGGCACAGGCCGGCCGGGCGGTAAATGTCAGCCTGACGATTCGCAACTGGCTGATTGGATTTTATATTGCCGAGTACGAACAAAACGGAGCGGATCGGGCGGAATATGGCACCCGGCTTTTGGAGAACCTTTCCACCCGGCTGTCGGATGGCGGTATGGAAGGTATGGCTTCCCGGTCGTTGCGTCAATACAGGCAATTTTATTCGATTTACCCGGAAATTTGGCAGACACCGTCTGCCAAAACACTCGATCGTTTGATCCCCGCTTCAATTTGGCAGACACTGCCTGCCAAATCGCAATCCGAATCGCCTCAATATACAAAACCTGGCGTCCCGGCGTTAGAACTGATCCAAAAACTCTCCTTCAGCCACTTTGCTGAACTGATAACGATTTACGACGAAACCAAACGTAACTTTTACGAAATCGAATGCATGCGGGGCAATTGGTCGGTCCGGGAACTGAAACGCCAAATTGGAAGCCTGTATTATGAGCGGTCAGGTCTGTCCAAAGCCAAGAAAAAACTGGCGGCGCTGGCTCATGAAGGCGCGGAAACCGATGCGCCGCGACTGGCGATACGCGACCCCTATGTCTTTGAATTTCTCGGATTGAAGCCAAAGGAAGTCATGAGTGAATCGCACCTGGAAGAGCAACTACTTGATAAATTGCAGAATTTTTTGTTGGAGCTGGGCCATGGGTTTTGCTTTGAAGCCCGTCAGAAACGGATTCTAATTGGGGATACGCACAACTTCGTCGACCTCGTTTTTTATCACCGAATTCTCAAATGCCATGTGCTGGTGGAACTGAAAGTTGAACAATTCAGCCACGAAAACATCGGCCAGCTCAACACCTATGTGAGCTGGTACAAGAAAAACATGATGTCGGAGGGGGATAATCCGCCCATCGGCATTCTTTTGTGCACTCAGCGCGACCGAACATTGGTCGAATATGCCCTGGCCGGCATGGACAATGGACTATTCGTATCCAAATATCAGCTTAAGCTGCCAAAGAAGGAGGAGATGCAGCGGTTTATTGAAGAACAGGTTCGGGAAACGGGATCATGAGCGAATACCAATACTACGAATTTCTCGCCATCGACCGGCCGCTGACAGAGGATGAGATAGATGAGTTGCATGAAATTTCAACGCGGGCCACGATCACGCCTGTCAGCTTCACCAATGAATACAATTGGGGGGATTTAAAGGGCAATCCGGACAAGCTGATGCAGCGGTATTTTGATGCCCATGTGTATGTGGCCAACTGGATGACGGCCATTTTCATGGTGCGCCTGCCCATCGAGGCGCTGGCCAAAGAAATCGCTGAATCCATGGATGTGCCATACGTTCTGGATTTTAAGGAGACCAAAACCCATTGGGTCATTACCTGGAGTTTGGAGGAGTCCGACAACTATGACCGCTTCGGCATGGAAGACGGCCGCGGCTGGATGGTGCGTCTATCCCCGGTTCGGGATGAATTGCTACGAGGGGATATCCGCAGTCTTTACATCGGATGGCTGGCGGTCCTAACCGGAGAAATGATGGATGACGATGAGATAGAGCCGCTATCTGTGAGCGGATTGGGGAGTTTGACATCGGCCCAACAGGCGCTGGCAGAGTTCCTGGAGGTGGGCCCGGACCTGCTGGCGGGTGCCTGCATGGACAGCCCAGCTGCTCAAATCGAGGACATTTCAGAAAAGGACGTGGATATGTGGATCGATGCCTTGCCCCGGGATGAGGTAAAAGCGGTCATGAAACAGCTTTTGGAGGGCAAAGGGCATCAGACCGAACGGTCCATCAAGAACCGGTTCGCAGCCTGGCGGCGGAGCCTGCAGAGCGACAAACCCGAAGCGCCCCGGCGCACGGTGGGAGAACTGAGGAATAATGCCGAGAAGGCTCAACAGATCCGGATGGAAAAGCAAAAACGTGACCGCAAGCATCGGGAGATCAAGCGCCGAAAAGAACGCGAGGCGTATCTGAAGAATCTGTCCAAAGATTTTCCTAGGGCCTGGAAGTCTGTTCAGAAGACTGTCGAACGGGGATCGGGCCTTGCTTATGATGAGGCCTGCCGCGCCCTTGTCGACATCTCCGAAGCCTATGCCCTTTTTGCGACCAAGAAGCAATTCCAAAAAAAATTTAAAGAATTCATGGCCCGTCACATGCGGCGCAAGGCGCTGATTCAACGTCTGGTGAAGGCCGGTATCTGGAAGGATAAATAAAAGATGAAGCCACGAAGCCCCAAGGGGCGTAAGAAACTCGAAGCTTTGGACAAGTTTATCGAGGAAATCACTGTCGACGCTTATGGTGATGATGAGCAGCTCTGGGCCTTTCGGCAGGCCTTCGAGGACGACGTCCAGCTACCGGCCGACGGATTTGTCATCGGGGAACCGGTTTCGGTGATAGCGGTTGACTACGATGGCAACGAGCGACGTGGACTGACTGCAAGATGTCGCCGCGAAGACGGTTCCGAACATGTGGTTGCGGTGTCCGAGGTCGTGTTTACCCAAGCTTCGTTAGGCGCACGGCACATCGCTGCCTACCGCAGGTGGCTGAACCTCGATCCCTTCCCTGCCGAAATGCAGGTTGCTTCCCGACGTAAGCGGCAGCACGATGCCACAGCCGATGACATCGACCTGAGCAAACCGGTCGAGCTGGTCGCACTCTCGGTCAAGGAGCGGGCCGCCCGGTGCCGTTTGTTGGGAAGTGACAGGGTCATTACTCTCCGTGCAAACCGCCTTTGGGACGTGGTGCCTGGTGCGATTGTCACGGTCAAGCCACGAAAACATTGGCGTTATGCTGGTCATCCGTATCTCTCCGGAGAGATTCAATCGATCCGGATCGAGGTAGATGCCCTCGATCTGGTGCCCCTCGGTCTTGAGGACATGGGCATGTGGAATCCCAAGGAACACTATTGGGGAGAAGAAGACGAGCCCATCGAGGGGTGGGCCAAACCGATTATCGCTCGTGGATCTCGTCCAATGTTCGAGATGGAGCAGGTGTTACCCTGTGAAAACCCTGATGATCCTTTTGATGATCCCATTACTCAATCCAACGATCTCAAAGATGCTGGGAAACGGGCAGAGGCGGTAAAGATCTTGATGGAGCTGTGCCAGGCAGATCTGCGCTGCCTCGATGCCCATTCGCATCTGGGCAATCTCGTCTTTGACCACCGTCCACAAGATGCCATTCGACATTATGAAGTCGGTCTGCGCATCGGTGAGCTATCCATGGGAGACGACTTAAATGGCGTGCTGCCGTGGGGTCATATCGACAACCGCCCGTTTCTGCGCTGCATGCATGGCTATGGGTTGTGTCTCTGGCGTCTTGGGCGCTTTGACGAGGCGGAGCGCGTTTTTCATCGGATGCTCTGGCTAAATCCGTCGGACAACCAGGGAGTGCGGTTTCTAATTGATGAGGTGAAAGCTAAAACAGCATGGGAGGATCGTGAAAACGACTAAAAATCAAAGGAGTACCGTGAGCCCCGGAAATCGAAAACAGATGGATCCGCTCGAACAGGCCATCGAAACGGCACTATCTCCGGGAATCTTCATCTCCTATAATTCCGCCTGGTCGTTTGTGGATGATGTTCAGGATGTTGCGAATGACATTGGGAAAATCATCAAGAAAGAGCCGGAACGAGCAGCGCATCTGTACGAAATCTTCATCGCCGCTTGTCATGAAAAAGCCGATGAAATTGACGACTCGAGCGGCAATTTCGGCATGCTGGTTGAGGATCTGTTTCGTGGTTGGATCAAAGCCCGCCAGGCTGCAAACGATGATCCGGACGAGACTGCAAAGTCGCTGCTTTCTTGGATGGAGGATGATCCCTACGGATTTTGTCATGACCTTGATCGTGAGGTTGTCAACGTGCTCGACAAGAAGGGTCTGGACGCATTCGTTCAGCAAATTCGCTCCAAGTTCGAATCCACTCTGACCCAGGATGACAAGGAGAAGAGCTTCCCCGGATACGAACGCCGAAGGTGGGGCGGAGCCCTGAAGAACCTGCTTGCAGCCCAGCGCAACGTTGACGCCTACATCGCGCTTTGCGAGCAGACCGAGCTCAAAGCCAGGGACTGCAAGGCCATCGCCAAAATATACAGGAACCGGAGACGCCCTGAAGATGCACTTTCCTGGGTTGAGCGAGGCTTGAAGATTGCACGGTTGGACAGCCGAAAATCCTATGAAGAATACGAATTGCGCGAGTTAAATAGGGCGTTGTTTGCCAAGATCGGTCGGGCGGAAGATGCGCTTCAATCAGCCTGGTCCGAGTTTGAGTCACACCCCTCCACGTTCACATACAAAGAGTTGATGCGCTACGTACCGGCTAAGGAGAAAACGGCCTGGCACCAAAAGGCCATGGCGGCATCAGAAAAGGGCGACCTGTCTTCGCAGATTGAACTCTGGCTCGAGAAAAAAGAGAGCGACCGGCTCGTATCGCGCCTGCGCCGGGCTACGGATAAGGAATTGGAAGATCTTAGCCACTACCGGACCGAGCCATTGGCGCGAAAGCTGGAGCGCTCTGATTCTGATATTGCAGCCAGAGTGTACCGTGCGCTCTGTATGCGGATCGTCAATGCCGGCAAGAGCAAATATTACAACGCAGCGCTCGACCATATCGAGCATGCCAAGAAATGCTACACCAAAGCCGGTCTAAATGCCGATTGGCAGGTGGCGGTTGCCGATGTGCGCAATAGGCACTTTCGCAAGAAGGGATTTATGGCCGGGTTCGAGGATATCGTCGCCGGCGCACCCAAGCATGTCGAACCGCCCTTTCTGGAACGCGCAAAAGCACGTTGGCCAAGAAAATCGAAGAACAGATGAGGGGAACAACTCGCTGGTTCACTTTCTGGATGAATTACTGTGACATAATACGACAAGAGCTGTGACAAGCTGCAACATGGGCTGTCGAGGCAAGGCAAACCGGAAATGTAATTCAACGCTGCTTCCGCCTCATCGGGGGCGGCCTGATCTTTGATAACCCATTGATATTAAAGGTTTCCAGTTAACTGCGGGAGAAAGAGAACGGTTATGAAGAGGGTTGCACATGGGGAGCCAAAAATTTAAAGGCCAGGATAAAACCTGGCCTTTTATATTTGAAAATAGTATGTTAATTTTTTCAACTGCAAGGGGAAAAGGTACACTGGAATTACGACAAAGCTAGAAAGTCAGATGAGGGCGCTCATGTCGGTATATTTCCAAAACAAGGAGCATGTTGTCGTAGGGGTCATTTCGGACACTCATGGTCTTTTACTGCCGGCGGCCGTAAAAGCCCTTCACGGTGTTGATCTGATTATTCATGCCGGAGACATTGGCAATACCGGGGTTATGGATGAACTGAAATCCATGGCTCCGGTCGTGGCGGTCCGGGGCAACATGGACATGAGTGAAGACCTGAGGGAACTTCCCGAAACAGAGGCCATCCAGGTGGGCGATGTCCTGCTGTATATCATTCATGATATTCAGAATCTGGATATCGCTCCGTCGGAGGCTAATTTTAACGCCGTAATCTTTGGCCATCTCCATTATCCTTCTGTTACGGAACTCAACGGCGTGCTCTTTGTAAATCCCGGCAGTGCCGCACAGCCCCGCCAGAATTCTTCGGCGACGATGGCCTTACTCCATATCCGGGGAAATTCCATAAAAACACAGATCGTGGACATTGTTGATAGATCGGTGTCCAAAGAATAGATCCGGCATGGCGCATAAGAATTATGAAATCAGAAAAAGTCAAAATAAAAGTTGATGATGAGTATGTATCCGCGGTTGTTTCAACCCCTGATACTTTGAATGCGAACAGCAAGACCGGTATGATATTCGCCCATGGTGCCGGCAACGATATGAATCACCCCTTGCTGGTTTCTGTATCCGAGGGACTTGCCGAACAAGGCTTTATCACGCTGAGATTCAATTTTCCATACAAAGAAAAGGGAATAAAACGGCCCGATCCGCAAGGGAAGCTGATTCAAACATGGTTATGTGCATATGATTTCCTGAAAACCGAGTATACGTACAACATCCATACGGTCATTGCCGTTGGTAAATCCATGGGAGGTCGTGTGGCTTCCCAGATGGTTGCTGAAGGATTGATGGATGTGGATCGACTGATATTCCTGGGATATCCTCTGCATGCCCCGGGTAAAAAGGATAAGCTGAAGGATGCACATCTGTATCATATAAAAGTGCCGGTACTGTTCTTTGCGGGCACCAGAGATTCATTATGTAATTTAAGACGACTCAATAGCGTTCTGGATAAGCTGACATGCAAATGGGATTTGGAAATAGTTGACGGTGGGGATCATTCATTCAAACTGCTCAAGTCTGATCCACGGACTGAAGAGGATGTTCAGATCCAGGTATTCAGTAAGTGTCTGGATTGGTTGAAGACAGATTGATGCATAAGGTTTTCACCATAGCGTCTTAGCCCGGATATTTCACGAGTGCGAGGCGTTCATTTCGAAAATTTTCATGAAATATTCGGGTTAGAGGTATTTGAAAGAAGTAAACATGGTCATCAGACCCTCAGTTGGTGTGGCAGTTATCGTCATTAAAGATAATAAGGTGTTGCTGGGTAAAAGAAAAAACGCTCACGGAGCGGGAACTTGGGCATTCCCGGGTGGTCATTTAGAATTCAACGAGTCCATTGAAGAATGCGCCAAACGAGAAGTCTTTGAAGAGACAGGAATACACATCAAAAATATCAGGTACGGCACGTTTACAAATGATATTTTCCGAGAGGATCAAAAGCATTATGTTACCCTATTCGTTATTTCAGAATATGATGATGGCGATCTTGAGTTAAAAGAGCCCGGAAAATGTAAAAAATGGGAGTGGTTTTTTTGGAATGAGTTGCCGGAGCCAAGATTTTTACCTTTGAAAAATTTATTGAAGCAAAAACGGGCATGTTTACAAATAAAAAAATCGACCGCTGGTTTGGGATGACTTGTTCAGCTTAATAGCCAAATATCACTCTGCTCCAAAATAGCCTCGACTATTTTGGAGTTTTGGTTAATATAGCCACATGCGTTATATCGCTCCATATATTCTTGAAGATTTAAACAAAAAATGGCACAAACCTTGTCACAAATCTGTCGTAAAAATCATTTTCCATTTTTTAGTCTATAAATAATTCGTTGGGTTTCTTTTTCTGAATCTGTCTTATCCTGTATCCTGACTTACCCTGCGATAGAGGACCGGTCGGCTTTTTTTCTCCACTTTGTCCTCATCCACGGCACGCCTTAACCAGTCATCCAACTGAACTTTGCGTACTTCGAGTTCTTCGGCCAGATCTTTGGGTGATCGCCAATCCTCCATTGCTCCCATAAGTAGCGGAAGTATTGCTTCATAAACACTGGTAGTAGCTTTTACGGTTGCAGGTTTCTGAGATGGGTCGGTATCGGCAATCAAATCGGATGGTTCTGAATATGTTTCTAAACCTTCTTTTATGGCAGCAACCGCCGGTTTTTCTGCATACGGTTCACCAAAAAGAGACATCTGCCTTCTCGATGGCTGGCGGTGGACTGCCCTTGACTCCTGTAGAAACATGGTCAAATTTTCTTTCAATGGCGGTTTTGGAAACGGCCGGGCCCCAAGTTCTAATAGGGCATGGTTACCCTCGGGTATGCCTTCTTCATGACGTACGAATACGGGGCGCGCACCGTCTCGCCTCAGTTCTTCAGTTGCTCCGGCCCAGGTACCCCCCTTTTTTTTTGCAGCGCTGACGACCAATGCAAAATCCGCCAGCGCATAGATATACTTGTTTCTTGTCATGGCATTACCTACGTTAAAACGGGCGTCCGGGAAAAAAGGTGAAACCAGAACCAGCCGTTTTTCACGAATTCCAGCTCGATACTTACCGGCCACGGCCGCTTTTATCAGGCTGTCGGATAAAACTCCCACAACGGTTCCTCCTGCTTCTAAAGCCGAGAGCATAGCTATTTGATCCACGCCACGGGCACCGCCCGAAACAATCTGTATCCCCTTTCGTGCGCTTTCTTCTACAACCTTGCGAGTAAACGTTTCTCCTGGAGTGTCAATGTTCCGTGAACCAACTACGGCCAAACCGCCCCGTAGTAGCAGGTCAATGTCACCCACACCGTATAAGACCGCAGGTGCATACTTTTTAAGGTGCTGCTTAAGGCGTTCCGGGTAAAATGCATCACTGCGACAAATTATCCAAATACCGTTATTGGTCCATTTTTCGACGGCTAAAGCCATGGCTGCTCCCCGCGAAAGCAATATTTTCATTCTCGCCACATCTATTCCTGACGGAAATGTTTCCAATAGACGGCTGCCAGCATTTGTTAGCAAGTCTCCAGGCCTTGCATGACGGTCTATCATCAATTCCGCCAATTGATTATATTCACGCAAACTAAAGGGTTTCACAGCGTTGCCCATATCTTTCTTGCCAAAACGACTACATAAAAGCAAAATGGCCTTGGCATCATTGGTAAGCTCTTTAATATTCATATCCACTTTCTTATCTTCCTCGAGGCGAACTTACTGCCAAAACAATCGGAAACACCGCCGGACATCCGGTCTCGCGTAGCAGTGCAGCAATTACAGTTAATGTCCAACCCGAATCCACCATATCATCCATCAGAAGAACCGGCTCTTTTGGCATTTCAGCAACCTTGACTTCAAAGGCACCGTCCAAATTACGTGCCTGCTGAAAACTGTTTTGCATCTCCTTTTGGGGACGATTCGATTTGATCTTTTTTACACATGACATAAAAGGAATTCCGAGTTGCGCAGCCAACCGGGCGGCAAAATCGGGTACAAGTTCGGGATTGTCCAAAGATGGTACACAGGTCATCCAGGTTGATTGCGGTTCGGGAGTCCAAATGCTGATCATCTGAAGGCAACCATCGATCAGTTCGTCGGAAAAGTGTCTGTCTCGGTATTTCCCATCTCGAACCATTTGTCCCCAGCCGGCATCCCCCCATAGAGACAGAGCGCGGCCTTCTTCAGCCATCAAATCATAGGGTATTCTGCCCGAAAAACTGTAACTGAGAAATGCCCCCTTAGGCCATTGCTTTCTCGGTTGGATTGTTTGATGGCTGCGGCGCAAGTAAATGGCTGCCGTATTGGCCAACTCCGGGCTTGCGATTTCAGGTAACAGCGGTTTTCCTATACAATTGGCGCAACGGCCGCAGGATTCGGCGTGCGGGTCGTCCAACGCACGGGAAAGAAATTGCATCAGACATTCTTTAGTCTGCATATAGTCGCGCATTTCCTTCTGCTCCGCACGCCTTAAGGCACATAACTGTTCGATGGTCTCCTGATCCAACGTATAGTCAATGGGGGTGGTGTACCACCGGGTAACCTGCTTTATCACTGGTGAGGGTGATTCCACTGAAAGAAATTTGATAGTTTTCACAATATCACCATAGCGCAAATTGATTTGCTGCTGTAACATGGGAACCGAAAGTCCATCTTCGGACCGGTTCAAAGCATCCAGAACCCGCTCCACATGTGCCTGTGGCGGAAACGCGGTACGAATGAAAAAATCGGTGATCTCATCATCCTCGTGTCCGCTGAGCAGAATCCCATAAGCTTCATCCACAGCCCGGCCGGCGCGCCCGACCTGCTGGTAGTAATGCACCACCGATCCGGGCCGCTGATAGTGGATAACAAATCCCAAATCCGGTTTATCAAACCCCATACCAAGGGCCACGGTAGCTACCAGCGCCTTGATTTGATTTTTCAACAATCGATCTTCCAGTTCTTCGCGATTTTCAGCATCGGAATAATAAGCTCGGGCATCTATCCGGTTTTGTCGCAGCCACTCGGCAACCCTTTCTGCGTCCCTGATGGTCAAGGTGTAAATAATGCCGCTTCCGGGAATCTGTGGCAACTGCTCGGCCAGCCAGGCCATACGCTCAGCCGGGCTGGACATCCAGATGTTTTGTAGTTTTAAAGACCGGCGAACCAGCGGTCCGCGCTGGGTCTTCAGATCACCAAGTTGCATTGCCACGTCGTTGACCACGCGGTCGTTGGCAGTAGCCGTTGTGGCCAGCACCGGGATGTTCGGCGGCAAGGCGTTCAGCACGCGGACAATACGACGATAATCGGGCCGAAAATCATGTCCCCAATCGGAAATGCAGTGGGCCTCATCCACTACGAACAGCCCCACCCGTCCTGCCACCGGAATCAGTATATCTTCCCGAAAAGCGTCATTTGCCAACCGTTCCGGCGAGATCAGCAGGATATCCACCGCGTTGTTTAGAATTTGTTCCTGAACGTCCTCCCACTCATCCGGGTTTGTGGAGTTGATGCTGGCAGCCCGTATACCGATTCGTTCAGCAGCCTGGATTTGATTGCGCATCAGGGCCAGCAGCGGTGATATCAACAGTGTAAAACCTCCGCCTACATCCCGGAGCATACGGGTGGCCAAAAAATAGACCATGCTTTTGCCCCATCCGGTTCGCTGCACCACCAGCATCCGATTGCTGTGGAGTATAGCCTCGATGCATTCCCACTGGCCGTCACGAAAATCGGCCTTTGGATTATCCAGCGCAATACAAAGTAGTTTTTTGGCTTTTTCTTTCATTCGGTTCAATACGATTTAGAGTCTTTATCAGCTTCGCTTCTTTCGCGTTTTTGTCTTCTTTGGTTCGATTTCGCACAAATGTTCCAGATCGTGTGCGATGGCGATAGAGAGGTCGGTTTTGCACTTTTCACGAACTCGGTCCGGCCAGATACTGTATGCCAGATGCGCCCAATCGTACTAACCGGTTTCCAGATTTTCCCAACAGGCTTTAAGATCATTTTGCCAGTTAAATGGTGAGGGAAATGGTATCGCGTCTTGAATTGTGGATAAGACACCGCTATTCACTATTCAAAATTTGCCACCATTTCTCTGAACATATTCAGCAAATTTATCTCTGATACCAGAACCTATGGAAGTAACAATATTGTTGTATGTGTGAGCTAAAGTATCAACTTGTTCTCTTATGTTTTTTTGCATAACATTAATATTAAATAGTCGGCGTGGTTTTATTTCGTATATGTTGGAGATATCCAATAAAATGGAACCGTTTAGATTCGTGTGCTCTCCATTACTGATCTGCAATTTGTTTCTTTTGCAGATATCATCATACAGAAATAAAATATTTAAATAGTACAAGAATTAATTAAATCTGTATTCAATGATAGTAAATATTGAAGTAATTATAACCTTGTCCCTATTTTCCATTCTCCATTTTCACGGCAGCTGAAAACGTCTGTGGTTGTACCAAAGTGAAAGCCTCAGAGAATTTCCTTATAACCTGTATGTTTTTTCCAACGCTTGCAAGTACTCGATTATTTTTCTAATGCTTTCAACGGTACTGGTTTCCTCAACTGTGTGATAATTAATAGAAGGGAACTGCACAGTAGCACCTTGGAATACATGATCTGATTGACTAATAAGTCTTCCGATTTCGGTGATAGTTTTTGTTTTACTATCATCTGGACTCTTAGTTTTTAGATAATATCTTACTTTGCATTTCTTGCCAACGTCGATTAATTTATTAACGAAATCCTTTCCAAAGTCGGCCTTGTCGTCAGATACTCCAAATACAATGTCAACATCATTCAAGTCTATCTGACCCTCTACACTGGTCGTATCTAAAACAATAATATTATCGTATTTGAATTTCCCCAGAAAATCATCTATATACGTCCAACTCATACCGATTTCTTCCTCAGTTGTGAATAGAATCGAAAACCTGGATTGATATTTTAGGAGTAGGTATCCAACATAAAGAGACAGTACATTGTCAATTTGACCAATGATTGTATCTCCGACTACATGAATATCAGGCATGTATGCTATAGGTAAAGGGAATGATTTATCATGCCAATCAATCCCACTTATACTAAAAATCATTTTGTTATTTGAGTCGATTTGACAATCAAAAACAGTTCCTTCACCAAAAACCTTTCCACTTTCGGGATCATACACGCGGACATCTCTGTTCCTAAACCTGTTACCAAAAACGATGTTGGGCTTGTATTTCTTGGCGTAATTCTCATATCCGTAATAGTTTGAGTAAGTAATCATTTCTCCAGTATTAACGAGACCCAATCTATCAATATGAATTGTTAAAAGAATCTTGTTGCTTTTGTTTTTGGAGATGAAAGCAACATATCTATCGGTAACAAGTCTTTCATGGTTTGCCGCATAAAAATATCTGCTAATATACTTGAGCATAGGCTTTTCAAAGCATGTAACACTAGGGATAGACGCTAACTTAGATATTTTTCTTCGGCCTATCATTTTTCCTCCAACCATTTTGGATAACTAATTTCGTAGTTGATATCTATTAGATATCAAACTTGGACTGTAAGTATCAAATCGTGATTGTTTCTCAGATATCCATTCCTGATCTCAGCTCTGGTGTTTGCTGTGATCTATTGAGATTATCTCATCCAATTTCAGTGGCAAGGAGTTTCGTATTTAGTCCGGCTTTTTTGTTAAATTCTTGTTTAATACACGTTTTCAGATACACCAAGCCAAACTTACCGGAAATGGCCTCGTTAATCCTTAAAAGGATATCATCGCCGGAAAGTGTAAGAATATGCTCATTGTTTCTTACAATAATAGGGGTGTTATCTCCTGCCTTTATTTTTTGTAAAAGCACATCTTGAGCGTCTTGGAATATTGACAGATCTAGTGTCTGCTCATTGTTTGTCCATCGATAATTAATAAGTGTCCTGAAATTAAACCTTGTTTCGGTATAGGCTGCAAAATAATTGAGGATGCTTTCGGAGAGCTTGTTTGCTTTTTGTTTGTTGTCCGTGGCCATTTTATTCTTTTATTTAAAAATAATTATAAAAAGACGAAACCCCTTATCTCTTTATGGAGTTAAGGGGTTCCTTTTTATCATACAAACCTCCACCGGTTATGGTTTAAGTGAATGCTATGAACATTTTGCAAACAATTAATCCATAATAAAAAAATAGTCAAGGATACTCATAAATTAGCTTGTATAACCCGGACGCTGTGAGCAGGCAGCACTCTTATTCCTTTTTTTTCATAATCCTTGGTGTCTTCGTGTCTTTGTGGCTGAACGTTTAAATCTTTTTTATTCTTAAATTAAGCTCGTCGAGCTGGGCCTTGATGGCTTGAGCAGGGGCATTGGTCAGCAGGCATGCCGCTTTCTGAGTTTTTGGGAAGGCGATGACGTCCCGGATGGAAGGCTGTGCGCACAAAATCATTACCAGTCGGTCAAAACCGATGGCTATCCCGCCGTGGGGGGGGGCTCCGGACTCGAGAGCCGAAAGCAGAAATCCGAATTTTTCCTCATAGGTTGCCCGATCCATTCCCAGTGCTGCAAACACCCTTTCCTGCAATTTTCTTTCATGAATACGGATGCTCCCTCCGCCGATCTCCGAACCGTTTAACACCAGGTCATACGCCTTGGATCTGACGGAAAGCGGGTCTTTCTCCAGCAGGTCATAATCCTCTTCCAGAGGAGCCGTAAAAGGATGGTGCAACGCCTGGTTCCGTTTTTCGTTTTCATCAAACTCCAGCAGTGGAAAACGGGTAATCCAGACAAAGCTGAATGTGTCTTCATCTACCATGCCGAGTTTTTTCCCCAGAAAGTTTCGAAGATTTCCCAGGGCCTCGTTGGTGACCTTGGGCTGGTCGGCCACAAAAAAGACAAGATCGCCGGGCTGCATATCAATGCGCTTTGCAAGCGCCTGTTTTTCATCGTCGGTGAAGAATTTCGCGATCGGCGATTGCCAGGAATCTTCACGCATCTTGATCCATGCCAGGCCTTTGGCTCTGTAAATGGAGACAAATTCGGTCAAATCGTCTATCTCTTTGCGTGTAAAATTGATGCACCCCTTGGCATTAAGCGCTTTGACGATGCCCCCCTTTTTAACAACATCAGAAAAGAGTTTGAAACCCGCGTCCTGCACAATGTCCGAAATATCCGCGAGTTCCAGTGCAAACCGAATATCGGGTTTGTCCAGCCCAAAACGGCCAACGGTATCATCATAGGAAAGGCGCTCAAAGGGGGTTTTAAGGTCCACGTCCAGAGCATCCCTGAAGAGGTTGACCATCATGTTCTCTGTAAGGTCCATCACATCGTCTTCTCCGACGAAGGACATTTCCAAATCGATCTGGGTAAACTCCGGCTGGCGGTCCGCCCTGAGGTCTTCGTCCCTGTAACACTTTACAATCTGGTAATACCGGTCAAACCCGGACATCATCAGCAGTTGTTTGAAGATCTGTGGGGACTGGGGCAAGGCGTAAAACAGACCCGGGTTCACCCGGCTGGGCACCAGATAGTCCCTTGCACCTTCGGGTGTGCTTCGGGTAAGCACCGGCGTTTCAATATCGATAAACCCGAGATTGTTCAAATATTGTCTGATGGAAGCGGCAGCCACGTGCCTTTTGATGATGTTTTTTTGCAAAAGGGGGCGCCGCAGATCGATGTGACGGAATTTCAGCCGAATATTTTCCGAAACATCCAGGTTGTCCTCAATCATAAACGGCGGGGTTTCAGCCACATTTAATATTTTAAGTTCCGTGGCAAAGACTTCTATCTCACCGGTTTTCAATTTGGGATTGGTCATGCCTTGTAGTCTTTTTTCGACGTTCCCCCGAATGCCAATCACATATTCACTTCGAATGGCATGGGCTTTTTTATGGACTTTAGGGCTGACTTCAGGGTTGAAAACAACCTGCGTAATCCCTTCCCTGTCGCGCAGGTCCACGAAAATCACTCCTCCGTGATCCCTTCGGCGCTGCACCCAACCCATGAGCACCACTTCCGTACCTACATGGTCTGCTCCGAGGTCGCAGCAGGTATGGGTTTTTCTCATATCTCCAAGTTTATCTGACAATGAAATAACTCCTTTCAACCTAAAAGTGCCTAACCCGGAAAAGCCCGCCCTCCTGCCAAACGGAGTAAGGCGGACGGGCCGGAACCAAAAATATTTGCCACAAAGGCACTAAGACACGAAGGATTTTATTTTGTTATTCTTTCTTAGTGTCTTGGTGCCTTTGTGGCGAGAAGAAAATCGTCCTCGCCAAAGGCGAGTTCCACACTTAATTTTTTATATCGTTAATTTTGCTTTTATATTTTCCACAACATGTTCGATAGGAATTGTTACCTGTTCTTTTGTGGTCATATTACGCAAGATAACCGATCCTTGTTTAATCTCATTATCGCCGACGATCAGAACATGTGTTGCACCCAGCCTGTCTGCCCGTTTCATCTGGCTTTTTAAACTTTTATCGCCAAAATCCATCTCGGTTTTAATCCCCTCAAGGCATAACGCAGATTTCCATTCATAGGCAAGAGACTGGCTTCTTTCACCCAGTGCGGCCAAATAAATATCCGGCGTTTTGATAAAATCATTATGATTAAGTCCTGTAATTTCCGCCAGCCTGTCAAAACCGATGGCAAAACCGGTTGCCGGGGTATCGGGTCCGCCAAGGGCCTTAACCAGGCCATCGTATCTGCCACCGCCTGCCACAGCACTCTGGGCGCCTAATGAGCCGGTCTGAATTTCGAAAGTGGTTCGGGTATAATAGTCAAGGCCCCGGACCAGCCTTTTATCGATGGTAAATGGGATCTTGATGGCGTCAAGGGCTGTCTTGACGGTTTCAAAGTGTTGGCTACATGCCGGACATAAATAATCCAGAATGGAAGGTGCATGCGCCATGGCCTTTCTGCAGGCAGGCACCTTGCAGTCGAGTACACGTAATGGATTCCGGTCTTTTCGCCGGACACAGTCTGAACAAAGATTTCCGGTGGAAGATGTCAGAAAATCGGAAAGTAAGGCTTTGAATTTTGGGCGACATTCCGGACAACCCAGCGAATTGATATGTGCTTCAACATCGGAAACAGACAGTCTTGAAAATAATGTTACCAGCAGAAAAATCAGCTCAACATCAACCAGCGGAGAATCCACCCCAAAAATTTCAGCATTGATCTGGTAAAACTGCCGGTATCTTCCCTTTTGGGGCCTCTCCCGCCGAAACATGGGGCCGATGGTAAAATATTTTTGGACCGGGTCCTTTGAATATAATTTGTGCTGGATGTAGGAACGACAAACAGATGCCGTTGCCTCTGGCCGCAGGGTGATTAGACTCCCTTTTCTATCCGGAAAGGTATACATTTCTTTTTCCACAATATCGGTATCTTCACCAATGCTCCTGGAAAACAATTCCGTACGTTCCATAATCGGAATACGTATTTCCTTAAAACCGAAATCTTCAAAAAGAGACCTTGCGTTTTTTTCGATATGCTGCCAGAGTTCTACTTCCCCGGGAAGGATATCTTTAAATCCTCTGATTAACTGTATCATCCTTTATTTTTTTTCCCAGCGCAAAAGTTCGGTTACCTTGCTCAGGGTGCTTCCTTCTTTGATTTCTTCCCGGATGCGGTTTTCCTTCTCAAGCACGTCCATGCTCCGGTTTGCATACTCCACTGCAATGGCACGCGGCAGTACGACAACGCCATCATTGTCACCCAACAGCCAGTCTCCGGGTTCTATGCGCATATTGCCCACCGTAACCGGCACGCCGATCTCTCCGAATCCTTTGGGCTCTCCTGCATTGGGCATGACAAGTCTGCTGAAAGCCGGAAATTGCAGATCTATGATTTCCGGACTGTCTCTCAGAGCGCCGTCAATGACCACCCCGGCCAGGCCCTTCTGCACGGCCGAATGGGTTGCCAGTTCTCCCCAGAGAGCCGGCCCTGCGCCGCCGGCGTCGATGACGATAACATCACCGGGTTCAGCCACATCAATGGCCTGAACCGGTTTGGCCCAATCTCCCGGATACGTTCTCACGGTAACTGCCCGACCCACCATTCGGATGCCGGGGAAAAGCGGTCGAATTCCTTGCAAAACTCCACCGCGGTGCAGGGCATCGGACAGATTAGGCGATGATACCAGTTCCAGAATTTCCTTTATTTGAGCTTCTCCCTTTCTCTTAAAAAGGGTGGTACTTATGCTCTTACCGGTATCGATTCCCCGGCGGATATCCCGGGTTGCCTGTTCAGGGTCCATAGCCTTGCTAATGGCGCCCCCCACAATGACTATAGAAGCACCGGCCTCCACCGCCTTGGCGGCGGTTTCAGAATTGATGCCTCCGGCCACTCCCACCGGAATTGTCAATGCCTGGGAGACCTGTCGTAAAATTTCGAAAGGATCTTTTCCTTCCATTTGTTCATCAATGGCGCAATGGACCGTTACAATGTCTGCGCCTAACTCCTCAACGAATTTGGCTCTTGACACCACATCTTTAACCGCTATCATATCGACGACAATTTTGGCGCCATAGTTCTTGCCTGCCTGGATACACTCCCGGATGGTCGCATCGCTGGATGCGCCAAGCACATCTACAATATTAGCACCCGCTTTGGCCGCAGTTTCAACCTCAGTTCGACCGGTATCCATAATTTTCATATCCGCCACAATGGTTTTATCAGGGTAAAGCTTGCGAAGTTCCCGGACGGCGTGGAGACCCTCGCTTTTGATGAGCGGCGTGCCTGCCTCAAGCCAGTCAGCTCCGCCGGCAATGCCGGCCTGGGCGTTTTTCAGAGCCCGTTTCAAATCTACAAAATCTAATGCCAACTGCAGGATTGGTTTCATGTTTCCTCCTTTATTCAATGACGGTATGTCGTGATGAAACGCTACCGACATCTTTTTTTCTTTTCTGGTAAATTTCCAGAACTATCGCCTCTAAGAAAAGAAAGGCAGATTGTTCAAACAGAGAGCCGGCCGTCTGCAATGAATGGGGCTCACCCTCACGGCAAAGCTTGGTGGTTCCGGGAATATGGATGCTCATATCAACAAGCGAGGCGATTCTAGATTCCATATTTCCCAAAATCCCGTAGGTTTTTGCGTGGTATTTTTTAGCACTTTTTACCGATTCTAAAGTCGACGGTGTCTCTCCTGATCCGCTCAGGACAATGAGCAAATCATCACGGGTAATGGCCGGAGTGATGGTTTCACCACAAAAATAAACAGTAAAGCCCAGATGCATCAGGCGCATACAAAAACAGCGAAGGATAAAACCGGCTCTTCCTTGTGCGGAGAAAAAAATGGATTTAGCATCCAATATACTCCGGATAAAATCTTGTGCGGCTTTATCACTCAGGCGTTGCACCAAGGACCGGTTTTCCTCCAGGACAGCCTCTATCATTTCCCGGATGGTGATCGTTTTACCATTTTTATAAATTGTCGACATCAGATGATGTTTCGTAATTTCTCTATAAGTTCTGGTGTATTAAATGATAATACTTAGGCCCCATAATTTATTGGGATGTTACAAAGTATAAATTTAACATATTGAAAAAACTTGCTGTTGAAATTCCAAAGTATGGCGAAATGGTTTCAGTGTGTCAAGAAAATATTAACCACTTCTGCATATGCCGTAAAATTGTTTTTGAGCCGAGAAGTCTTGACTTGCAAGGTCTTGTTGATTATATCTTTGTCACGTATTGTTATAGAGCCTTAATTTTGTGTGAGCCGGAAGCTTTCATATGCAAGGTAATAATTGAGAACTTTATGGAGGAAATATCGATGGATTTTAAATATCATCTCGAAAGCGCCTGGAAAATGACACTGCAGTATATTGCCCCCCTAATATTCATGACTCTTGCCATGATTGCCATAAGCGTCATTACGTTAGGTATTCTGGCGCCGGTAACAATGGCCGGCTATATGCACTCTATTCTGCTGCTGATAAGAGAGAGACGCGAGCCCAAGGTTCAGGATATTTTCTCACAAATGCGACTTTTTTTGCCCCTTTTATGCTTCGGTATTGTTGTCTTCATTATAACCATGATCGGAATGATGCTTCTTTTCCTGCCCGGAGTAGCGTTTTTGCTTGCGGTCTCATTCTGTTGCCTCTACATGCTACCGTTAATGACAGACAGAAATATGGGCCTCATTGATGCTGTCAAGCAAAGTTATTCAATGGTTACAAAAGAGTCTATTGTGGACCAAATAGTTGTTTTTATCCTATTTATAGGCATATGTGCGATTGGAAGCTCCGTATTTATAGGTTCTCTTTTTACCCAGCCTCTGGCAACAATCTTTCTGCTGTCAGTCTATGAAACGCTCGGAAAGGCAAAGCCTGCGACACCGCCTGGTCCGCCTCCCGCTCAACCACCCGTGACCGGAGAATAATTAAACGTCTCGGAAATTCTACAACTTTCCGAAAATAAAGGTTTTTTGATAATAACTTGTTGTTAAACATCTCAAACTCGTAGTGTCCATCCAGAAATGGTAGATTTTGGTTTCCGGCAAGGCCCGAGCGAGTTTTCAACCGCAGGCATAGCGCGCTATTTCGAGGATTGAAAACGAGCGAGAACGCCGCCGGGGGCC
>Ga0315543_1001096_pt1 | contig 30373 bp, 31 predicted proteins | sample SalMarSW160210MG_2_FD_203098 | JGI IMG/M metagenome (GOLD analysis project Ga0315543, IMG submission 203098) | Salt marsh sediment microbial communities from the Plum Island Ecosystem LTER, Massachusetts, United States - Salt Marsh Sediment SW1601-210 ... | reverse complement strand
CGGCCGAGGTATTCAACTCAATGACGGTAGAAGCTACTAATGGAGTTATGGTAGAATCCTTAACACCAGACCCCTTGAGGATAGCGGAATCCAACCTTAATATTGCCCCTATCCTGTCCTAATGATGCGGGCCACCTCAGAAGTAAAATCAGAGACTCAAGCTAAGGCTGGGTATTCCGAAAAGGGTATCCAGCCTTACTGTATCCGGTCATGTTTGCGTTGATTTAAGGTAAGTCTTTCCTCACTTATTATAGACATAACTAGCGATAAGGAATATAATTTTACCAGGTATGGTTTCTCAAGACAGACTGCACAGATTGCTATCACGTGTGGAAATAGATTCTGCAGTCAAGCGGCTGGCTTCTGAAATCGCCAGTGATTATCATGATAAAAATCCTCTTCTCATCGGTATTCTCAAAGGTTCTTTCGTCTTTTTAGCCGACCTCGTTCGTCAGCTTGATTTTCCTCTGGAAATTGATTTTATACGTTTGTCCAGTTATGGTAGCGGTCAGCAGACTTCGGGTAAGGTGAAAGTGGTACAGGGCCTGCGCTCGGTGGTCAGGGGCAGACATGTGCTAGTGGTGGAGGACATAGTGGATACCGGTATCACAGTTGCTTTCCTTATGGACTATCTGAAGAAGAAAAAAACGGTTTCATCGCGACTCTGTGCCCTGACGGATAAACCGTCCCGACGGCGGGTACCCGTTACTATCGACTACCTGGGTTTTAACGTGCCGGATAAGTTCCTGGTAGGCTACGGCCTGGACTATGATGAAAAATACCGCAACTTGCCTGATATCTGTATCCTGGAGGAGTAATTTTGAGTCGGCTCAATCGATTAATATCCGTAGCTAAAGGCGAATCCCCCGCCGACCTTGTCCTGACTAACGCGAAAGTAGTAAATATCTTCAACGGCGAAATCGAGACGGGTAATGTAGCCGTTTGCGGGGACAGGGTAGCCGGAATAGGGGACTATAAGAAAGCGAAGCGGGTTATCGACTTAAGTGGCAAATACCTGGCGCCCGGTCTCATTAACGGACATACCCACCTGGAAAGCTCCATGCTGGATGTCGGCCAGTACGCGCAGGCGGTAGTGCCACACGGCACTTCGGCAATAGTAACCGACCTCCATGAAATTGCCAATGTCTGCGGCATCGATGGTATAAAGTACGTGCTGGATTACGCCCGGCGTTTACCGTTGGACCTTTTCTTGATGGCCCCTTCCTGCGTGCCGGCGACTCATCTGGAGACCTCCGGGGCTAATCTGGGCCCCGATGATATACGGCGTATTTTACGATATAAGGAGTGTATCGGCCTGGGCGAAGTGATGAACTATCCCAGTGTCCTCTTTGGCGATGCTACTATACTGGATAAGATAGCGTCGGCGCGGGGTAAAGTGGTTGACGGCCATGCCCCGGGTGTTTCCGGTAAAGACCTTAACGCTTATATCGGCGCCGGCATCTATTCCGACCATGAGTCGGTTACGCTGGCCGAGGCCGAAGAAAAGTTGCGGCGGGGTATGCACGTCATGATTCGTGAGGGCTCCACGGAGAAGAACCTGGAAGCTCTGTTGCCATTGGTTACCGATAAGACATATAAAAGGTGTCTCTTCGTGGTTGACGACCGCCATGGCGTTGATATTCTCCATGACGGCGATATCGACGCCGTGGTGCGTAAGGCGATAAAGTTGGGACTCGACCCCATACGGGCGATTCAACTGGCCACCATTAACACTGCCGAGTATTTCCGCCTGGAGGGGCTGGGGGCGGTGGCCCCGGGCTATTACGCCAATTTCATCGTACTTGACGGTTTACGCGATTTTAGTGTCGGGATGGTCTTCTATCGTGGCCGACTTGTAGCGCGAAAAGGGAAACCGCTATTTGAATTACCCGAGCTTGAAGGAAATAGACTGACGGACACGGTCAATGTTAAGCCGTTTACTTTAGATGCACTAAAGTTAAAAGCCTCCGGGGAGAGTCGGCTGGTCATTGAGGTCATACCAGGCCAGATTATTAACCGCAGGAAGCAGATAAAAGTGAGGGTCGTAGATGGATTTGTCATGCCTGACACCACACGTGATGTTCTTAAAGCCGTGGTGGTGGAAAGGCACCGGGCTACGGGCAATATCGGCATCGGGATGGTGACGGGCTTCGGTTTGAAGAGGGGGGCTTTGGCCTCCTCCACCGCGCATGATTCCCATAACATCGTCGTTGTCGGCACCAGTGACGAAGATATCTTCGCGGCCATCAAAGAGGTCGAGCGTTTACAGGGCGGACTGGTAGTAACGACTGGGGGAAAAGTAGTAGATAGCTTGGCCACACCTATTGCCGGCCTCCTGTCAGACGAACCGCTGGAGAGAGTGGTCGCCGGACTGGAGAGGCTGGAACAAGCGGTGGCTAAAGATTTAGGTGCTACCTTGCCGGCTCCCTTCGCCGCATTATCTTTCCTGGCGCTACCGGTCATCCCCGAGCTGCGGCTGACCGACCTCGGCCTGGTAGACGTGAACGAGTTTAAGTTGATAGAATAACTCAACAGGTAATACGGGGGATAATTGCATGCGTCATTCTGCTATCGAGCCTATCTTCGATAATCGCTATGATGCCGGGCGCAAGCTCGCTGAAAGGCTTGTCGAATACGATGGAAAACAGGTGATAGTGCTGGGCATCCCCAATGGCGGCGTGGCCGTAGCGCTCAGTGTCGCCCTGGCGCTGAATGCCGACCTCGACCTTGTTATCTCCCGCAAGATTCCGCTGCCCCTCAGCCCGGAGGGTGGTTTTGGTTCTATAACCGATGACGGCACCATGATATTAAACGAGGAGGTCGTCAAGCAGGCCGGCCTGAGCCATCAGCAGATTAACTATCAGGTAGGCCAGGTGAGGTCGGACATCCGCAGTCGCAGCCTGCTCTATCACGGTGAAAGGCCGCCGCTATCTGTCACCAGCCGTACGGTGATACTCGTGGATGATGGCCTGGCTTCAGGCTATACCATGAGAGCCGCTATAGAGTCGCTGCGCCGCCGCAAGCCGGAGGGGATAGTCGCTGCGGTGCCGGTGGGGCCGGAACACGTGGTGAAGGAACTGCGGGAGTTTGCCGACAGGGTGGTGACCTGCGCCGTCGGCACGGAGTCGCTCTTCTATGTATCTGACTACTATCGTTACTGGCATGATATTAAGGATGAAGAAGTGCTCCAGTGCCTCAAGGAATGGCGGATGCGCCGCTACGGCGTTAAAATCGAGCTGCCGGAAAACAGGTAGAGGAAGCTTTATGATAACGTAAGCTTCATGTAGATTCGCCATAATAACGTGGTTTTTCACAGACTCCAGGTCGAGGGGGATATTAAAAATTTGCAAAAGGAGGGAGGTGAGAAATATGCCACGATTTATCGCCGTGCACACTCTGCCTCATTCTGAACAGGAACTGCTCGGAATGCTGAAGGAGATGGCACCCCAGATTCCACCTGGCTTTACTTGGAAGCAAACCTACTGCGATTTTGACAGTAAAAAGCATTTCTGCGAATGGGAAGCCCCGAGCAAGGAAGCCCTCGAGCAGGCCTTTAAAGCGAATAACCTACCTTACGACGCGATTCATCAAGTAAGGCTGTTCAACGTGGCCAGTATGGAAATGGAGCCGTAATCGCTTCGGCGGAGAATCAGGTATCTTAAAAAGGGGACGTTGCAACGGGCGTCCCCTTTTGCCTGTTGTCCCGTTGTTAGTGGTAATACGCCTGTCCCCCGCCTATCCCCCCGCCATACCGCCGTCCACGTTCAGGACCTGTCCGGTAATGTACTTAGCTTCTTCGGAAGCCAGGAAAGCCACGGCCTCGGCTACATCCTGTGGAGTGCCGATGCTTCCCAGGGGGATGTGCTCAAGAAGAGCCTGCCGCTGTTTCTCGTCGAGTTGCTCCGTCATCTTGCTTTCGATGAAGCCGGGTGCAATGGCGTTGGCGGTGACGCCGCGGGAGCCGACTTCTTTGGCAATGGACTTGGTCAGGCCGATAATACCCGCCTTGGCCGAGGCATAGTTAGCCTGGCCGGCGTTGCCGATAATTCCGACCACGCTCGCGATGCTGATAATCCTGCCCCAGCGCTGCCGGAGCATATGCCGCAGTACCGCCCGCGTGCAGAGGAAGGCGCTCTTCAGGTCGATATTAAGCACGGTATCCCACTCCTCGTCGGACATACGCATTATCAACTGGTCGCGGGTAACCCCGGCATTATTCACCAGGATATCGATTCTCCCGAAGTGGCCGGCAGACGTCTCGACAAGGCGGGCGACATCATCCGGGGAGCTCACGTCGGCGGTAACTGCCAGGGACTGGCGTCCCAGCGTCCTGATTTCTTCCGCCGTTTTTTCCAGTGAATCGGCCGCGGCGGCGATATCATTGACGACGATATTGGCGCCGACCCCGGCCAGTTTCAGGGCGATGGCCCGTCCGATGCCCCTCGCGCTGCCTGTAACGATAGCCACTCTATCCGTAAGCTCCATAAGCTGCCCCCTATTTTGTTTACTGGCCCAGACTCTTGACTGCCTTAAGGTCGCCGATGTTTAGCGTGGCGACCTCTTTGTCAATTCGCCTGATGAGTCCGGTGAGAACTTTGCCCGGCCCTATCTCGATAAAGGTGGATACTCCTTCCTTCACCATGTATTCGATGGAACGCTGCCACTGCACGGGATTGGACAGCTGGTTTCGCAACTCAGTTTTAACGGCTTCGGCGGTGGTCATAGGTTCAGCGGTGGTGTTGCCGATAACGGGGATAGTTGGTGCCTCGAAGGAGGTGGCGTCGAGGTATTTTATCATGCCTTCAACCGCCGGCTGCATCAGCGGGGAGTGGAAAGCGCCACTCACCTGGAGCGGTATGGTGCGGCTGGCCCCGGCGGCGGTGGCCATCTCCATGGCTTTAGCGACATTCTCAGCGGCACCGCTGATGACAATCTGACCGGGACAGTTGATATTGGCAATAACGGCGTCGGATTTCCGGCAGATTTCGGCAAGTTTCGCTTCATCCAGAGTGATGATGGCGGCCATAGCACCAGCGCGCATCTGCCCGGCTTCGTGCATCAAACGGCCTCTCTCGCGAGCAAGCCGGACGGCGGTACTGAAATCGAATACTCCGGCTACTGCCAGGGCTGTATATTCGCCGAGGCTGTGACCGGCCAGAAAAGCGGGCTCGGGCAGATTTTTACCATTAGTTTCACGGGTAGCTTCAAGGTAGGTGTAAGCGGCGGTCAGCAGGGCGGGTTGGGCGTTTATCGTCTGGCGGAGTTCTTCTTCCGGACCTTCAAAGCAGAGTCTGGATATAGAGAAGCCCAACGCTTCATCAGCCTGTTCAAAGATAGCCTTGGCTGATTTATTGTTATCGTAAAGGTCACGCCCCATGCCGACCGACTGAGAGCCCTGGCCGGGGAATACCCAGGCTGCTTTCGTCATCCTAGTTGCTTTCCCTCCTCGTAAGTAGCTATAAGATACAGGGCAGATTCCCTGCGTAGACTTGAAATAGAGGTAACAAAAAAGGAGAAGTCCCTCACCTGGTGGATAAATTAGCCGGCCGCTTTTTTCGGTCCTTTCATCTTGATGACCTCCCGCCCGTTATAGGTTCCACAGGTAGGACAGGCGTGATGGGGTTTTTTAGGACTATGGCACTGGGGACAGATATCCAGTGCCGGCGGTTTCAGGGCATTATGGCTCAGCCGGTTTCCGGCGCGTGATTTGCTTTTTTTCCGTTTTGGTAGAGCTCCCATATATTACTCCGTTCAATAAAATGTTATATTGTCATGGTTCTAGTAGTTTTATCAATTCAGACCAGCGGGGGTCTGTCTCCTGTGCCGGGCAGTCACATTTCCCCTGGTTCAGATTATGCCCGCATCTCTGGCAAAGTCCGGCACAGTCTTTATCACAGAGCGCCTTCATCGGGATAGCTATTACCGAATATTGACGTATCGCTTCCGTTAAATCCAGGGTGTGATGTTCGTCAATGGTAAAGTTACCGGCCTCCTCTGGCAATGGCAGCGGCGCCCCGCTGGCTACATCTACGGTAGGTAAAAACTCCTCTTCAAAATTTATTTTAAACGGGTGACGGAACTGCCCCAGACAGCGATTGCAGGTAAGTTCCACCTCGGTGCTCAATGCACATTTTACCAGGATACTGCGCTGGGTACGTAATAGATGGCACTTACCCCGGACCGTATATTTTTTCCCGTCACCGATAATATCAGTCGCTTCGTTGAGTTCGCAATCCCGTGTCGACCCGATGGCTTCTTGAAGCAACTGGGATACATTAATCTGCATACCACCTCGCCTCCACTCCAGCCGGCTTCAGTATAATATTATAGGGTAAACGGGGTGCTTGTGGCAAGCGTGGAGGGCTGGGAGACAAAAATCAAGTTTGAGAGACGCAAACATAACCATATTTATGATTTGAGGGGGGCTGCACCCCTCTCGCTGCGCACTCCTCTTTAGAGGGGCGAATTACATTGCGTGATAAGCGGTAGATGGTGCGAGGGCTGTTTGGGTGGGAATAGATAAGAAATGATGGGGGTTGGTGGGGGGTGTATTCCAGCCTACGCTGGAATGACAAGGGGGGTACGGATTCTTCGCTGCCCCTTCGCTTTGCTCAGGGCTTTGGCTTAGAATGACAGGGGTGGGGTGCCGGTAGCTTACCCGGTTATTTACTGGCCTTATCGTAGTCGCGCGCCGGGCCGGCGGAGAAATGGAAAATGGGCGTGTCAATTCTCCTGAGAATCATCGGACAGTGCTGGAGTCCCTTCGGGATGAATACCATGCAGCTTTTAGTGAGGATGTGTTTTTCATCGCCCAGCCAGAGCTCGACCTCTCCGCCCAGGTCGTGGTAGTCTTTTGGGTTGCTGCCGAAGAACGCCAGAATTTCGTCGAAATCGTGAGTATGGGGTTCCACTACGGCCTCGGAGGCGGTATGGAACCAGATGCACTCCGCGTAGAAGCTCCCTTTAACCACGTTGTCGTCGAGATAAGCGACCGGAACGGCGATATGGGGAAGCGCGGCGGAGAACTCTTCGTTTTCCCTGGTATCGTGCTGCGGCCTGCCGTTATCATCGCTAATGATGTATTTTCCGTACTTTGTCTTATCCATCAGTGTCTATTCCTTTCTTCCGGCGTGATAAACGCCCGGCTATTGCTCTTTCAGCTTTTTAATGAGCAGGGGCACCACCTGAAAAAGGTCGCCGACGATGCCGTAGGTCGCTACCTCAAAAATGGGGGCATTGGGGTCGTCGTTGATAGCGACGATGACATCCGAGGTCTGCATGCCCGCCAGGTGCTGGATAGCCCCGGAGATGCCGCAGGCGATATAGAGTCTGGGGCAAACGGTCTTGCCGGTCTGGCCCACCTGATGGCTGTAGGGAATCCACCCCTCGTCCACCGCCGCCCGGGAAGAGCCAAGGGCCGCTCCCATGGCTTCAGCCAACTCGGCAAGCAGCTTGAAATTCTCGGGTTTGCCCAGTCCCCGCCCGCCGGAAACGATAATATCGGCGTCCTCAATCCTGACCGTCTCGGTAACATCGTCGATAAAGTCGAGCAGCTCTGTCCTGGCGGTGACGCCCTCTTTTTTGAAGTCCACCCTGATAATCTGTCCCTGCCGTTCGGGGTGGGGGGCGTCCTTTTTAAAGACGCGGGGGCGGACGGTGGCCATCTGGGGTCGATTGCCGGGGCATATAATAGTAGCCATGATATTGCCGCCGAAGGTGGGGCGGGTCTGCAAAAGTAGCCTCTTTTCCGTATCGATATCCAGTCCGGTACAGTCGGCGGTAAGGCCGGTGTTTAAAATAGCCGCCACGCGGGGGATAAAGGCGCGACCCAAGGCTGTGGCACCGGCGATAACTATCTCTGGCCTGTATTCCCGTATAAGCTCGACGAGCTTGTGGGTGAGATAGTCCTCCTGGTTATCGGCAAGGTCTGGGCTTTCTACCAGATAGACTTTATCGGCGCCGTAAGCTACGAGGCTTTCCATATCCTGAACGTTGTGGCCGAGGCAGACAGCGTACAGTTCGGTCTGTAAAGTATCGGCCAGTTCCCGGCCGCGAGATAAAAGCTCGTAGGCTACATTTTTCAGGACGCCGCGCCGCTGCTCGGCGAATACCCAGACGCCGCGGTATGTATCGCTTATTTCTTTGGTTTTCTGGGGTGCTTCGATAGTAATTGCCTCAAAGCTACAGGCGTCCACGCAGGCGCCGCAGAGGGTGCAGCCATCCTTTATCTGCACCTTATCATCGACGACGTCCAGCAGACCGAAGGGACAGGCCGGTATGCAGTTGCCACAGCCTGTACATTTATCAAGGTCGAAATTAATACCCGTATCCATCAATCAGTCTTTCTTCTTACTTTTATCTTCCTCCAGCGTTATCGCCTGCCATTGGCACACATCAACACATTCACCGCAGGAGATACAGCCTTCTTTAACGCGGCATTTCATATCCTCCACCTCCAATACACCGACCGGGCATACAAAAGTACAGGCGCCGCAGCCAGTGCATTTAAGTAAGTCAATCTTCACTCCCATTAATAAAAATTCCTAGCATAAGCCGGCATTCTTGAGTCTATCAATTAGTGTATCCACCTGATTTTCCACGTTGCCTTCCAGTATCTCGGCCTGGTGGACTCTCTGGGGGAAGAATATCTTGATAACCTGGGTAGAGGAACCTGGAAGGCCTACCATACTCTCATCAACGCTCAGTTCCTGTATGCCCCAGGTGTCGATTTTGGCGCTCTTGGACTTCGTGATGCCGCGCAGCGAGGGGAGACGGGGCACGTTAATTTCCTTGGCGACGGTGATGACGGCGGGGAGAGTGGTCTCTAAAATTTCATGGCCTTCCTCCACCATACGCTTTACGCGAAGATAGCCGTCTTTTATATCTTCAATCCGGCTGACATAGGCGACGAACGGCACATCCAGCATCTCCGCCAGTTCCGGTCCCACCTGGCCGGTATCCCCGTCGATGGTCTGCCGCCCGCAGATAATGAGGTCGTAATTATCCAGTTTCTTGACGGCGCAGGAGAGTGTGAAGGCGGTGGCCCGGGTATCGGCGCCGCGGAAAGCGTTGTCGCTTAGTAAAACAGCCTCGTCGGCCCCGAGCGAAATGGACTCCCGCAGCGCCGCTTCCGCCTGGGACGGGCCCATGGTGATGACGGTGACCTTACCCCCGTCCTTCTCCTTGAGGCGCACCCCTTCTTCGATGGCGTAGGTATCGAAGGGGTTGATGATGTTCTCGATTCCCTGGCGGATGAGGGTATTGGTCTGGGGGTCGATTTTAACTTCGGTGGTGCCGGGCACCTGCTTAAGGCAGACGACAATATTCATGCCGTCCTGGCCTTCCTCTTCCTCAGGTTGATAGCGATGGCGTGTCTGAGTATCTGGTTGGTGCCCTCGTATATCTGGAGGATTTTAGCATCCCGCATCATTTTCTCCACCGGGTAGTCGCGCATGTAGCCGGAGCCGCCGCAAATCTGGACGGCATCGACGGTAACTTTCATGGCGGCATCCGAGGCGAAGACCTTGGCCATGGCCGATTCCTCGGTGACGTTTTTGGCACCGCTATCGACATACCTGGCGGCAGAATATACAAGAGCGCGGGCGGCCTCGACCTGTATGTCCATGTCCGCCAGCATGTTCTGGACGACCGGCATGGTGATTAAGGGCTGGTCAAACTGGACGCGCTGCTGAGCGTAGTCCGTGGCTGCTTCCAAAGCCCCCTGGGCCAGCCCCACCGCCTGCGCCCCGATGCCGGGTCGGGAGCGGTCGAAGAGGCGCATCGCCTGGATAAAGCCCAGCCCGGGCTTTCCGAGCAGGTTTTCCTCCGGTACGAGGCAGTTTTTAAAGACGAGTTCTCGGGTGGCCGAGGTGCGGATACCCAGCTTCTTTTCCTTTTTACCGAAGGTGAAGCCGGGGGTGTCTTTTTCCACGATGATGGCGCTGGCGCCGCGGGCGCCCTTTGATTTATCCGTCAGGGCGATGGCCGTGTATATTTCGGCCTCTCCGCCGTTGGTGATAAACTGCTTGGTGCCGTTGAGCAGGTAGCCCCCCTCCACCTTTTCCGCCGTCGTTTTAATATTACCGGCGTCGCTGCCGGCGGTAGGCTCGGTGATGGCGAAGGCGGTCAGCTTCTTGCCGCTGGCGATATCGGGGAGGAATTTCTTTTTCTGCTCGTCGGTGCCGTATTCCATGAGGGTCATGCAGCCCAGGGCGCTGGCGGCATAGGTGACAGCCACGCCGCTGCACACCCGGCTGAGTTCTTCCACGACCAGGCAGAGCTCCAGGCAGCCGCCGCCCAGTCCCTCGTATTCCTCCGGGACGAAGACGCGAAACATATCGGCGGCGGCTAGGTCTTTAACGATGTCCCAGGGAAACTCCTCTTTTTCATCGAGCTCGGCCCGGACGGGCAGTATTCTTTCCTCGGCGATGCGCCGGGCCAGGTCCCTGATGGTCTTCTGCTGTTCATCAAAAAAGTAGTCCAAGGTATCGTTCCTCCCTCCGTAAACCGGGTCGGGTAAAATATCTAACCTGAGTTCTGTTTTTCCGGGACTAATTTAAGGTTCTCGAAATCGGCGGATGCGCCGTTGAATTCAAGTTAAATTATAAGCAGTGTCGTGTATCTGCGTCAAGGCGGGGGCGCTATCTGCCTGCGGTTGATAATATATACTCACCCCCTTTGTCCCCCTCTAGCTACGCACTCCCCTTTTTTGGATGTGGGTGTAAAACGGGGGTGAGGGAGAAAACATTAAATCCTATAACCCAACTGTACCCCAGAGAGGGTGTCAATCTATCCCCCTAACCCCCTTCCTTTGGAAAAGGAAGGGGGAATATTTAAAAATAGAATAGTGCTTATTGTTTCTTTTATATAAAGAGGCCAGTGCTGTGAATGACTAAAAAATACGCCGCCTACTTTACCCAACCAAGGGGGGAAGGGGGTTAAGTAATTACGGGATAAGCCGAAGATGACACTGGGTGGTTAGGGTGGGAAAAGATAAGAGACGAGGGGGGTGTGGTGTAATAAATGGTCAGGCCAGTTCTTGAAGTCGTTTCATCACTTCTTCCACGCTCTCCTCGGCGGTGGAGGCGCCGGAGGTGACGCCGATATGTTGCTTACCTCTGAGCCAGGCGGGTTTAATATCGTCAGCGGTCTCAATGAGGTGTGTCTCGGTGACGCGGGCGCACAATCCGGCGATGCGGTTAGTGTTGGCGCTGGAGCGTCCCCCCACTACCAGCATGAGGTCGGCCCGGTGGGCCAGTTCCAGGGCGGCGGCCTGCCGTTCCCGCAGGTCATTGCAGATAGTATCGATGATGTGTATCTCGGAGTTTTTCGTCAGGGCGAGGTCAATGATTTTCTTCACGAACCCGGCGAAATGAGCGGGCACCTCGGTAGTCTGCGAGAGGATACCAAGTCGGCACGGCAGAGGGTCGAGTGCGGCGATAATTTTTTCGTCGGTAGTGGCTATTCCCTTCCCCTTTGCCCAGCCGAGGATACCTTTAACCTCGGGGTGGTCGGCGTCGCCGAAGATGATAACGAAGAAGTCGGACCTGGCCAGCCTGGCGGCGGCGGTCTGGGCGCGGCGCACGTTGTGGCAGGTGGTGCTGATGACTTCGTTGTGATGGGCACGAATCTCCTCCTCTAATTCCGGACTGACGCCATGAGAGCTGGTGACGATGGTGTCCCCCTTGATATCGTCGATTTTACCGACGACCCTGACGCCTTTTTCGGAGAGCTTTTGCAGCACCTGCTGGTTGTGGACAACCGCCCCGAGGGTCTCCACGCCGCCGCGCTCACGGGCCACTTTTTCCAGGATATTGATAGCCCGTCTCACCCCGAAGCAGAAGCCGGTCTTACCTGCTTTTTCAATCCTGGGCATTTTCTCCTCCGGCATAGACGCCATGATATTCCGGTGGTAAAAGAGCAGCGATTTTTCTCATAATATCGTTAATCAGCCGGTTACGCTGCTCCCGGGTCAGTTTACCGTCGGTGGTTGGGGGGTTGAAAGGCCTGCCTATGGTAACCGTGATGCGCGGTCGGTGCAGCAGGCACCATCCCAGCTTCCTGAGCTTATCGGTACCAGTGATGCCGACCGGCAGTACCGGAACACCCATTCTGGAAGCGATTAGCGCCGCGCCGGGCAGGGCCGGCTGCATCCGGGCATTACTGCTCCTGGTACCTTCCGGGAACATGATTACGGAGACGCCCTGCTTCAGCCAGCGTTCCGCCGTGTGGAGGACTTCCCTATCGACGCCGCCCCGCCTAACCGGGAAGGCGCCGAAGTTCTCCACCCAGAAGCGTGTCCACCCGTTCCGCCACAGCTCCTCTTTGGCCATGAGGACCGATTTTAATTTAATACTGGCGGCGACGATAGGAGGGTCGGCAAGGTGAAGGTGATTGCAGACGATGAGCACGGGACCGTTAGCGGGTTCGTTTTCACGGCCCCTGACATGCCAGCTTCCCACAGGAAATACCAGTAGACGTATTAATACCCTGCCGAAGTAATAGACCCAGTGCATTTGATAATGATTATATAGCGTGGGGAGAAGGTAAGACAAACTTTATGTGGCTAGAGCTCTGTAAGCTTCCTCTTAATTTCAGGGATAGTATTTTGCGCGGCATGGCGGCCCCGGGTGATTAGCTCCCGTGCTTTCTGAAAATCGCCAGCGCCTATGTGAAAAAGGTCAGGCTCGATGACAATATCCGCATTTTCCAGGCTGGTTCGTGCCAGCGAGTAGGTGGTGATGTAGATGGACTGCATCATTATCTGGAAAATATTTGGTTCTTTGTGGGCCGATATACGCTTCTGGCTCATCTCGCTCAAGCGGTCGGATACGTCCGGGTTAACGTTCACAGCAATAACGAAGTCGGCCCCCATTTTCCTGACTACCTCGACAGGTACGGGGGTCGTCAGGCCGCCATCGACCAGGTATCTGCCTTCGCGTTTGACCACGGTAAATATGCCGGGTATGGAGATGCTGGCGCGCAACGCTTCCGGCACCGAACCGCTATCGATAACTATCTCTTCGCCGGTATCGATATCAGTGGCGACACAGGCAAACGGTATTTTAAGGTCGGTGAACTTGATGTTGCCGCCTACATAGCCGGAGATAAGGTCCTGTATTTTCTTGCCCTTGATAAAACCGGTCCTGGGGAGGGAGGGGTCTATCAAAGGGGCCATTCTTTTCCAGCCGGTGTCCAGAGCGTCTCTGGTGATGCGGGTGATATCCTGGTCCCAGGCGTAACCGGCGCCGATAACGGCGCCGGCGCTGGTGCCCGCTATCAAATCGATGGGGATGCCTTCCTGATGCAGAACCCTGAGGATGCCGATATGGGCGAGGCCGCGCGCCGCGCCGCCGCTCAGGGCCAGGCCGACCTTTTTTCCGGGTGAGCCGGTGGTGCTCATGTCTATTCCCACAGCTCCTCGATGTCTTTTTCCGTTTTTTCAGGCTGTCCTGCCGAAGTGAAGTCCTTATAGGACTGGGCGGAGCCGTATTCGCGGGGCTGGAACGCCACCGGCATGGGCACGGCGTGGCCGAAGATGAGGGCCTGCTGCTTGGGGGCAAGGCGGGCCAGGACGGATTTAAGCTCGCTCTTGCCGGAGACGCCGGCCAGAACGCTATCAATATCCCTTTCGTTATCGAGGAGGCAGGTAATCTTGGTGCCCATCTGCGACATCACCTCGGAATCGATACCGCTGGGGCGCTGGTCGATGACGAGCAGGGAGACGTTGTACTTGCGCATCTCGCGGGCGATGGTGCCGAAGATGGTCTGGCTGGATACTTCGGGGTTGAGGAACTTATGGGCTTCCTCGATGGTGATGACCAGGGGATTGGGCGCCGCCGTGCCCTCGGCCATAGCTTTCTCCGTCCGCGCCTGGTACTGGGCATAAATGCGGCGGGCGAGCATGTTCGCCACGAGCACGTAAGCGGTAATATCGCGGTAACGGCCGAACTCCAGCACCACATTGACTCCGCGGTCGAGATGGTCGAGGATGCTCTTGACGGCGTCGACCGGGGCGTGCGGTTCGATGAAGGGCAGACGCTGGAAGGTACGGAGACCTCTCTTGAGGGTTTGCAGACTACTTTCGTGTATTTTTGTCTCTTCAAGAAGTTTTTTTATTTCTTCAGAATCTTCTGTTTCAAGCGTATTCTGTATCCAGCTTTTACCAAAGCGGCGGCGTAGCTGGTAGGTAGCCTCGACGGCAAGGTCGGTGAGATTTAGCGTCTGGCGAAGGATGGCGATGTCTTCCGGCTCGATTTCGTCGTAGCCGATTTTTACAACGAAGTCGGTACTAACGCCGCGGCGCCGGGAATTCTCCTCGTCGAGGGTAAAGATGGCGACCTTCGACTGGAAAAGCGGCTTGAGGCCCTTGACGGGCGGGCCGGCTTCCGACGTGCCCTGCCAGCCGTACTCGTTGTGCATATCGAAAATCAGATTGACGGCCCGGCTTTTTTGCAGCATGCCGATGAGCAGGATGCGGGTGAGGAAGGTCTTGCCGGTGCCGCTCTTGCCGAAGATGCCGTTGGAGCGCTTGGCGAATTCCTCTAGGTTAAGGCAGAGCTTGGTTTCCATGTCCAGCGGGTTGCCGATATTAAAGCGTTGCGGGTCTTCCGGGCCGAAGACGAGCTCCATGTCCCGCTCCGAGGCCAGGTTGACGGTGCAGAAATGAGCGGGGATAGTCTTGACGGGCTGGGGGCCTTCAAGGATACTTTCGGCATCGCCACCGATGGTTAGCATGGGGGTGACGTGAATCTGCCCGAAGGTGCTGGTGCCGGTTAAAACCTCGCTGATAAAGGGGTCGGCAACGTCCGGCGGGGAGATTTTGAGGCGTTCGTCGGTTACGCCGAGGGAGACCTCGGTAATCATGCCGAAGAAGCGGCGTTTCTGGCCTTCGATGGTGACGTAGCGCCCGACGACCATGTCCTCCACCGAAACGGGGCTGTCCAGGCGTACGTCCACGCCTTTTTCCAGCGAGGCCGCGGTTACGATGCCGAGTCGGTCACTCACCGGAGCCTCCCCAGGATGTTTTTAAGCGTGAGAAAGTCGCTGCTGAGCAGAGAGGCCAGCTCTTTGCCCGCTGCTACCAGGAAGGCGTGGGGGTCGTCGTGGATGCGGCTCATCTGGCGCAGAGCGGCGGCGATTAGCTCGGCGGCGGGGACGGGCAGGGCGGCGTTGAGTAAAATATCGAGGAAGCCGAACGATTTACTGAACTCTTTGACCTCGTCGGGTTGACATAAGTAAACGAAGCCATGGATGCGGGCGGGCTGCGGGGGCAGGTACCGGCGCAGGTTTTCGCCGTCCTGATAGCCCACCACCTCCGCCGTGAACTCGCTGTGGAGGAGCTTTAAAAGCTGGGGGCTGGACTCATATACCGCTTCTTCCGAGGCTTCGTCTTTGCCGCGGGCGATAGGTTTGCGGTTCGATTCCAGGCTTTCGGTTTTGGCCCCGGAGACGATTCCGTAGATGTCGCCGGTCTTTACCAGGCTGCCGAGGGGCGGCAACTCGTAAAGCTCGTAGCACTGGGCGTCGAACCTGGCGGTAGACGCCTCGATGACCTCGGCGATTTTATTATGCGGCTGGCTATTGATAAACCTCACCCCCTTGTGGTTAAATCCCTCTCTCACTCTCCCTTTACGAAAGGGAGAGGACGATTGTATAAATCCATGTATCCTCGTTTACAGTCGATCTTTCCCTCTTTCGTAAAGAGGGATTAAGGGAGATTTAAGCCCCCTCAAACTCCCCATAGCTATTATAGTATAGCCGGGCTTCTATTTCTTCTTGGGTTCTCCCTTTTTACCCTTGTCCTGCTTGGGTTTCTTAACGTTCTTTCTGCCTTTAGTGCCCATTAGGTGCCTCCTGTTTTGTTTATAAAATTATCTTAATCCTCTCCGCTAATGGCTCCACCAATTGCCATAACTCCCATTCCTACCCATGATGCTACATATGGGATAAGGAGTATTAATGGAAAGACTCCTGTGGAGAACCATACGATAAATATAGAAGCTAGGTATGTAATCGGGGCTAAGAATAATCCCACAAAGATAGTCCATATACCGAATGTTGCGAATAATACATAGAGAGTCCAAATGAATACTACGATGCCCGCCAATAACCAAATAATTACCCCAAGTATCTGTATTGTTCTGCCGAAACCAGTCCTTGCTTTCTTAATTAGTCCCATCTTTTCACACCTTTCTCCTCACCTCTCCTAATATTCCCTTAGTCTATCCCATTCCCCAGCGGCTAAGGCAATTGCCCTCTGTGCATCATTGTAATAAGACTCCGCTTTATACAAATGCTCGTTGTTTCCCGTAGCGAAATATGCCCCATATTCGGTCACTTCTTGTTTGGAATAGCTGATTCCATCTATTAGGTATTCCCGTAATTTCAAACATTCTGAAGGACATTCCAGTCCAATAAACCTATCAAATAGTTCATCGTACTCTTTGCCATGAATTGTGCATTTCTGAACGACTTCTGATTGGTATAATTGCTTTGCGGTTTTATAAAGGCTCGATACCTGTAATGCTATATCAGTAGCCCCATTAATAATAGTTTCAGTATCTTCTAGGTAAGATTCCACTGTCCCAAGCTCTGGCACCGAAGCACAAGCCATAACTGAGCTAGTTATCAAAAAGAATAATCCCGTAAATAAGATTAGATAACGTTTGTATTTTCTCATTTCAGCTCTCCCTTATACTGGGTAGCCTGAAGGGGCTACCCCTTCAAAACTTATCTTCCCCCTCTCCTTCACCCTGCCTCAGAAGGAGAGGGGGATACAGGGAGTGAGGTTATATAAATCACCTACACCCACCTCATCCTTTTTTAAATCCTAAGCACTTAATCCTAAATTCTAAACAATATCAAAACTCAAAGTAAAAAATTTTTTAAAATTTGGTAATTCTAATTTGTTTAGAGTTTAGATATTAGGATTTAGTATTTACCTCCTCTTTTATCTCCTCTTTGTCAGTTGCTGGCCGAGGGGGCAGTCGCGGAGGCAGGTGCCGACGAAGGTGCAGCCGAAAATGCCCTGGGTGGTTGATATATTTATACAATGGAACCGTTCGAAGGTGACCGGGCTATCGATGAAGATGGCATCGAGGTCAACGTCCGGGCGCAGCTTCAAGGCGTTCCTGGAGCATTTCTGCTGGCATTTTGGCCCGGCATCGCCGCCGCATTTACCCCGCATGCATACCTTTTCCGTCAGCAGCGGGTCGGGTTCAAGCTCCGCCTCGGTAATAACGGAGACGTACCTAACGCGCGGGCCGTACTGCGGGGTAACGACCAGTCCGCTGAAGCCGAACTCGCCCAGTCCGGCGCGTACTGCCGCGTGGCGCTGCGAGAAAAAGCCCAGCGACACCGCCATGACGGGGTGTCCCAGGCCGGTGTGCTGGGTGTTGGGGGTGGGCAAAGACCGCAGGCCGTAATTAATTTCCAGATAGTTGGCCAGCTTCACCGCGGCCACGTTGAGTATCATGTCCTGCGTGTAATGCCCCATCAGCATATAGAAATTCTCGATATTAGCATGGATGCCCGTATCCGGCGGCATCTCGGTCATCTTGAGGTGGTACTCGTCGTAATCGACGACGGGGTCGGGAATCCTGACGCCGGCCACGATGACCGATTTCGCCTGCGGCATAAGGTCGAGCGGGCCGTGACCCGGCGGGGCCCCTTCGAAGCGGTCGACGGAGGCTATACCGACCAGATTCGCGCCGAAGTCCTTCATCAAATTCTTAACTAAATCACTCGTAAGTTTTTGCATATCAATACCTTTTACATATTATTCAACGTCATTATCGGGCTTGCCCCGATAATCCAGGCTCCCCGCCCCCCAGATTCTTCGCTGTCCCTTCGCTTTGCTCAGGGCCTCGCTCAGAATGACAGGGTGGGTGTGCTTGATTCCCGCTTTCGCGGGAATGACAATATAGTATTTCTACACCCATCGCGTCCTTTTACTGAAGCTCTTGGCGGAGCCGGGGCTGGGCAGGTGCTCTGCAACCAGCGACGATTCTACCAGTTCCCAGAAATTTTCTCTATCCGCGCCGGTGACCACTGCCTGCTCGTGGCCCTCGGAAAGCACGACCGGGTAGCCGTACCCGCGTCGGCACTGGTCAAGTACCAGGCCGTGGGTCAGATTGAGTAAAAGCTCGCTCTCCGCCACCCACTGGGGGATTTCGATTCTGGCTATCTCGTCGTCGACTTTCAGGTAAAAGAAACAGACGCGATGTTCTCCATAGCGTTCCCTGACTATCTTCGACGGACTCACGAACAGCGCCGACCTTTCCCCGATTTCTAGTAAATTCATAAAGAGGTCGCGGTCGCGTACGCCGGCCACCGCCTCGCAGTCTCGCTCCTTACCCGGCGGACAATCGCGGTCGCAGTCGGGGATATCATTGGGGCAGATGGCCAGTCTCAATACGTTAACGACATCGGTACTGCGGGGAAAGCTGATATAGCTGGCCATTGCAACCCTTCTTTCTCCGTTGAGCTTTCTCATCGTGTCGAGGCATTTCAGCAGGCCGTTATCCAGCAGGAAATCGGTAACGAACTCCGGGTACGCTTCCAGGCCCCAGAGGATGAGCGTGCCGTCGAGCAGCGCCAGGCAGTCGCTACCGGCAGGTAGTCCGGCGGCGAGTTCGGCAAGATGGCGGCATTCCTCGACGGAGCGTTTTATACCCAGGATGGTCCCCTCCACCGGCTGCTCGCGACCGCCCCCCGGCGGCGTGATTACCAGGTCTTTATCGTCGGAGTAGAGGCGGGGGGAGCTCGAAAGAGAAGCGTCAGGCCGGCGGCCGTAGCGGATAGCCACCGAGCCGATATTTATCAGGTAGCAGCGCGTGGCATGATGGCGGTCGACGTCAATATGGGAGCCGTCGCTGCCCATGACGGTAAAGTCGGTTGGGGTGGGGGGCGCCGGATAGCGTTTATCCAGTCCATCGACCAGCTCGGCCACGAGCCAGGTCGTCTTGCTGGCGGCTATTTTCTTCTTCAGAGCATCGAGGTTGATAGCCGGGCTGCCGAGTGTTTCCAGGGCGAATTTAAGGCGTTTCTCACGTTCGGCGCGGGAGTCTTTCAATCCGGATATCATCGCGCCGACCTGCGCGGCTACCTTGGTAAGGTCGAGTGACAACGTTTCATTCTCCTTCGGCCTAAGTATAGTGCAACAGGAAAATGAACTCAAGCAGTTTGACAGTTGGTGTAATAAGCACTTTCATTTTTACCTCACCCCCTGTATCCCCCTCTCCTGGCAAGGCGTTCCGCAGGAGAGGGGGAAGAAATTAGAAAGAGGGGCTGGCGCCCCTCTTAAACTCCCCGCCTAATGGGTGGGGATAAAAACTACATACTAAGCCGCTGATGATGCGAGGGTGGCCCGCCTGCGCTAAAGCTTCGGCGGGCAAGCAGGGTACGAGATTCTTCAGTCGCTACGCTCCTTCAGAATGACATTTGAGGCCTGGGCTGGGATATCTTGCGGGATAAGTAGAGGATGGTGCGAGGGCGGCCAGGGTGGGAAGAGATATAAACGAGGGGGGTGGGGTGGGGTCTGGATTCCCGCTTGCGCGGGAATGACAGGTGTAGAAAAGGCGAGAATACCGCGCCTGCGCCAAGGTTACAATGGGCAGGGAGGGGTGGAGATGGTTTCGTTGTCCTTCTCAGGAAGGACTTCCTCGCAATAACGATTGTTCCGCAAGATAAAAGACGTTCGTATTTGCTATAATGGAAAAGAGGCATTTTCTGTACAGGGAATTATTTTGTTAGCAGCTTTAGGAACGGTTGTCATAACTTCACTATCGGGCGTGATGATGCCGGGGCCCATGTTCACCGTAACCTTGGCCAAGAGCCTGAAATCGCAGTGGGCCGGGGTATGGGTATCACTGGGTCATGCCGTCATAGAAGTGCCATTAATACTGCTGATATATTTCGGCGTGGCGCAGTTTTTCCGGAACGATATCGTGCAGGTGGTGCTCAGCGTGCTCGGCGGCGGCATGATTGTCTGGATGGGGGTGGGGCTTTTCCGCGCCCGGAAAATGCTGTCTAAAGAGGGCAAGGATACAACCTATAACGCCTTTACCGCCGGCATACTGATGAGCGGGCTGAATCCGTTCTTCCTGGTGTGGTGGGTAACGGTGGGGAGCCTGCTGCTGATGAACTTCCTCGATGCGGTGGGGGTCTGGGGGCTGCCCTTCTTCATCGCCGTGCACTGGCTCTGCGACCTCGTCTGGCTGTCGCTGGTGTCTTTTACCGTCTATCGGACGCACTCGTTCTGGGGAGAAAAGGTGCAGGAATGGGTATTCATCGTTCTGAGCCTGGCGCTGCTGTACTTCGGCGGGCAGTTTATCGTGAAGGGGATTATTGCGTATGTGTAGGGGGGTAAAAAAACCCCGCCACCCTGGTTCCAAGTTATCTTTTCCCACCCTGCCGCCCTCGGGGCATCGTCTGCTTATCCCGGTAGTATATGGCCCGCTACTTTTTCCTCTCCTCGCAGGTAAGGTCGCACTCATCGCAGTTATCGTCGCAGGGTTCCACGTGAATCGTCACGTCCGCGCGGGGGAGCTTTTCCTCGATATCCTTCTCCAGGTGGTCGCACATGTTGTGGGCTTCCTCGATACTGGCGTGCCGGGGCATGACCAGGTGCAGGTCGATGTACCGCTGGCTGCCGGCCTTGCGGGTACGCAGCTTGTGAAAACCGACCACCTCCCCGCCGAAGTGCTCGGTAATGGCCGCCCTGACCTTGTTCTCCTCGTCCTCCGGCAGCTTAACGTCCACCAGTCCCCCGAACGAATTCCTCAGCACATCGAAGGCTACTTTCAGGATAAATAAAGCCACCAGCCCGGCCAGGATGGCGTCGATAATAACGAGGCCGGTAACACGCACCACGATGAGTCCGATGAGTACCGCCGCGGCGGAATAGACATCCGCGGCGATGTTACGGGCGTTAGCCTCCAGCGCCATCGAGTCTTCTTTTTTGGCCACCCTGAGCAGGTGGCGGGAGAGGAAGACGCTGGCGACGATGGAGACGGCCATCACCCCGATGCCGGCCTCGGTCATCTCCAGGGCGGCGTGGGTCTGTATGCGGCGTACCGCCGAGTAGATGATGGAACCCCCGGCGATAAATATCAATACCGCCTGGATGATGGCGGCGATGTTCTCCGCCTTGCCGTGGCCGAAGGGGTGCTCCTCGTCGGCCGGCCTGACGGCAATACGGATGGCCAGGAAGGTAACGGCAACGGCAAACAGGTCGAGGAAACTATCAATCGCCTGCGCCAGGATGCTCAGGCTGCCGGTGATAACGCCCACGGCGACCTTGAGCACTATCAGGACAATGACGATGATGATAGAGAGTTTGGCTGCGCCGCTGCTACCGGAAAACATTAGTTTTATCCAGCGTCAGGCTTTTTTATCGGAAAGCCTACGCCAAGGGATGAATCTTCCCCATTCCTTTTTATCCCATACTAACAAAAGTGACGGGGCGATACATACGGAACTGAAGGTGCCGGCGATGATGCCGATGATGAGAACGACGACGAAATTCTGGATGTTTGCCCCGACAAAGAGGAGCAACGCAAGGACGACGATTAACGTGGTCAGGCTGGTATTTACGGAACGGCTCAGGGTATCCACCAGACTGTTGTTCACGACGACCTCAAAATTGGCGCCGATTCCCTTGGTCAGGTTTTCCCGGATTCTATCGAAAATGACCACGGTGTTGTTGACGCTATAGCCGATAACGGCCAGGAGGCCGGTGATAAACATCAGGTTAATCTCCCAGCCGAGTATGGCGCCGAGAATGGAAAATACCCCCATGGCAATCAGGGTGTCGTGTACCAGGGCCACGATGGCGCAGGCGCCGTAGTGCAAAGGCCTGGGCATACGCCGGAAGGCCCAGGTAACGTACAGCAGTATACCGATAGCGGCTATAGCCACGGCGATGGCAGCATTATGGACTGTCTCGGAGGCTACCTGCGGCGATACGGAGCTGAATGATGCCTCGGATACCTGCCCGAAGCGCCCGGATAGAGAGTTTTCCAGCTGTGCCTTTTCAGCGTCCGATAATAAGTGAGTGCGGATTAAAAACTGTCCTTCGCCGGCGCTTTGTATAATGGCGTCGGTGTAACCCAGGCCAATGAGCTCCTCTTTGAACTGGTTGTATTCTACCGGCGCTTCAAATTTTACCGTCAGCATGGAACCGCTGCTGAATTCAATGCCGGACGCCAAACCGGCGCTCAAGAGTGATATTATACTGATAAGGATTAATATCCCCGATATAAAAAAGAACCAGAACCTTTTGCCGATAATATCAAACATTATTTCTTGCCCCTGACTATATTAAACAGCGCCGTATTCCTGCCCAGAGGACTGTGGAGAACCAGGCGCAGCAAGGTGCGCGTAACCGTGATGGCCGTGAACATGCTTATTATCACGCCAATTCCCAGGGTCAGGGCGAAGCCCATAACCGGCGCACTGGCGATAATGCTGCTGCCGAGCCAGAAAAGGATAACGCACACGATTATCGTGGTTACGTTACTGTCCCTGATAGCCGACCAGGCGCGGTTGAAGCCGGCTTCGATGGCGGCGCCCAGTGTCCGCCCCATTCTCAGCTCTTCCTTCATCCTCTCGAAGATGAGAACGTTGGCATCGACCGCCATGCCGATGGAAAGGATGAAGCCGCCAAGTCCCGCCAGTGTGAGCGTAACCGGTATCAGCTTGAACAACGCCAGAACCAGCGCTCCGTAGAATATCAGGGCGAGGCTGGCCAGTAAGCCGGGTAAGCGATAGTAGGCAATCATAAAGAGCATGATCAGTACTATGCCGACCAGACCGGCCAGCCAGCTCATCTCGATAAAATTGGCTCCCAGTGTGGCCGAGACTTTTTCCTGGTAGAGGGGCGGCTGCTTTAACGGCATGGGCAGAGCACCCGATTTAAGCAGGTTAGCCAGCTCTTCCGCTCCGTTAGGGGTGAAATTGCCCTCAATCTGGCCGCTACCCTGGTAACTCTGCTGTCGAATCTGCGGAGCCGAAAGCAGCGAATTATCGAGGAAGATACCCAGGGCTCGCTGCGGGGTGCCGTATTCGCCGGCGTTATAGAGTTTACTGGCTATCTGGTCGAAGATGATAGAGCCTTCTGCATTCCAATCGATGCTCACCACATATTTGGGCACGACATCCGATTGGTCGATTTGAGCCGCGGCATCCGCTAAAAAGTCGCCGGTAAGGTGAACCCCGTTATTGCCCTTGGCCGGAATCCATGACAGGCTTTCGGTATATTCCTGCAATTTCGTAATGTCAGCGGGGTTTCCGGAAGCATCCGTGAGGATGACATTGCCGTTATCGCCGGAAAGGAGAGCCACGGTCCTGTATTCCTGGTTGTCCTCCTGGTCGTAGAGGGTGGCAACGAAGACACGGTCGCCGGTTTCTCCCTTATCGATAAACTCAAGCTGAGTCTGTTGCAGGTAATCGACGAGGGTAACGGGTCGTCCCGTATCATTTACCTCCACCTCTCTAAAGTCGAGGAAGCCGGTCTGCTCGACCAGGCTCTTGGCGGCATCGATATCGGTAAAGCCTGGAAGCTGTATCAGAATCCGGTCTTCTCCCAGCTGCTGAATTATCGGTTCGGTAACACCGTATTTATCGATACGTTTTTGAATGGTGGTGATGGTCCGATTCATATTTCTGGCGTGTTCGGTGGCATTTTCGGAAATGTCAGCCTCATATACGAGGTGCACGCCCCCGACGAGGTCGAGACCGAGGTTCAGTCCCTTCCTGCCCAGCCGCTCGGCGTCAATAGGCAGCAACGTCCACAGCGAGAAGCTGAAAATTGCCAGTATCAACAGCAATATTATCGTGTTTTTTCTGGTCATTTCTCTCCCTGAGAATCTCCGTTGCGGGGCGTTTGAGTCTGCTTCGACAAACGCTCAACATAATCGAGGGCCTGCTGCCGGTTGGTGACTTCTCCGGCGGCCTGTGCTTCGCGCAGGGCTTCCAGCAGATTGCCGAGCCGGGGGCCGGGGCTGAGTCCGAAAATTTTCATCAAATCGTGTCCGTCAATCAGCCGAGGCGGTGCGGCTACACTTTCCTCTTCAAGGTGTCCGGCGAGAACGTAGTCGGTCATCTGCGTGTGTTCCAGCCACTGGCGCGGGTCGATGGTGGGGCCGCGGGTGGCCAGGTGGTCGGCCAGGCACAGGTAGAGCAGGTCGATGCCGGCTTCGCCGGTGTCGCGGAAGTAGCGGTAAATAGCGCGGCGGGTGGGGAAACCCTCATGGCTCATCTGAGTAGGCCGGAGGTGATATTTAACGAGGAGTTCCACCAGCTTAATCTCGCGGTTGCTGAATCTCAGCCTGGTCATGATGGCGACGGCGGTAGCGGCGCCTTCTTCCGGATGTCCCAGAAAGCGCGCCCGGCCGTCATCGTCGATGGTCTTGGTCCGGGGCTTGGCGATATCGTGGAGCAGCGCCGCCAGTTTTATCAGCGACCTTCTGGTACTGCCGCTGCTTACAGCCTCATCGAAGTGCCGGCTCAGTTCGGGCGACCACGGGGTGGGGACCAGGATATCTTCGCCGACATATGGCCAGGGACCTTCCCTGAGCACGTACTCGACGGCCACGACGGTCTGGATGGAGTGGTCAAAGACATCCCAGACATGAACCGTGGGCTGGTCGACGCCCCTGGCCGGGTCAAGCTCCGGTATCAGGGCGGTGAGCAGTCCCAGCTCGTCCAGATAGGCCAGCCGCTTTCCGGCACCGGGAAGAGCCAGCAGACGCATCAATTCCTCCCTGACCCGCTCGCCGGATACGCCCGTGATGAGGTGGCTGTGCTGGCGAATCAGTTTTTCGGTAGGGTCGTCAAGGTGGAAGTCGAGTTCCGCGGCGAGTCGCACCGCCCTTATCAACCGGGCGGCATCGGCTTCGAAGACAGTCTCGCCGACGGCCCTTACCAAACCCCGGCTCAGGTCGTCCCGACCGTTAAAAGGGTCGGTGAGATTTTCGATGTCAAGCCTTGCCTTAAGCTCGATGGCCATAGCGTCAATAGTGAAGTCGCGGCGTGCCAGGTCCCGCTCGATGTCGCCCTTGAGCGTGGTAAAATCAATCTGCCACCTGCTATCGGGCAGGAATACCCTGCCGACGCCGTTTTCTTCGTCGAGCGGGATATATTTGCCGTTTAAAGCGGCGGCAATTTCACGGGCGACCGAAAGGGCGTCGGCACCGACGGCGATATCAATATCGGCCGTATCGCGTCCCAGCAGCATATCGCGCACGAAACCGCCGACAAGGTAAGCAGGGATACCTTTATCGTTAAGGAATCGGCTGATTTCAGTCAGTAGCCGGGAAGCCTCGGGCTTGACGACTAATTTTAAATCTTCCATTGTCGTTAGAGGTGTTGGTGGAGGCATCTGTTAAACTATACTATCAAGAGCCAAATTTATCAAGTGGCAGCGAGGGTGTTTTTCGGCTTGACGCTTCTATGAGAGTCGGTTTAAGATTAGCCTGGAGCGCTTACCAGGCGGGAGATGGATAAAATGCCGTACGCCACTATCATTTATACTAAAAAAGCTCATATTGCCCGTATAATCCTTAATCGACCGGATGACGGCAATGCCGTAAATCGGCAAATGGCACAGGAACTGGAGGAAGCCTGCACCCGGATAAACGAGGACGATGAAGTTTACGCGGTAACGATTACCGGGGCCGGCGACGCTTTCAGCAACGGCGGCGAAGCGGAGTCGGAAGATATACCGTGCCGTCCCGCCGCCGCTATCGCCGGCACCGACCGACCCGTCATCGCCGCCATCAACGGCGACGCCCTGGGGGAGGGGCTGGAAGTAGCTTTGAGCTGCGATATCCGCCTGGCTTCGGAAAAAGCGCGCTTCGGCCTGCCGCAGGCGGCGCGGGGGCGTATCCCGACGGACGGCGGAACGCAGCGGCTGCCCCGTATTATTGGAAGGGGTAAGGCTTTAGAGCTTCTTCTCACGGCGGAAATCATCACCGCCGCCGGAGCGCTGGAGATGGGACTGGTAAACAAAGTAGTGGCGTGGGGGGAACTGGAGGGGGAAACTCAAAAGCTGGCGGAGACCATCGCCGCCAAGGGGCCGCTCGCCCTGAGGTATCTCAAGGAAGCGGTAATTAAAGGGCTGGACATGACGCTGGAGCAGGGGCTGAGACTTGAGGCGGACCTTTACTTCCTGCTGCATACCACCGCCGACCGCACCGAGGGGATACAGGCCTTCCGGGAAAAGAGACCACCGAAGTATAAGGGGAAATAACAAGCCGGTGAGCGTTTACGAAGTCATTATCTACGAAAAGCAGGACGGTGTAGCGTATATTACGCTGAATCGGCCTCAGGCCCTGAACGCCTATAATATCAGGATGCGGGACGAGCTTTACGAGGTGCTGGGCGCTATCCGGGACGACACCGAGGTAGCGGTGGTTATCCTGAAGGGGGCGGGGGAGAAGGCCTTTTGCGCCGGCGCCGACCTCACCGAGTTTCTCACCGCACCCGCGCCGGCGATAGCGCGGCGGGCGCGTTTCGAGAGGGATGTCTGGGGGCTTTTCCTGAGCATTGATAAGCCGTTTATCGCAGCCATGCACGGCTATGTACTCGGCTCCGGGATTGAGATGGCGCTCTGCTGCGATATCCGGCTGGCCGCGGAAGACGCACAGTTCGGCCTGCCGGAGCCGGGACTGGGCATTATACCGGCGGCCGGCGGCAGCCAGACACTGCCCCGGACAATCGGGCGGGCGGCGGCGCTGGAAATACTCTTCAGCGGGCGGTGGCTTACGGCGGGGGAAGCGTATAAACTAAAGCTGGTCAATCGCGTGGTAAGCCGCGCCGAACTACTACCGGAAGCGGAGAAAATCGCCGATAAAATAAGGTCGCATAACCGGACGGTAGTAAGCTATATCAAGCAGGCGGTGACGCGGGGACTCGACCTAACGCTGGCCGAGGGGCTGGAGCTCGAGGCTGTATTGAGCCGCCGTCTGATGGCTTCATCAGCCAGTGAGAGAGATTGAAATGGATAGTCAGGATATCGACGCTCTGGTGGAAAAAGCCGCCGACCTTATTCTAAAAAGTCGTAAACTGGTCGTCTTTACCGGCGCCGGCATCAGCACGGAGTCGGGCATTCCCGATTTTCGCAGTCTGGGCGGCATCTGGGACAGGTTCGACCCGGATGATTTTACCTATGATAAGTTCGTCAGCGACCCCGAATCGAGGCGGAAACAGTGGCACATGTTAAAGGAGGGGCTCCTGACCGATAAAGCGGAACCCAATGCGGCGCACCATGCCATCGCCGAGCTCTACCGACTGGACAGGCTGGACTGCGTTATCACCCAGAATATCGATAACCTGCACCAGAAGGCGGGCGTTCCCACCGACAGGGTATTCGAGCTTCACGGTAATATGCAGTGGGCGATATGCCTGAAGTGCGGCCGGCGTTATCCCCTGGACGAAATTAAGCCCCGGCTGGACAGGGGAGAGGAAATACCGGACTGCGCGAACTGCCGGGGTATGCTCAAGCCGGATATCGTCATGTTCGGGGAGCAGTTACCGGTGAAAGTCCTCCAGGAGGCCAGCCGCCGCGCTATGGCATCCGACCTGTTTATCGTCATCGGTTCGACACTGGTGGTCTACCCGGCGGCCTATATGCCCATCTATGCGGTCGAGTCCGGCGCGAAACTCATTATCGTTAACCTCAGTTCGACTCCCATGGACCACCAGGCGGCGGTCCTCATCAGGGCGAAAGCCGGGGAAACGATGTCGCTGATGGCAGAGAAGGTCAGGGAGAAAATCGGCCGCCAGTAGTTTGCCGCGTTAAACATCGTCCTTTAGTTTGATTTTTCCCTCGTAACTGGGTTAGAATATCACGTTAGCCAATTATTTTTAGTTCTGGAGGTATGGAGTGAACACGACGGATTTTCTCAATATAGCCACGGCCATTTGCCCGGAAAAAGCGGCCATAGTTTTTGAAGATAAAAGGTACACGTTCAGCCAGCTCACCGAGCGGGTGAACCGACTGGCCAACGGACTGTTGAAGCTGGGTGTGAAGAAGGGCGACCGGGTATCCTTCATCCAGGTCAACTGCAATCAGTGCGTGGAGACGTATTTCGCCGTAGCTAAAACGGGCGCTATCTACCTGCCGCTGAACTTCCGCGCCAAGGAAAAAGAATTTACCTATATGCTCAACACCGCCGAAGCCACCACCCTGATAATCGGCGAGCGCTATGTACCCATGATAAAGTCCATACAGCCCGAGCTCAAGTCCCTGGAGAACCTTATTTCCATCGAGCAAAAGCATGACGACATGCTTTATTACGAGGACATTATAAAGTCGTCACCGGCCGATGAGGTAGTGACCGAAATCGATGACGATGATACTACTATGCTGATGTACACCGCCGGCACTACCGGTTTCCCGAAGGGTGTAATGCTTTCCCATAACAGCTTCAGCTCGTACATGCTGGAGAATGTTTCACCGGCTAACCCGGAATCCGATGAAAGCAATATCCTCACCGTACCGCTCTACCATGTCGCCGGGATTCAAGCGATGATGGCGGCCATCTACGGGGGCCGGACGCTGGTCATGGAACGCCAGTTCGAGCCGGAAGAGTGGATGACCCTGGTGGAGACGGAGAAAGCCAACCGCGCCATGATGGTGCCCACCATGCTCAAGCAGCTTCTCGACCACCCCAATTTCAAGGAGCATGACCTGAGCAGCCTGCGGGTGATTACCTACGGCGCCGCACCCATGCCCCTCCCCGTCATCAGAAAGGCCCTGGAGGAATTCCCCAGAGTGAGTTTTATCAATGCCTTCGGCCAGACGGAGACGGCCTCCACCATTACCGCCCTGGGGCCGGAAGACCACGTGCTGACCGGCACCGAGGAAGAAAAAGAGAAAAAGATAAAAAGACTGGCATCAATCGGCAAGCCGATGGCCGATGTCGAGATGAAGGTTATCGACGATGATGGCAAAACGCTGGGTCCCAACGAGGTCGGTGAGATTCTGGCCAGGGGCCCGCGCGTGATGAGCGGCTACTGGAAGGACGAGGAAAAGACGGCCAAGACAATCGATAAAGACGGGTGGGTGCATACCGGCGACGTCGGCTACGTGGACGAGGACGGCTACTATTTCCTGTCGGGTAGGTCGAGCGACATGATTATCCGGGCGGGTGAAAACATCTCGCCCGAAGAGATTGAGAACGTTATCCGCGAGCACCCCAAGGTAGAGGACGTGGCCGTCATCGGCGTGCCCGACGAGACCTGGGGAGAGGAGCCTCGAGCCGTGGTGATTCCCAAGAAGGGTGAGAAGCCCACCGAGGAAGAAATTATGGAGTACTGTCGGCAGGGGCTGGCCAGCTTCAAGCGACCCCGCACGGTGGTCTTCGTGGACGAACTCCCCCGCAACCCCATGGGTAAGCTCATCAAGAAGGATATCAGAGAGAAGTACGGGAAGCCGTAGAGAGTGGTAATTCTATTCTTCACTATAAGATTTGGATACTTAAGGGTGTGCTTTCATCTGTAACGTAGTTATACGATTTAAAATTTGGGAAATGTAACCAAGAGCTTCGTTCAAAGTGGGGGAATAATCGCTTGGATGGGCGCATTCATTACGTGTACTAAGCAAACCATGAAATGCTTTCTCTTCATTCTTGCTGAATAATTTTACTTCGCGGCAAACAGTAATTAGTTGGTGTTCAGTTGCTTTCTCCCGCAGATCTTCTTTACTATTAATTGACCATTTTGGCCTAACAGCTTTAATATCCGTCAGGTATTCAACTATCATTTTATCTTCGAGGTAATCCATGAATGCAGCCCAAGCCATTACGTGTGCAGCGTTAAAAAGTTGATTTTCCACACATCGAAGAGCTTCACGGAATAAGTTGTCTTGTTGTAGCGTCAATCCAGTTAATGTACGATAAGTATCTTCAATAGTTATTACACGATACACAGTTGTTTCGTGTCTAGCTAGTATGCGATGCGCTTCATTTTCAAACGCATGCACCTTTATCAGAAGGTCACGCAATATTTCCAACATCGACCTAAGAAAAGAGATTTTTCTTCAGGGAATTGAACAAACTATCATAAATTGTTGCATCTTCTGTCGCAGGCAATTGTAACTGAATATTGATATTAATTGTAGTTGGCTTAGTACCAGTAGCTATTTTGGTAACTTCCTTTATTGGAGTAGTAGTAGTTGCAGTAGTTGTGGCAACTGATTCCTCTAACGCCTCAAAATCTGCGAACTCGCACAGGTACTTGTGAGGTAGGATGGGTTTAATGGACACCAAAGTCAGGTAGAATAGAAAGACGGAGGTGTCAGATTGAAAAGGGGACCACAAGGAAGGTACACGAAGGAGTTTCGGGAAGAAGCGGTAAAGCTGATAAC
>Ga0315543_1001095_pt1 | contig 30399 bp, 29 predicted proteins | sample SalMarSW160210MG_2_FD_203098 | JGI IMG/M metagenome (GOLD analysis project Ga0315543, IMG submission 203098) | Salt marsh sediment microbial communities from the Plum Island Ecosystem LTER, Massachusetts, United States - Salt Marsh Sediment SW1601-210 ... | reverse complement strand
TCGCTTTGCCCTTTCACCACAATGTTGTTGAACCTCCCGAAGAATATGACAGCCATCTGTAAATGACAGCTAAAAATTATGAGTTTTTCAACAGCCTGCTAAGGAAAAGATTGAGGAAACCATCAGAAAATCCCTTGAGGAAATCAAAGATAAGAGTGGCAAGGTGAGCGAAGCAAATCGCAATCAGACTTTGGCGGCATTTGGGGTAATCAGAAGAAAGGGGGCAAAGAGCCTCCGGCTCAAGATTGAGGCGAAGGACCTGATCAAAATAAATACCAAGGGAATCAAGAAGAATTCCTTAGGGGTGGGATCGCTCCGTCGCGATAGCACGGTATTTTGGGATGACTATTCCATGAGCTTGGGGGAAGGGGCAGATATAAAGTTACTGAAAGAGCTTGAGGAGGATGAGAGCCTTCCGAAATCAGCCCTTATAAAGGTTGAGAACAAGTATAACTTCAAGACCCCGCTTAATGTGGTCTTTGCTTCCTATGAGCCTGAACGCAAGTTTATCCGGGGATTGATTGCCGATCAGACGGCAAAGGCGGTAGATGCCTGGATCAAGTCCCTGGATGTGGGTTTATACAGTATTGAATACTCATGGCGCAAGGGAGAGCATCCTAAGCAGGGAAGTTTTAACCCTGATTTCTTTATCAAGAAAGGCAACGATATTGTTGTGGTAGAAATTAAGATGGACGATGATATCACCGGTGAAAATAAGGCTAAGCTCCGGTATGCAAAAGAGCATTTTGAGAGAATCAACGGGTTACAACAAAAGCAGAGATATTACTTCAAATTCCTCTCACCTGGTAGCTTTGTCTTGTTTTTCAAGGTACTCAACGACGGCACTTACAAGGACTTCAAATCTGAGCTTGAGGCAAAGTTGGAGGAATAGTTTAACGGAGGTTAACAAATGCCCCAACATCGGAACCTGAATCTCAAGAAGTTCATAGACTCAATTCCTGAATCGCTGATTGAGGAGTATTTCCAGCGGAGGTTCCGGGGCAAGTTGCCTGCATCCCTCACAGCCTTCGACTACGGCACTATCAAGAGCTTCCTCGATGATATGGAGGACGAGGAACTTCAAAGGAGCATCCTTGAGGACTTTACCCACATCAACGACATCTGTGAAAAGATGATGAACATACTGGTTAAGGCAGTCCACCGCTATGAGATCGATGTAACCGGTGAGGAGCAGAAGCAAGAACTTGCCATGAGAATCTTTCTCCACCACCTTGAAGCGTATGAGTATGCCTATGACTACTATTGCCTCTTTAATTCCACAAGCAAGATGAGCGACCACAACATCACGGCCGGTGATTTCAAGATCACCCATAAGAAAATCGACAGGTTCAAGGATAGGGTTATACAGTTTTACTCAGACTTACTCAAGGGCAGGGAGTGTCGCGTCAGGCACTATGATGACAAGGACGAGACGATTATTGTCGTCATGCACGGCTCTTACAAGCGGTCTTTATCGGTATGGAGAGGTCAGATGGTCAAAACGTTCTTTATCAGACCTGCCAATGAGGACATTTTGCGGTTCAATAAGCAGACGTCAGTCCTTTCGATCAAGGCTCCTTACCGGAAAGACAAGGAGAACTACATCAAGGCCTTTACAGAAGCGATCATAGGGGATGAGAGCCAGGCGGAGCGTCCTGATAGGGACGTAACCTATACCCTTGAGCCGTTGCAGAAGGGGACGTTCAGCTTTGACGGCAACGAGAACATCAGGGCAATAACCCTATTGGAGGTCAAGCTGGCGATGAGAGGGGTTGGCGCTCCCACTATGACGATCAGCTCCGATGACATACTGAGAACGTTTCAGAACGACCTTTATGGTGTAGACCTTAAATCGGGGGACATAGTCCATGCCAAGTTCAAGTTCATGCTGGATGTAGACGGGAAGCGAAAAGGGGTGACGTTCGAGGTCACTCCTCCCAATGTTACCGATCTGACGAAAAAGAGACACGCCGACATTATTGGCGATTACCTCAAGGAGAACGGAGTCAAACTGGTGTGATCAAGTTTTTCCTCCAAGAGTTCGAAAAGAGCCCCAACCCAATCTTCACGAAGAAGGAACTTCTCTCAATCTCTCCTGAAGACTTCCAAGGCCTCACCAGAAGAAAAATCCTCGCGTGGTGCAGGCCCTCTAATAGCGACATGGAACGTGTGAGGTTACCCCGCTGTCAGCATGGGTGCGCTTTGACAGTTGTCGAGATTGACGGAGGCCTTGAGGCCATCTGTCTTAATCACCCAGAGGAAGATCCTATTCCTCTCGATAATGATGACCTGAGCAGATATGCGTTCTCTGTAGACAAATTCTTGATGCAGCTTTGTGCTGCCAACAGAATAGAAGGCGACTTCCACCGGATAAACGGGGGCGACTTCTATGTTGGCTACAAGGTGTACAACAGCAATCGTGTTGGCTTTGTGTTTATCCCCAACGTCGGTGACGACAAGCTGGTGAAACTCTCAGGCCTAAAGCACCTCTGCAAGGATGATAACATCCTTTTCGTCTTGACGCCTGCTTCAAAGACTGAGGATGTAGTTCTGAAAGGACAACTACGCCATGAGAAGATCGTCCAGATATCCCTGGTCGAATCCCTTAACTTCCATACCTTTGAATTGCCGATTGAGAAGCTTGTCTCAGGTTTATTGAAGCCGGAGGCAATTACGGAACTCACCAGGAAACAGAACGCGGACTACGAGAAGTTCGGTTACCAGTGCTATGACAAGGTTCAAATCCCCGGTGCTATTCCGATGAAGCGGAGCAACCTCATGGAGGTCAACGGGCATCAAATAAAGATCGCTGACACTATCTTCATTCTATTGTTGCGCTTTGTGCTGGAGCTGAAGAAGAAGAAGGGAGGGTGGGTCAATAGGCATACGTTGGAATATGAGGATATTGTCTCTGACGCGGAAGGATTCCAAGTCTACAGCCGCCTTAGGACCAGATTAGAGGGAAGCTTGCTGGAAAGGGACGGGCAGAGGTTCATTGAAAGCGATGGGTCAAAAAATTACCGGATATCTACTCATCCCGACTTTGTCACCTATAACAAGAAGAAGCTGCTGAAGCACCCTGACGAGCGGGTGAGGGGAATTGCCGAGAAGCTACGCTGATATGGGTAACTCAGGCCACGATGGCCACTGTTTTTATCAAATTGTCAACTTAAGTCCGTCTTTGGACAGCCCGAATTGTGACCGACAGCCAGCCATGGCGTTAGGCAGACAGATCACAAGCGCGCAACCAGCCATTGCGCCGCTATTGCGGCTTCGTTTTTGATCATTCCCAGGACCGGTTAACATGACCCCATAAGAGACCAGCCGCTTCGGTCGCATTGCCGCCTCAAAAAGGTCTTGACAGAAATGGGATAAACGTATATACTTTAGTCGTAATCCAAGCTCTATTTATAAGAAGGAAATTCATGGGTAATTCGGCGAGAACTTCTCCACTTGTGGGAAGTCCTTTGCCTGGGTTGAAGTGAGCTAGAGTAAATCAAGAAACTTCGTTGGAGGAAATATGAAGTTCACAAAACTATCGATCACTGTCGGGCTAGTTTTGATGACTGCAAATGCTAGCAGTCAGGATTCCTTGTTTGCACCAGTGGTTAATTATGCGGTCGGGGATGGTCCCAGGTCAGTTTTCTCGGCTGACTTTGACGGGGACGGCAACAACGACCTGGCTGTGGTAAACGAAGTTTCTCACAATGTTTCCATCCTGTTAAACAACGGAGATGGCACGTTTCAATCGGCGATCAACTACGGCGCCGGTGAGGTGCCCCGGTCTATCTTTGCGGCTGATCTGGATGGAGATACCGATTATGACTTGGCCGTTGCGGATTGGGGCCCTGACATCGTCTGGATCCTGAAAAACAACGGGGACGGCACGTTTCAATCGGCGATCAACTACGGGGCCGGTTTTGGTCCCCGGTCTATCTTTGCGGCTGATCTGGACGGAGATACCGATTATGACTTGGCCGTGGCGAACTGGATCTCCGACAACGTCTCGATCCTGAAAAACAACGGGGACGGTACGTTTCAATCGGCGATCAACTACGGGGCCGGCACCAATCCTACATCTGTCTTTGCGGCTGATCTGGATGGAGATACCGACTATGACCTGGCCCTGGCCAACCAGTACTCTGACAACGTCTCGATCCTGAAAAACAACGGCGATGGGACATTTGGTGATGCGGTCAATTATGGGGCTGGGGATAGTCCCTGGTCAGTTTTCTCAGCCGACCTTGACGGGGATAACGACAACGACCTAGCCGTGGCGAACAGTGGCTCCGGTAATGTTTCGATACTGATGAATCTGACCGCAGATAGGCTCAATGAAGCCGGGCGATATCTGTGGGTTCCGAACTACGGTGATAACACGGTTTCAAAGGTCGACGTCGAAACGCATGCGGTGGTCGCAACCGTTCCGGTGGCAGTTGGCCCATCGGGGATCGCAGTCGGCAGAGACTACGTATACGTCACTCATCGGTATTCCTCTCGCCTGTATCGGTTGTCCAAAGACCTGGACATCGTCTATGATTCTCTTGATTTAAGTGCGATTATGGAGCTTCCTATCGGGGTAGCAATCGATTCAATAGGCTACGCATATGTAGTAGGTAGAGAACATTTTGATACTGTCGGTACGGACCTAGCTTTCCTGGTCAAGATTGATCCCCAAGGTTTTATTGATACGTCTATGAGCCTTTTCCCCATAGACTTATACAGCCAGCTGGGAACGATAGGTATCGGATTAAGTCGCTCAGGGATTGGTTTTCTACCCTGGAGGCGAGCGTGGGATCTGAATACTGGTATTGTGGAGTTTAACACCGCAGATTTCTCATGGACAAACTACTCAATCTCGTACCTCTACTACCGAGGACAGGGAGTTGGGATAGATAATGAGGGAAACGGTTGGACTGCTGGTTGTCGCTCATCATCAAGCACTGCAAACATTACACGTCTTGAACCCGGCGTAGGATTGACTCACTATTCAACGCCAACAGTTTGGGACAACGTAAGCGGCGGCGTTGTTGTAGACCCCCAAGGATCTGTCTGGGTAAGTACGGGTGGAGGACTTCTCAAACTGAATCCTGAGACTCAGCAGGTGGATGAATACAATGTTGGGCTAGCAGGCGGTGGACTTGCTTGCGACACAAACGGGTACATCTGGGCTGTTTTTCCGGATAGTAACAAAATCAAGAAATTCGACCTATCAGGTAATCAAGTAGGCGCATCTGTCGAAGTCGGCTTGACGCCACTTGGCTACGGCGACATGACGGGATATGAGTGTCCTCGTAGTCTGGCTCCTGATCCTAATCCAAACACCTATATCACCTCTGGCCCTGGTAACAACCAGCATGTAGACACGAATGAAGTTACCTTTACGTGGACTGGCTCTGATGATCTCACACCAGTCGAGAGCCTTCTGTTTTCATACAAAATGGACGATTCTGCATGGTCTGCGTTCGGCCCTGATACCAACCGCACCTTTATACTAGCAGAGGGCTACCACACCTTTATGGTGAGGGCCATGGATGGGGACATGAATGTCGATTCAACACCGGCCACTCGCAACTTTGCTGTGGACACAACTGCTCCGAACACAGAGTTGGTGTCTGGCCCTTCTGACAGTGCCTGGATTGAAACGCCGTTCGTTACATTCGTGTGGACTGGTGTTGACAATTTATCGGCTGTCGATGATTTGACATATGCTTACAAGATAGACTCCGACACCCTCAGCGATTTCACCATAGATACTTCCCACACTTTCACTGGTTTGTTGGAAGGCTTGCACACTTTTACGTGCATAGCTAAAGATAAGGCGGGCAATGAAGATCCGACTCCGCTGGTGGCCGATTTCTGGGTTAAATTTGTGGATTTGCAGCCGACCCAAGTAACCGTGCCAGATTCAGCCTACTGTAACTCTCCTATCGAGGTTAGTTGGACTGCCACCAACAAGGGTGAAGGCTTAGTGGCTGGCACCTGGAAAGACAAGGTCTACTTGTCAGATGACAGTGCCTTCGGTTCCGACATATATTTGGGCGAGGTTGTTATCTCCGATAGCCTGTTCTTTGAAGAGAGCTATTCTATAACAGACACAGTCCTTCTGCCTGACAGCCTGGAGGGCAATTACTGGATCATTGTCCAGGTGGATGCGGAAGACAGCGTCCACGAAGAAGGCAATGAAGATAATAACACCATAATCGCCGACCACTCCACCTATCTCTCCATACCGCCGCCTGCACCGGAACTTACCTTGAGTTCCGCACCGTTCTTTGACGAGATCACAAGCTTCTATCCTCTGTCAGGCGGCGAGAGTACTTTGTTTGAATTCCGCATCAATTATCAGGATTCGTCAAACTTCTGGCCGGAGCTTGGTTACCCGCAGCTCATCCTTGATTGGGATGGCAACGGAGTGATCGATCATGCCAATGACGGATACTACGCCATGTCGCAAACGGGATCAGATTCGGTGTGTGTAGACGGAACCGACTACTCGGTATTTACTACCATTCCTGCAGGCGGAAACCTGCAGATCAAGTTTGAAGCCGTCAGCAGCAGCGGACTGTCGGCTGTGTACCCAGAATCGGGCTGGTTGAGCGGTCCTGGCATCATTGATTCGAGCTATACGGACCTGTATTCGTACGCAGATGACATTACGTTCTCAGTCTCTCCACCAGATTATCCGGAGGTGGGTGAGCCAGTAATCATTTATGGCAGGGTGCATAACAACTCTCCGACTGGCTTTGACTCAGTCAGGGTCGATCTGTACATCGATGAGATTTTAGCGCACAGTTTTTATGAATCTTTGCCGGCCAGAGACGGTGATGGCAACGCCGGCTTCGCAGATATCGCTTTTGATACCGTGTTCAATGACACAGCGTTTGTGCAGGTAGCAATTACCGTTGACCCGGAAGGTAGCATTGCTGAATGGAACGAGCTCAACAATACCGCCAAGCGGTCATTGATAATAGAAGGCTTCCAACTGCCCGGTGCGATTTACCTTAATCCTTTCGCCTTAGGAACGTACTATCCGATGAGCTGGGTGAGTGGCGGCGGGACGGCCTGGTATGAGGATCAGGGAGATAGTCTGGAGCAACTTTCCGGCACCCCCGTGTACCTTAAGCTCCTTGAGGGCAATGTAGACTTAGATACAGTTTACGTCAACGATCTGGGCTACTTCAGCTACTCATTCATGACACCCCTGGATACCGGTCTTTATCATATCGAGCTGAAAGTCACTGACTTTACTCTTGACGCCATTGACACGGTGAGTTTTCACGTCGTTCCTGCCCAGTGGCCCGACCTGGTTATTGGTTACAATCTGGGGGGATTTCCTTTGACCATGTGTGGCAACACCGACCTCACTATATTCAGCCCACGGGTTGTGAATGTGGGAAGTCTTCCTTCCGGTCCCTGCAAGGCTGCTGTTATGCACGGCGCAACTACCCTTCTTGATGTCAACGTACCGGCTTTGAACCCCGGTGAACTCTTCGTCCTTGCTCCTAACGACTTGACGGTGTCTCATTCGGCGGAAGGGTACTATAGAGTATCAGCGGTGGTGGACTACGATCATGAGGTGGCAGAGTGGTCGGAATGGAACAACTCCAAGTGGACTGATTACAGGGTTTGGTGCTGTCCGGAAGACTTGCAACCTACTGATCTGAAGTTAAGCGGCGTCGGTCGTCCGGGCCGTCCAGTGAACATTCTTGCCAAGGTTTACAACCAGGGCGGCCAGGCATCTGACGGTTTCTCTCTTACGTTCGTCGACATGTGTTGTGGTTCGTCGCTGACAGATACCGTATCCATTGGCACGACTGGGGACCTATCTCTGCCCGCGTATGGGGCATACGGCTGGTTTTCCTCCGGCAGCTATGTCTTCTCTGATACAGGCATGCACCTGGTGCGTGTGTATGCAGACTCAGGCAACACTATACCTGAGTGCCGAGAGGATAACAATGTCTACTCCGAGTGGATTTACATCCAATCCATGATTGACCTCTATACGAGCTACGACAACATCTTTGTGGACAATCCGGACGCTGTGGAGGGCGAACCAGTCCAGTTTCAGGCCAAGATTGGCAATGCCGGTGATTCGGGAGCCTATGCATTCTATGTTTACTTTGGCTTGAACGGAAGCGGTTATACCGCAAGCCCAAACGTCTTTATCGACTTCCTCCCAGGTGGTACCGACCTATTGGTCGAACATCCAGAAACCTGGACGGTTGATTTCAGTCAGTGTCCACTTGAAGTATTCGTTGATTCTGGAAACCAGGTGGCTGAGTATAATGAGGGAAACAACCACGGCGAAGTACCTCTGCCATATGATTTCTATCCGTACTATGGCTACAGGTGTCCACGAGCTGGCAAACCCTCACCATATTTCTTCGATACCTGCGGGACCGTGGATACAGGGGTGGCAGTAACGATTACTCTGACTGCGAAGAATGCCGGGATTTTCCGGTTTAATGACAGTCTATTGTTTTCTGTTTATGATTCCCTTGCCGGCGACCCCTCGCCGACGCTAATACATAGTCAGTATATTCACGGACCCTATGAAGATCACGCTCGCAATCTGGTTGTCGACAGTCTTGCGCACTCATTCACACAGTATGGGACCCACTTCGTCACAGTAGTGGCAAACGCAGGCCAAGTCGTTGCTGAGTGTTACTATGACAATAACGAGGCAACGGATTCGATTATCGTCGAACCACATCTGCCTGATCTTTTGATCCAATCCGAGTGGATAGATCCTTCGTCCTTAAATCCCCAGTTGGGGGAGGAATTCTGGGTCAGTAACGTGGATGTCTACAACTTGGGCGGCATCTCTGCGTTTGACGTGGACGTCCTCTTTCTGTTAAGCGGTGACACACTGGATACCATAGTGATCAGCGAAATCGCTCCCGGAGGGTATGACTATACTGGTCCCAGTGATACAGTTGTGGTTGACACCTGTGAACCGGCTACACGCATTGTCAGGGTCTGTGCAGATCCCTTCGGGTTGATTGAGGAAGAGGATGAACTCAACAATTGCGCCACCAGAGCAGTAGTATTCTGCGAAGGAGTGGATTTGTACGTCAGCCAGGTCTACTTCGAGTATGATTGCCTGTGCGTTGATTCTCCACTCACCATCTACACTGTTATTGCAAACAACGGCGATCTTGATGCCTCTGCAATCGTGGACTTCTATTACACAGGAAATCCACAGGGTGGGTGGTCGGAGAGGACATTTCTGGCTTCAGCCTCAGTAGAGACCTTTAGCACAGACGATTCAGTTACTCTTGCTGTCCCATGGCAGGTGCCTGCCATTGAGACATACATCTACGTGGATATTTCCTACAGTTACCCCTGGGATTTCAATGGGGCCAATGACACTGCGTTAGTCTCTCTAGCTCTCGCCATCTGTGGCGACGTCAACGCTGATGGCTCTGACCCCAACGTGGCCGACCTGACGTACCTGGTCGACTACCTCTTTAGGGGCGGACCGGCGCCGCCTGTAATGGCAGCGGCGGACGTGGAATGCTCAGGTGGAATAAACATTGCTGACCTCACGTATCTGGTTGCATATCTGTTCAGGAGCGGCCCTCCACCATGTGAGCCGACCGATGGCCTGTTTGTGCTGGCGGCTGGAAAGTCACCTGCTGAGTACCAGTCGACATGTACTCTGGTTACGCAGCAGATAGGCAGTCGCGCCTACAAGCTGTCTATCAATGGCGATTTTGAAACTGAAGTGGCCGGCTTTCAGCAGGAGTACGAGTTTGACAGTGGCATTCTCGTTATAGACTCTGTTATGGCGGGTGTTGAGAATAGCGCCGTAGATGTGTATTACATGACCAAGGACAATTGGCTCTCACTGGGTATGATCGATCTGCGAGGCCAGGAATACATACAGAACGGCCACTCAAACGTTGTCAACATCTATTTCCACCTAGTGAAGGATGCTGAACTGATTCAACCGTTTCTGTCTCATCTCCTCACGTTAGCTGTAGATGAAAACTCCAAAATTATTTTAACGAGAGTGGTTACTGACAGGCTTTCTCGTTTGATCCCGGATTCGTATGCTCTCAATCAGAACTACCCCAACCCCTTCAACCCGAATACGATTATCCGGTACTCGCTGCCAAAGCAGTCAGACGTGAACATCACCATTTACAACATCCTTGGGCAAGAGGTAGTTGTATTGGTAGACAAGGCTCAACCAGCAGGATACCACCAAGTGGTCTGGGAAGGGAAAAACTCTCAAGGGAAACCCGTCGCCTCGGGGATATACTTCTATAGAATCGAGGCTGGAGAGTTTACTGATAACAAAAAGATGCTCCTGTTGAAATAGGAGGTTACATCGGGCGGATAGCGGCCCCACTCGATTCGATGATTCGTGACAACCCAGCGGTGCAGTTACGGCACATACCGCTGGCGTATCTACACATTGTTAATCCATTCTGTGTCCATATTGTGTCTGACACTGGCCAAAACTGCCACAAATAGATAAAACCAGACAAAAGCAAACAAAAGAAAGAATCTGTTGGTCCCCTTTGGCTTACGCAGCAATTGACTGTTAGCCAATAGGTTACGAAATGCCCTGTCGGAGAATCCCCCCTTCGGCATTTATTTTTTCCTCCTCTCATCCGGTGCAACTCAGAGGATTGCACATTGTTCTATAGCCATTAGGTGGACTCTCGCACTGCTAATCCGCCGGTTAGTTAGCCTGGCAAATGCGAGGCCTGTAGTGCCTGACCGGCGGTTTTCCTTGCGCCCTGGAGATCTGATTAAGTTGTATCTGTAAGCGTTGAGAGGTTGCCAACTTTCGAAGGTTGTTTTACTTTGGGCACCAATGGAAGACAGAAGGAAAGAAATACAAATTAAGCTCACTGCCAAGGTGAGCAGTTCTGGTTGAGCGTCCAAACTGGCACCAAAGTTTTTGGTGGAAGCATTAGCGAAGGTTCCGCTGTCGCGTCATCCTGACCTGCTGGTGGGTTTCGATATGGCTGATGATGCGGGTATCTTTCGGATAAACGACCGGCAGGCGCTGGTGCAGACGGTGGATTTTTTCCCACCGATTGTAGACGACCCTTATAATTTCGGTCGGATTGCTGCTGCCAACGCCCTTTCCGACATTTATGCGATGGGCGGCTGTCCACTGACCGCTTTGAACATAGTCGGTTTCCCGTCAGACGACATGCCGGTTGAGATACTTACCCTGATTCTGCAAGGTGGCACTGAAAAAATAGAAGAAGCCGGCGCTGTTGTTGTCGGCGGCCATTCTATCAAGGATAATGAGCTGAAATACGGTGTCGCGGTTACAGGCATTATTGATCCTGATAAAATCATCACCAACTCTCATGCCGAAGCTGGCGACAGGTTGTTTTTAACCAAGCCGCTTGGAACAGGATTAATAACCACCGGCATCAAGAGGAATGTCATCAGTTCCGAGTTAGCAAAGATTGTCACCACTCAGATGGCTCAATTAAACAGAAAGGCATCTGAGTTGATGGTGCATATCGGTGCTCATGCCGCAACTGACGTTACAGGCTATGGTTTGCTGGGGCATGCCTTAGAAATGGCCCGGGCTTCGCGGGTAACAATAAGGCTATTCTCCGAAAAACTTCCCCTCATGCCTGAAGCTCTTGAATTAGCCGAAGCCGGCATGATTCCAGCTGGCGCTATTGCCAACCGGGAATTTGTGGAAGGCTGTGCCAACGTTTCTCAATCCGTTGACGAGAACCTGGTGCGTATAATGTTTGACCCTCAAACTTCGGGCGGGCTGTTTATTGCTATCCCCGAAGATAAAGCAGAGCTTTTTGAACGGGAGCTTGAAGGGCAGGAGGTCTTTGGACAGCTCATTGGGCAGGTCGAACCGCTGGGCGAGTATCACCTGATAGTTGAATAACTCTATCGTATTTGTTTGATGCCATCGATCTTAACACGATATCGTTTTTACTTATTGGCGCTGATAATCTTCATTGCCGGCTTCGTTTTTTGGCAATACGATCTCACCTCCGACCCACCGATGCATTATTCGGGTCTGGGGCAATCATTATCAACGGATCCACCTCAGTACATTTTTCACGCTCGCAACAAAGTACTCTTTGGCCAGTTCGATCCGTTCGATTACCCCCGCTGGACAGTGTATCTGCATTCACTGACATCCCTGTTGGGGTACCTCTGGTTCTCCATAGCTAGAGTCTCGTTGAGGCAGGCCGATATGGTGGGTGTGATTCTTTGTTTAGGCGGGCTGTTGTTTTTGATTTTCGGCTTGACCAAACACCATCGACCGTGGGTCACGGCGTCCCTTGCCTTATGCTATGTTGTAAATGTCACTCTCTTCACTTATGGAAGGTTGTCCTACCTTGAGAATGGGCTGATCTTCCTTGCCTCAGTGCTCTTCTTTGTATACTCAAGGTGGGGGGATCGAATCTGGGGGGCAGCTCTGGCTGGGGGAGTAGTCTCTTTAGCCATGCTGACAGGCAAGTTGTTCGGAGGGTTGCTCCTTCCGGCATTGGTGCTGGCGCTTATTTTTTCAGGGCACTCTCGCTGGTGGAAACTAGTCGGGGCTGCGATTGCAGCATCTCTGTTGGTGAGCATAGCGATGATAATTCTTTTGTACGGCGGGAACTTGCAGACTGCTGTTGCTTATTACAGCGAACAGTCACTCGGTTTGTGGGGGTTTCCAGAAGGTCTGACCTCGCCGTGGGACTTTTTTGAACACCTGATTTCATATGGTTTCGAAAACCACCTTTTCTACTTAGACATCGACCTGTTGTTGTTTTTATTCGCCGGCTTATTGTTGCTCTGTCTTCATCTTGGCCGCGGAAGGAAGCTTAGCGATCTTTCGCCGGCCACAGTCTTGGCCATGTTCTGGATGGTAATAGGCATAGTCGGATTTATGCCGCTGAACTATTCCCCTCTTCGGTACGCCTTGCTGGTTATCCCACCGATGATTCTGTTTTGTTTTAGTATGTTTGACAGCAGCCTCAGGTTGAAAAAGCCTTCCCCTGTGAAATTCGGCACGATTGAAACCATCATCATGTTTTTTGCATTCTGGGTGGTGCTGTTTCATGGTATTGCTAACGTTTTCTTCTTAAGTACGCTCCCCAGACCGATCAGGGGGTTAACATGGGCAACCATGCCCGCCAGCATCGCATTGACCTTTTACATCAGGTATTTGCTTATGCGGCATCATGCAAAGATCAGTAACCGGAAGCTGACTATCGTTCTTATCGGGCTATTGTGCTTTTCCGCTCTTTTCAATGGCTACCAAATCCGGCGGATGCACGTGAAAGAACACAACTTCAATATTGTCGAAGCCAACAACGATCTTGAAGCGATACTGTCACCTGAAGCGCTCGTCTCGGGTCCTTATGGTCCGGCTCTCACCGTGAATACATCATTAAAGTCCTTTATCCATCTTTTCGGTGTGGCCCATGTTGATTCAACGCTCTTTGACCGCTATCCGATCACGCATTTGGCGGTGGATGTTTCCAACTGGACTGAGGCCGTCAAGAACTACCCAGCGCTGGCAGACTTGTCGCCGGTTGCTACGTACTGGATTCGCAATCTGGATGTACGACTTTATAATATCAGCGATGTTTTCAACAACCAGCAGGCCCACTCCTACCGGGAGACGTCGTTTGAAAAAGCCATTACCTATTATCAGAAGCAACAAATAGACAGCGCCTTTAACTTGGCAAACCGCTTCTATCAATCGCATCCGCAATCCAAATCGGCCGGGCTGTTGCTTGCGGATCTGCTTTGGAAAAAGGGAAAATACCAGGAAGTGTACACCTTGTTAACCTCGCTGGCCAACCGATTCCCAACCGATTTCAATGTCCAATTGCAATGCGGTCGGATCATCCAGATACTTGCTGGATTGAGGAACGACTACGGCCTCCACTCTCTGGCTCAGAGCTACTATGAGCGGGCAGTCCATGTCAACCCTTATAAGGGAGGGTTTGCTAATAACCTCTGGATTAAGACCGCCCGTCAGCTCCGCGCCACTTCAGGAACACCATAAACCTCACCAGGTTGGGTACAGCTTTTTTCCCGTACGCAAGGCCTTATATATTTTTTTGATTGACTTATAACACATGGGTAGGGGAAGTCTCTCCGAAACCTGCCAATCCGCCACAGGTGGACAGGATTTGGGGGAGGGTGTGACAAAAGTCCAGTAGGTTGGGTTCTAAGTCCGCCTTTGGCACACGAAAAACCCGACATTTATTATCTTAGGCTCTGTTCCCTCAGGAAAATTCTGTATAACGATCCCAATTGCCAAAGCAACAGCTCCTGCCAGGGTAGCTGCGGGCAGCCCGGCTGCCAACGCTCCAAAAGCGACCCCAACCGCAAGACCCTCTGGAATATTGTGCAAGGTTATGGCCAGCACCAAAAGAGTGGTCCGCGCCAGCTGGTTTTGATGCCCTCTGCTTGTTCAGTCGGCATCCCGATATGGAGATGAGCAATAACCCGTCGACCAGCCGCAGGGAAAATGCCCCAACGAGGAAACCAACAACAGCTGGTACCCAGGCGGGAAAATCCTTTCCCTCGGACATTTCAATAGCTGGCGCCAATAACGACCAGTAGCTGGCGGCAATCATCACACCGGCAGCGAAACCAAGCATACCATCCAAAGTCTTTCGGCTCAGTTCCCGCGCGGTAAATACAACAGCCGCTCCCAGCGCCGTCATGAACCAGGTAAAACAGGTTGCCAAAAGAGCCTGCACCACCGGATGCAAGCCTTTGAACCAGTCGAAAACGGTCAATATCCCTCTCCAATTGTCTCGACCGGAGGTCTTTTGGGACGTATCTCATAGTGATATCCCTCCCACGTGAGGCCACATGTGGAGAACCGACTGGCCAAGTTCACAGCCCCCTTCATGTTGTAGAGTCCTCTGATCTTCAAGTATGACAGCTGCAAGAGCCTTCAGCAGCGGGGGAATCCGAGGTCTTCTCGTGAGAAGCTGCAGATGCCCTGTTGTCCTGCTGTTGGCCGACTTTGGTGTTGGCAGCCAGACCAGACTTGGATATGTATGAAAAGGCCAGGACGGCCAGCAACACGAATGCCCCAACATGATACAGCCAACCGCCTTCAGGTTGCATGTGCGTGTGCTCACCAAGTTGAATCAAAGGCATCTCCGCACTCGGCATCAGCTGATCCAAAAGCAGCCCGAAGCCCAACGCGCTTGCTGCAATGGTCATAAGATACAATATCGCGGTCTGTCGCCCCAGAAACTTCCAGATCGTGGTGAGTGTAGCGGCATTGGTGGCTGGTCCAGCGATTAGGAATGCCAAAGCCGCGCCGGGGGAACCGCCCATGTGCATCAGACCCGCTGCTATTGGCACCGACGCAGTAGCGCATACATATACTGGCACTCCTGCGGCCATCATTAGCAGAATCGATAGTACACCGCCGCCGATGTAAGCTGCCAGATGATCTTGTGGCACTATTGCTGCCACCATCCCGGCAATCAGAATCCCTACCAGGAGCGCCAGGCCAATATCTCGCGGCAATGTCACTAATCCATACTTGAAGATGCGCAGCAGAACGCTTGTGCGTTCCTTGCCCGCACAGCAGGCTTCACTGTAAGTATTTGGTTCCGAATGGTCCATTGCTTTTGATCCATCCGACTCACCAAAGAACCGAACCAAGCTACCACCAATAAGGCCAGTGAACAGAGCCGCTAACGGTCGGAAAATTGCAAAGACCGGGCCAAGCAGTGCGTACGTGACAGCAATACTGTCCACTCCAGTCTGAGGCGTAGAGAGCAGGAACGCCGTGGTCGCAGCACGACTGGCACCGTGTCGATGTATAGACACCGATACTGGAATGACGCTGCATGAACACAGGGGTAGCGGCACACCAAACAAGGATGCCTTGAGTACGGGTCCAATGCCGAGTCCTCCCAAGTGACGTTCCACCCATTGGGGTGATATTAACACTGAGAGCACTCCGGCTGCCAGAAAGCCGAACAGCAGATATGGCGCCATCTGGCCAAGAACCAACCAGCTCTGCATGCAGATTGTTGCAACGAAATCAAGCATCTTTGGTAATCCTAGTAGTCCTCGAGATGGCTCCACTCGGCATCCTCAAGCCATTGCTTGGGGCGATCGAGGAACTGAATGACATTCTCCAGAGTGACCCAGTGTTGGTGTTCTTCGTCAGCAATGCTGTTGAAGATGTGTTGCTGGGTTTCGCTGTCGACCTCTTCGGCCTTTTGGCGATAGTAATCTTCCGATTTCTTCTCGATTTCCTGAGCCTGTTCCCAGAGGTTCTTGGCGTCGGCTCGGAACGAGAGTTTTTTGCCTTCAGCCTTCAAGGATTCAAAAACATTTTTCACCGTGGATAAGACAGTAGTTTTTTCGGCTTCCTTATATTCTGCGGTCTGACCGTCTCTCATCGCTTTGAAGATGTTATAGTGCTTCAGTTCATCTTCAGCCAACTCAATTAGGACTCTTCTGAGTTCAGGAACGCTCGTTTTTTCGGCGTGTTCTAAATAGAATGCCCGACCATCTTCTTCCATTTTCATTGCATACTCAAAAATACTCATTATTTCCTCCATTGTGACGGTGATATATTTCTTATCAGCCTCAACGACCGTTACCAGTTTTCAGCCAACAGCTCAAAATGCGCCTGAGGGTGGGCGCAGGCTGGGCATACTTTCGAAGCCTCTTCACCCTCATGGAGGTAGCCGCAATTTCGGCATCGCCAGACGACTTTATTAGATTTCTTGAACACCGTACCTCCTTCGACATTGGCCAGCAAACCGAGGTAGCGTTTCTCATGCTGTCTCTCGGCCACAACCACCGTTTCGAAAACCTTAGCAATCTCTTCAAAGCCTTCCTCACGAGCTACCTTGGCAAACTCCGGATACATGCTCGCCCATTCGTAATGCTCGCCAGCCGCTGCATCTTTTAAATTCTCAGCAGTATTGCCTATCACACCGGCCGGAAAAGCTGCTTGAATTTCCACTTCTCCGCCTTTGAGGAACTTGAAGAATCTTTTGGCGTGCTCCTTTTCCTGATTGGCCGTTTCCTCAAAGATGTGGGAAATCTGCACGAAACCGTCTTTCTTGGCCTGACTCGCAAAGTAATTGTAACGGTTACGCGCCTGCGACTCACCGGCAAACGCCGTGAGCAGGTTCTTTTCTGTTTTACTTCCCTTTAGATTACTCATATGATCTCCTTTTTATCTCCTTATCTGTTTGTTTTTTTAACACCAGACCACTCAATACCTGGCGGCCTGAACTATATAAACAACCGTTATCCTTCCGTACCTTGAATGCTAAGCGCTCATATCAACTCCGCCATTAGATTGCTGATGTCAATGTTGTCAACTTGGTGACTCACCAACGGACCTTTCTTCAGCTGAGGCAGTGAATCCTCATATGGGTTCTGACCACCCTGATAGAAGATGCCTGTCGCTAGCCTGTCTTCATCGAAGGACAGAGTGAGTGTCATAGCCTTGTCCCTGTCAGCGGGGTTATGATTTTCATCTTCGAGTTTGTAAACTCGATCCTTGTACCATTTGTAGCTCTTTGCCGGATTATACGTCACACACACCTGCAGAACATCAATGAAAGCAAAACCCCGATGCTTTATAGCGGCCACGATCAAATCACGCAGTTGGTTCATGTCACCGGAGAAACCGCGCGCCACAAAGGAGGCACCGGCAGTAATCGCTAACGCGACAGGGTTGACCGGAGATTCAATCGATCCATCTGGGGTGCTGCTCGAGGCAAACCCCTGTTTCCCTGTGGCTGATGTCTGTCCCGTCGTAAGGGAAAAAACACCGTTATTGTGCACAATATATGTCAAATCAATATTGCGCCGGCAAGCCTGCACAAAATGGTTCATGCCTTCACTGAAACCATCACCATCGCCTCCTTCGGCGATCACCACCAAATCGTGGTTGCCGAGTTTCAATCCGGCGGCTATAGGCAGGGGGCGACCATGCAAGCCGTGTAGACCGTAAACATTGATCCAGTGTGGAATTTTGCTGGAACAGCCGATGCCGGAGGTCATTACAACCTGATGAGGTTCGAAATCGAACTCCAGCAATGCCTTCTTGAGAGCGGACTGGATTCCAAAATTCCCGCACCCCAGACACCAGTTGGGCTTAGCTGCCGTGTTAAATCTTGTCTTGTCGCCGTCACCGTTCATCTGCCAGACTCCCAACGAAGTGGGATTCCTTCTATTTCAATGTACCTAAAGCCGCTGTTGAATGAGATCAGCAAGTTCATCTCTAAAAAACTGCCGACCGTTATATTTGAGTATCTTGTCTGCTACCGCCAAGCCGGTCTTTTGCCTGATTAAGGTTCCCAACTGGCCAGTTGCGTTGTTTTCTATTAGAATTGTATGCTTCGCATTCTCCATGACTTCGGTAACACGATCTGTCGGGAAGGGTTCCATATAAATCACCTGAAGGAAATTGCAGCTGACAGCATGGTCTTTTTTCAGGTGTGACATAGTATCGAGGATGACTGGTTTCGTTGATCCCCAGCCGATCAGCGTGAGGTCGGCATTGGGATCACCATGGAGCTTCACACCGATTTCTGAAACGTCAAGTGAGGCTGTTTTACGTAACCTCTTCTCCATCTGGCGAGCCCGGTTATCGGCATCCTCACTGATAAGGCCAAACTCGTTGTGTTCGTTGCCGGTTGCCTTGAAGACACCGCCGGGAATTCCCGGTCGCGTACGCGGGGAGATGCCTGAATCGGTAATCCGGAAGCGTTTGTAATCCCCGATACGGCTCAGCTCGGCTTCTCCAAGCACGTCACCACGGTCGATCTTCATACCCCTCGTGTCAAATGGCTCGCAAGTCCATGAGGATTCTGCGACATGTTTGTCAGTCAGAATGATAACCGGTGTCTGATACCTATCAGCCAGATTGAAGGCTTCAAAAGTAAGATAAAAGGCTTCAGCAGGATCACCGGGAGCCACTACAATGCGAGGAAAACTGCCCTGGTGAGCATAAAGAACGAATAACAGATCACCTTGCTCTGTCCTGGTAGGCAGTCCGGTGGCCGGTCCCGGTCGTTGTCCCTCAAGAAATACAAGAGGGATTTCCGCAATTCCAGCCAGGCCAAGATGCTCTGTCATCAGACAGAAACCGCCGCCTGAAGTACCAGCCATAGCGCGCACACCGGCGAACGAGGCGCCAACAGCCATACCGGCTGCGGAGATCTCGTCTTCCGGCAAGACCGTTATCATGTCGTAGTTGCGAGCATGCTTGCTGAGGTGAGTCAACACCGCTGAAGAAGGGCTCATGGGGTACGAGGAATAGAACTTGACGCCTGCTTTGAGGGCGCCCATTGCCACCCCGTGATTTCCTGTCAGCAGCATTCGATCCGGAGCGTCGCGCTTTTCGAGAATAATACCCAACTGCTCGGAGAACCTCTCACGGGCGATGTTATAGGCCCTCTGGGCGCCTTCTATGTTCACCTCTACAACCTTATCTTCGAATTTGGAGAGCGATTGACGAAGCATACCAGCTAGCAACTCGAAATCGAACTGCAGAATACCCTGCACTGCCCCCAGACCGACTGAATTGATCATCTTCCGGGTGCCGCCTACATCTTTGGCGATTTGTGCCATTGGTATATCAACAACGGTGATATCGTTCCGACCGATATCACCCACCTTGAGGCCGATATCGATCGGGCTGACCTCGAGTCCTTCAGCGTCATAGATCAGAGCCCCGCCTGGTGCGATTTCGTCTTTATGCAGGACTACGCTTTTTACATCGAGTGCTAAAAGCAGGCCGACCGATCGAATATGGCTGCCGACCGGCTCCTCTGAGACCATCACCTGAGCGTAGTTATGTTCTCCTTTGATATTAGAGGGGTATTCCAGGTTGACAAAGACGTGTAAACCGGCCCGTGAACATAAGCGGGCAAACGCGTGACCTACCGTGTTTACACCCTGTCCGGCAAACCCCCCAACCATGAAGCTGAGCTGGTTTACTTTCACCGCGATCTCACTCGTGGAACAACACCTCTGATAATGAATTAAGTCCCCGATACGGTTCCATACAAGATGTCATACATCTCGCACCAGCTTCATCATGGTTTTACTAAAAAGCCATTTCTGGTTTCCAGACTTCCCACACTTTGCCGACAAGATCGGGGCCGGGTTTGAGGGTGGCTTTGCCGGGGGTCCAACCGGATGGTGTCACTTCGCCAGTCTCACGTACGTGCTTGAACGCTTGCACCTGACGAATCAATTCGGAGACGTTACGTCCGACCGTTGGCGCTAGAATCTCCATCGCCTGAATGATACCATCGGGATCGATCAGGAAACGGCCTCTGATATCGACCCCGGCGTCCTCTTCATAAACGCCGTACACCTTACCGATCCGCCCTCCCTGATCCGAAAGCATGGGAAAAGGCACACCACCCTCCACCATCTTGGAGAGTTCTTCTTCCTGCCAGATTTTGTGGGTGAAATGGCTGTCAGTGCTCACTGATAACACCTGCACACCGAGAGCCTTGAGCTCATCATGCTGGACGGCAACTGCCGTCAATTCTGTCGGTCAGACGAAAGTGAAAGCACCCGGATAAAAGCAGAGTGTTACCCACTGGCCTTTGTAATCGGACAGCTTGACAGTCTTGAATGCGCCGTCCACGTATGCGGTCGCCTCAAAATCGGGCGCCGGTTTACCAACACGTGCTAACATTTTGAATTCCTCTTGTTTGGGTTTTTCTTGTGAAGACACCGAGTCGTCGGTTTCGCTCACACCGATCGGACCCTTGGCCGGTTGAACACAGGAATGCAGTTCATCAGTCATATCGATATTCCCCTTTCCCAGACTTTCTTTGGTTGAAATCAACTTTCGACAACCGTCAGAAGATCTCTTTTGTGTTCTTCTTCCTGAATAAGAATGTCTTCTAAAATGCGTCGCAAGCCATACTCTTTCAATGACTCTGCCTGTTCTATTCTCTCTTTATACCGTTCGATAGCCATTTCCTCACCGGCCAGATCCTGTTTTAGCATTTCGAGAGTGTTCTTTGAGACTTCCCGTTCTTCCACATTGACCGTCGGGGCTCCGCCCAAAAAGTCGATCTGTTCAGAGAGCATCAGAGCATGCTGCATTTCCTCTTGAGAATGCACCACCAGCTCTTTCTGAATGGACTCATATTGGGCCCCAGTCATGACTGAGGCGTGCTGTACATATTGAATTGCCGCAGCATATTCCCACTCCAGGTCTTTGTTAAGCTCTTTCAAAAGCGTCTCTTTTGTGATAGCCATTTGGCTTATCCTCTACTTTGTGATTAACAATTTCCTATTGGTTGCGTGGAGGAGACAGCGGCGCTGCCTTTCCCGCCTGCTCCAATTTACTCCATAAATTTGGAAACGAAAGGAGAATTCTCTCCTCGCCGTAAATAATGCCCGGAAGGACCCTCACCGAGAAACTCGGAAAACCACGATTCATGTTGAATCTCTTCATTGAGAATCGCCAGAGCCAGATCATAGGTTCTGTGATCCTTGCCGGCTGTGAGGTTACAAATATGCGTGTATCCGCGAACGGCGCACCTTTCCGCCTCAACCAAAACCTTCAGCATAGCCTCAGTATCTGTCGGGTCTTTCGGCAGTCTGGCCGGCGGACATGCAGATATGTCGTGAAATTCCTTCATATCATCGGGCAACTTGCCCCCAAGCTCATAAATTCTTGGCACGAGGGCTTCGAAGTGATTGCGGTCTTCGATCCGGGCTGCCTCAGCAATCTGCTTGATGCTTTCTCCTTCGAGGCCAATCAGGTTCATCCGCAGGATCGTATAGTAATAGTAGGTTGTTAATTCTGCGGCAGCGTTTCTCACCAACAGCTCGAGCAGTTCGTCAACATTGACACCTGCTTTTTCTACCATTTCTCGGGCTACTTTTGCCATCTTTGGTCTCCTTTGATTTGAGGTTTTACTTTTAGCAAATTAATAATCATTCATTCCTTCACATTATTTTGGCAGTTGATTTCTCTCTCAGCTCTTTCTTATTTCACCTTCTATCTCGTAAGACATGTTATCGACTTACTACTATATAGGCCAGATCGACCAGGTCATTTATCAGACCGGTGACCTCTTGCTCATGCGCATAGGCTGCCTCGAAGATCTCCAGGGGTGACTGCCATTCGCTCGTCGGAGCCTCCCAGGCTTTGACAATGGCTCGACCATCCCGCTCAATCACATGATCGAATATCTTCTCTGCGTGCGTCACCTCTTCCTGATATTGCACCTGCATCCAGAAAGCAGATCATCAGGCATATCAACACCTTTCTTTGCTATGTCCCTGTCTCAGATGTTGTCGGCGGAGTAAACACTCGTCGGCCAAGCTCACGATCAACCTGGAACAACCCTCCTTTGGAATCACCCAGAAGTTTCAACTGCTGAACAATCGCCTTGGCGGATGCTTCTTCCTCGACCTGCTCATTCACGAACCACTGCAGAAATACCTGTGTGGCATAATCCTTCTCAGAAAGAGCCAGATCGACAAGGTCATTTATGAGGCTGGTCACCTTCTGCTCATGCGCATAGGCCGTCTCAAAAACATCCAACGCCGACTTCCATTCCGAGGGAGGAGCCTCCCAAGCCTTGACGATAGCCCGGCCGTCCCGCTCAATCACATGGTCGAATATCTTCTCGGCATGGGTGACCTCTTCCTGATACTGCACCCGCATCCAGTTAGCAAAACCCGGCAGATCGATAGATTCCAGATAGGCTGACATTGACAAGTAGAGGTAAGCCGAGTAAAACTCAGCCGCTACTTGCTCGTTTAGAGCATCTTGCATTTTCTTGCTAATCATCACATGTCTCTTCAAGTTATTTGAACAAGTCAGCCTTCCGTTAAAATGTGGTCATCATATTCAATTTCAAACCGCAGTTTGTGCTTGGCTTCCTCCTGGGCCAAGCTTAGGAACATCTGTTTCAAATTGGCATCGTCGGTGGCAGTAGCTAGATCGTTATACAACCTGAAGGAGGCTTTCTCGGCTTTCATTGCCAGGATAAGAGCCTCCTGATAGCCCAGATCGCCAGAGAGGTCAACATCAACCAAATTATCACCGATCTTCAGGTCCTGAACGCGTTCCTCCGCTGCCAACATCTGCTTGCCATCCTTTATGGCAATTAATTTAGCCTTATGCCCTTTCTCTTCACTGGCGAACTGGACAAATATCTCCTTCATGTGTTCCAGCTCCATTTTGTCCGCTAGACCAGTGTAGAAATCAGCGGCATTCTGTTCTTTCTGGATGGCAAAATCGAGAATTTTGTCTACAGAATCGAATTTCATTTTTCCACCTCAACTAATTAAGCTTTCCATAAGCCATGGACGTTACAGTATTCTCTGGCCGTTACGTTTTCAGCCTCAATGTTGAATATTGCTTCAGGTGCGTCGCCCGGCTTCAAGAACTGGCGATACGCCTTGCTGCCAGCAATCACTTCAATCCACTCGATATAGTGCTTTTCTTCCATCGGGTGGGCGACTTCACCAACCTTCACCTTGAAACCGCCGTCGACTTTCTCAACTACCGGCACGTGCTTCTCGGTAGCGGCGTCGATCTCTCCCTCTTTCAGCAACTTCATATCCTGGCCGCAGCAAACCAGGGTTCCCGCGCCAGTGTGGACAACTTCCACTATGTTGCCGCACACCTCACACTTGTAGACTTGCAGTTTTTCCGTCATGGTTTCTAATCCTCCACGCAAAAATGTTTCTTGTTTTTTACCCTCATATATATCAGCAGTCCATATTAACTCTTCAGAACCCTGTCAAGAGCTGCTAATACTTCTTCGTAATCTGGCTCATTGGTGGTCTCTTGAACATACTGAATATACTGCACGGTACCTTTCCTGTCCACAATGAATACCGTCCTGGCCAGAAGCCGTAGCTCTTTGATCAGCACGCCATACGAGTTACCGAATGAGGCATCGCGGTGATCAGAAAGAAGCTGGAGATTTTCAACACCGGCCGCAGCACACCACCGCTGCTGGGCAAACGGTAGGTCCATACTAATGGTAAGGATCACAACATCATCGCCAAGTTTCCCGGCTTCCTGGTTAAAACGTTTTGTCTCAAGATCACAAACGGGCGTGTCCACTGACGGCACCGAAACAAGGACCACCACCTTTCCCTTGAACGAGGAAAGCTTGACCGGTTCCAGCTTGTCGTTCAGCACTTCAAAGTCTGAGGCCGTATCACCCACTTTGATCTCATTACCGACCAGAGTCAGGGAATTGCCTTTCATCTTTACCAAACCGGTTCGTTCACTCATAGATGTTCCTCCTTCCCTATCAAACTTAACCGTAAAGTTACATGCCCTTCTTGTGTGTTCCTTTGCATTCGGGGCATATTCCAATAAAATCTAAACGATAGCCGAGAATTTTCCAACCGTTCGATTCCTTTAATTTATTTCCCACCGGGTCGGCTGACAGACCATTGAGATCGTCGACCCGACCACAGTGGATGCAGCGCACGTGGTGATGCTGCTCTGGGTTGCCATCAAACCGGGCTTCCGAGCCACTAATGTCCAACTTCTGAATGATGTTATTCTGTGCGAGGAGTTCCAGATTGCGGTAAACCGTGCCTAAGCTGATTTTTGGCAAACGCTTACGCACAGTGTGATACAGATCAGGGGCCGTGGGGTGCGAGGTGAGCTTTTGCAATTCCTCCAAAATCACCTGACGCTGCTGAGTATTTCTTTGAAATTTCCCTATTGCCATCAATAGTTTTCCTGTTATTACAATTAATAATCATTAGTAATAATTTTAACGTTTGTCAATCATTTTTTGTTCCCCCAAAAGAAATATCTAAAGAAATATCTTTTGAGAACCAATTATAACTGTCCCCTCTTTGGCGGGTGTCTCCGCTGCTTGCCATGGTAGATGATGTCGGGTATTCTGGTAAACCATAGGAACAAGTATCATGATCTTTAAGTTATATTATCCTGTGAAAAACGGCATATTATTGTTACACAACTGGTTGGCTCGATATATTATGTCATATTGTTTAGATAACGCCACACGAGGTTAAGAGAGAGGTAGTATAATGACAAAAGAATGGGAAAACAAAAAGGAAACGTTTGAGGTAATGGACGTAAGAAAACTAGGAGGCAATTTCTTGCCGATGCTTCTCAAAAAAGGGGGGCAGACCCCGGTTGGAGAAGGCATCTGTGTCGTTCAGACTTTTGAACCTATCCCACTTTATTCTGCGATGGCTGATCTTGGTTTTGAGCATCATACAGAGAAGGTTTCAGATAACGAGTATAGAGTCTTCTTTTATAGAACTGAGAAGAAAGAAACTACCTTCCCGGGTGGCGCTGATGTTCCCCTGAAGCCAACGGCTATACTCAACTTCAAGAAAATAGACGATTCTCTTGCCGATATAGTGGTGAACTTTTGGAACTTTATTTGGGAAAAGGAAAACCCGGCAATTGACCAGAAGACAAAGTACCTCCTTTCACTTGCAAATGGGGTAGGCGCCCTTAGATTTCGTCAAGCGACTCGTGAACTTGTGAAGGCGTATGCCGCGGGTGTTACTATTGCCGAGTTGGATGAGCTGTTTTCCATGTTTGTCTGGAACCAGGGTGTCGGTACATTTGCTTCTGAGATAGGTCCCTCACCGTTGTTTGCTGCGTACCAGTTGATAAAGAGTTCGGAGGAAAAAGGTGTATCGCGAGAAAGCGTGATGAAGGAGTTAATCGAGAAGTTTGGCGAGAAAAACCCAGCAGTAGGAGCATTTTATGAAGGCAAAGAATAAGACATTTATTGTCTAAACCATTGTCGGGTTTCTCATTCCATACACACGCCAAGTCGCACTTTCAGCCTTTGGCGAACTTCATTTGGAACTTGACCTACCATTTATCCCGCTGATATTGTCAAAATCATTTGTACATCCCCACCAATACAACCCATGAGGCTTTTTGTCACATTATTTTTCGTCCCGCACTATAGCTGATGCGAATTTGCAGCAGGTCACTGTGGTCTATGTATCTTGTGACACAAGAGTGAGTTATACCTTCCGTATATCTTCTTTGTCGCTATCTAAAGGGAGTTAACTAAGCCGATGCAAATAGAGGGTGAGAATTATCTGTATTCTTTCCGTAAGAGTGACTTGTTTTCAGCCATTACTCAAGCTCGTCGGAGCTTGACCGAAAATATGTAATAAAGAGTATAGTTTTTAGTTGATTTTAGCGTGGCATTTGGTATAATATTATAGATTTTATAAGTGAGGTAAGGTCAAATGGAAATCGGCCTTATATATTCGAGCAAGGATCCGCGACAAATACAAACGCGGGATTTCGTAAAGAAGTTCGTACACGAACGAGGGGTACTGGCCAATATTATTGAATCGGAGCGGCCAGTGAAGTCACCGACTGTTGTTATAAACGGCCATGCTCTGAAAGACCTGCGTCAGAAGCCACGGGGCAAGGAACAGGCAATGTATCCGTCTATGTCTGACATTGCCCGCTTTCTCGAACGATATTTGTGGGGGGTATAACCCTTTCTGTCTGTATGACTTAGATTATCCCGCCAGATGAACTGCTCTTTTGAAAAACAGCTACCGTGTTTTAAATAACTTTGCTGACCTGTTGAATGTGACTGAGCTTCAAATAAAGTGAGGCTATTTCTTTTTTCTTATTATCACACCCCTCGGCTGTCCTACCCTTTTATTCTTTCGCTCAAGAATGTGATCACTTCCGGCGTCTTCAAGCGCACCTGCTCCATGGTATCACGGTCACGTACGGTCATCGTTTCGTCTTGCATCGTTTGACCGTCGATTGTCACACAGTAGGGACAGCCGGCTTCATCCATACGAGCGTAGCGGCGACCAATAGCGCCAGAGTTATCATAAAAGGTTTTGAACCGCTTCTTTAGATCATGATAAACATTCTCAGCGAACTCTGGCATCCCTTCTCTATTAACCAATGGGAACACCGCTACCTTAATCGGAGCCACTTTGGGTGACAAACGCAAGAAGACGCGTTTTTCTTCCTTAATCACCAATTCGTCGTAGCTGTCGACCAGCAAAGTTAGTAAGGTGCGGTCGCAACCGGCAGAAGTCTCGATAATGTAGGGAATGAACTTTTCGCTAAAGCGCTCGTCAACATACCTCATATCCTTGCTGGTAGCCTGCATATGGCGGCTGAGATCAAAGTCGGTGCGGTTGTGGATACCTTCCAGCTCCTGCCAGCCGAACGGAAACTCATATTCGATATCATAGGCCACCTTGGCATAATGCGCCAACTCATCCTCTCCGTGCTTGTGCCAGCGCAGCTTGCTGGGGTTAATACCCAGCTCTTCATACCAGGCCCACCGCTGTTGGCGCCAGTATTCAAACCACTTATCATCTTCAGGGGGATGCACAAAATACTGCATCTCCATCTGCTCAAACTCACGGGTACGGAAGATGAAATTACCGGGGGTGATTTCATTGCGGAAGGCCTTGCCGATCTGTGCAATACCAAAAGGTATCTTCTGGCGGGAGGAATTTTTCACGTTGAGAAAATTGACATAGATCCCTTGAGCCGTCTCGGGCCGCAAGAACACCGTGCCGGCTGTATCTTCTACGGGACCCATGTAAGTCTTGAACATCAGGTTGAACTGCCTGGCTTCTGTCAATTCGCCCCCGCATTCGAGGGGGGTTTTGGATGGCTTCAATGGGCACCGGCTTTCGGCCAGCTTGTCGGCTCGAAACCGCGCCTTGCAGGTTTTGCAGTCGACCATTGGATCGTGGAATTCCGCCACGTGGCCGGAGGTATGCCAGACCTGGGGGTGCATCAAGATGGCGGCGTCCAGTCCTTCGATGTCGTCCCGGCGGTTGGTCATGGCATCCCACCAGAAGTTCTTCAGGTTGCGCTTCAATTCCGCTCCGAGCGGGCCGTAATCCCAGCAGGAACCAAGACCGCCGTAGATTTCCGACGAGGGATAGATGAACCCCCGACGCTTACAGAGTGATACGATCTTATCCATGAGGTCGTTGTTGGCTTTTTTCCTGTTCATGTTCGTTCGTTTCCTATTCAGGTTGACGTCAGGCGGCTATTCTTCAACTTTTCGAGAAACCCAAGCGATTTCAAAGGTGCACTTATGCCGGTCTGATAGTTCACGAAATCGGTCAGCACCTCCAGCAGGCGGGTCACGTCATTGTACCCTATCGGCAGACCGGTGGCCTCGTTTAGCGAAGCACTTTGAAGCGCAACTGAGAGCCTGGCGTTCTCTTTGGAGAAGGGAATATAATACTCCCCCGGCCTTTGGCAAGAGGGGCAAACGATTCCCCCGCGTTCCGGGCAGAAGTGTATTTCCCCGGTTTCGCCCTTCGGTAATCTGACTTCCTGCCCACACCCAACGCAACGAGCCAGCGAAGGGTGATACCCTAACTGTGACAACAGACGTAGAAAAAAGGCAATAAACAGCACGGGCAGAGATCTTTTTTCAACGGTTTCAGTCAGTTCAAGAAATGAGATAAAGAAGCTGTAAAGAGGCTGCTGAGGCTGTTCGTCGGAAAGCAAATGATACAGCAGCTCACATGCTGCCGAGGCATACGCCAGGCGCCCCAAAGTTCCTTCCTTTTCAAAAGCAAACAGCTCGATAAGCTCGGTCTCGGAAACGTATCCTTTAGCTGACTTCTCGGACGTGTAGAATGTGATCTCCAGGCGGGCGAACGGCACGAGCCGTCCCCGTTTCGATATCAAACGTCGCCCTCCTTTGTCCACCAGGGTAATCTTGCCAAAATCCCGGCTGAATAACGATACCGTTCGGGATGATTCCGACCAGTTGAACAGCTTCAGTATGACGGCTTCAGTTTTTTCTAAGGGCATTTTTTACTGACCGAGAAAGCGGTATATCGTTTCATCGGGGTAAACCATGTGGTAGCGGGTGCGGGCAAGGGACTCAATGTAGCCGGGGTCGGACTCAAGCATCTTTTTAATCCTCGCGGCATCGATAAGGTCAATCGTAAGACTTCTGTTACTCTTGATTAACGCCCTTCTCTCCAGCTCTAAACGTGCGATTCGAGGAATACCGTAGGTGCCGCTCATCAGCGAATAGAAAAACAAAAGGCCGAGTATCCAGAAGCCGTATTTGATCACCTTTCGACGCAGGTGCTTGTTGGTATTGGAAATTCGACGTACAAAGTTCTCCGCCAACGGGGCAAAAAGCGAACGAGAGTGTGTCACTCGGCGTGGCATACGTGTAAGTAAGCTCCAGTATCCGGCAAGAAGCAAGCTAAAAATATCTAATGATGACGGTGGGCTTACGGCACAGCCTCGAAGTGCTCCTACCGTTATTAAGACTGGAAGAACTGATCTGGGTTCTGCGTTACAACTGCTTTCTCATCTATTGTATCGCCTCTCGTACCATTTGGGCATATCGTTCCGCCAATGGATCGGAAGCGTAGTTCTTGCAAGCGAAGCGGTAACCGTTTTCGGCCATTGTCTGTCTCAGTGAATTGTTGTTCAGCAATTTCAGAATGGCGTCAGCCAGGCTGGCGCTATCGTCCAGAGGAATCAGCAGCCCTCTTTCATTGTGCTTGATAATATCTAATATCCCTCCGGATGCAGTTCCAATCACAGCCGCCCCGCACATCATCGCCTCAGAGAGAGCTAACCCAAAACCTTCCTGGTATGAATTCAACACCACAATAGCGGCGCGATTATACACCTCTCGCAGTTTTTCCTGTGACACGGGGGGAACTATTCTCACCTGCTGCTGCAGCCCAAGGTTTTCTATAAGCTGCTTGATACGAGACTGCAAGGGGCCACCGCCACAAATTTCCAATCTGGCCTGGGGGTTTTCCTTGATCACGGCTGCGAAGGCCTTGATCAGATAGTCTACCCGCTTTTGCCACGTAAACCGGGTAACAGCGACTACAAGGTTGCTTTCCCTGCTAATGTGTTCATCTCTGTGGAAAATAGCTTCATTATGGGGGAGAGGCAGGACTTCCAGAATGCCAGTGAGGTCAGCGTCCAGGTGGATGATCTCGTCCTTGAGAAAGTTTGAAACCACCGTCCATTTTTTCAGTCCGTGGCAAAACCGTTTAAAATACCAGTAAGTTAGTTGTCCATGTTTTTTCATCAGCCTGATGTCAGAGCCGTGCGATGAAAGTACCATCGGTAGTGAAGTGGTGCGGACGATTCTTTTCATAACGATGCCCGTTGGCACCAGCCAGTGGCCGGCGACAACTTGAATCTTTTCTTTTTCTATTATCTTAAGCGCCGCCAAACGCCAGTGGCGAAGAAAATGCATGAATTTGAAAAGACCACCGGCCGAACTCAGCACCAGTTGCTGCATATTCCCCCGGTAGGCGATGTTTTCGTTTTTAGGATCCTTGTCATACCGAAAGCGATAGATCTTCACACCGTCGAATACTTCTTCCTCGGGAATATCCTGGTCATGGGGCGCGATAACAATTGGCTCAATGCCATGATCTACC
>Ga0315543_1001094_pt1 | contig 30428 bp, 22 predicted proteins | sample SalMarSW160210MG_2_FD_203098 | JGI IMG/M metagenome (GOLD analysis project Ga0315543, IMG submission 203098) | Salt marsh sediment microbial communities from the Plum Island Ecosystem LTER, Massachusetts, United States - Salt Marsh Sediment SW1601-210 ... | reverse complement strand
TGTTCGAATCTTCGCGGCAAGAAATCCGCTTTCAGCCGTTGGGCAAGTTGCCAGCGATAATCAAGGCGAAAGTCGTTCCGGTCGAAACCCCGGAGTCCATAAAAGTAGTTGAGCTCCAAAAAGTGACGCTTCTTTCTCAAGAAGATAATCACTTCACACCCGAACGATTTCTTCAATAGCTCAGAAACCTTACTGGCCACACTCTGGATGGTTCCATCCAAGCTGTTCGTCCTGAGAAAGCTCGAGAACTCGGACAGATTCATTTGCCGAATGGCTGTCGTCTGCTTCTTATCCTTTCTTATCCTTGTGATAAGGAAATAAGTCAGGATGACAACCAGAATCCCCAGTAATATTATGAGTGCTGTTTCAGTTTCCACACTAAGCTCCATAAGCAATATAGACTATACTGAGAAGGTGTCAACCAAAAACCGGCCACCAACGCGCCAGGCAATACCTTTCGCATTAATTGTTCATGTAGGTACTGATGGTAGTAACTGCAACTGCGCTTGTCTTACTAATCGCGACACCTGGACCAACGGCTCCTGCCGGACATTCAAAGGAAACTTCCAGCCCTCAACTCGTATTGAAATAGAAAACGGTTCCTACCCTATTGATTAACTGTCACAGCCAGTTTGAAGTCGCGCATGCTCAGAAGCCTTTCCTGACGCATACGGACCATCTGCTCGTTCATGGGAAAATCCGGACCAACATATTCGATCATAATTGATGACGTTGCCGAGGCAAAGCATCCCGCACGCCTAAGGTCGCCGCCGGTCTTGAGATACTCGAAGGTGAATCCCGCCATGTAAACATCGCCGGAGCCAGTGGCGTCAACCAGATCAACTTCGTATGGTGCAATATCAATGAACTCATGGCCGTCATAGACAAGCGAGCCAAGTTCCGCCAGCGTGATAATGACAATCTTCGGCCCCCACGACTTGATGATCCGGGCCGCCTCGTAGGGATTGTCACGGCAGTTGATGGCGGTTAGGATTTCCCCTTCAAGCTCATTTGGTTTGACAATATCGAATTGGCTGATGACCTCTTCAATACCATCCACCTTTTCGTGATAGATTCGGCCGTTATCATCAGCGCCACGGAGGAGCCCCTGCGGATCGCAGAAGAAAAGACCGTCGAAATCTTTTCTGATTTCTCTGATGGTCTCAAACGATACCTCGCCGAGGATAGGGCCGATCAGCACCGCTTTCGAGCTGTTGTAGAGAGAAGGATCGAGACTTCCAATGTTAGCAGCTCGACCCAACAAGCTGAGCGTGCGGTTGCCGAAATCATCATAGTACACCAGCGAGAAGCCACCCGTTTGTTTGGACGGAATAATTTTATGCTCAATGCCAAAACGGGACAGGTCCGTGATGAACTTCTCTTTATAGTCATCCCCTACAGCACCAATGAGCCGAACTTGTTTGCCCAGCTTAGCCAGCGCTAACGCAGCGTTGGTGGAACATCCGGAGAGGATGCGCCCCTCGGTTTGCACCTTCTGAGTTTTAATGTAATCATATACGGGGTTGCCGATAGCGGTTATCAAGGTTGGCCTTTCTATCTGAAAAGTGTCGGGTTTCTCGTCCGCCTAAAGCGGACTCGGAACCCGACCTATGGCTCTAAATAGCTTTCACATGTTGTGCAAAGTCTTGTCCATTAAGGCTCAAAATGCACACTGGCGTGCAGGTGTGATCTTACACCTAGCTTCCTGTCGGGTCACATCTTCGACAAGCTAAAAACAAGACCCAACAAAACGAAAAAACATGTTCGCGATCGGAGACTACTCACCAGCATCTGGGATAATCAAAATCATGTAATCCCAGTCCAAATAATCTTGTAAGCTGTCTTCAATATAGATATGACCTGGAGCAAGTTGGAAGTCAGAAGGCACCCACGTGTATTGCTCCTTATCTGGTGAGAGGTACACTTGCGTAACTGCACTATCTCGGATGGCTTGATCGTCAATGTCAATCCATCCATCTTGGTCATAGTCTCCAGCAGATATAACACCCGTCACATAGATTATCGTGGCTCCTGAAGGACCCTGTGGCCCCGACGGGCCCTGTGGTCCCACCGGCCCCCGATCTCCAGTGCAGGACATGAACAAAGCTCCAAATAGCATCAAAATAGCGACTCTTTTCACCTCTTCCTCCTTATAGATTTCACTCTTTCTCTATGGATTCATAATCACTTCTTAGCTGTAAAACAACCCTTTTACTATTCCTGATAGGTTCCTGCTTCCTTCTCTCAACATAAGAAGGAAAATCTATCATTCCCGCCTGTCACCGAGTATCTTTCTGGCATAGATCAATCGTTGCACGGCCGTTATCAGCGAGGTCACCCCGACGACAATCAACGCCAGTTCCAGCCAGCCACCGCGCGGCCATTTGCCGATGGGGAAATACCATTCGAGAATCGAGCCGATGATGATTATGATAAACTTCTCCAGCCGCCCCATGATCCCCACAGCGCAGTTTTCAATCTTGCCCATAGATTCTGCTGCCGCGCGGGTGTAGCTGGCGATGATCATTCCGAACAAGGCAAACAACCCCCACCCCGGGTGGACCGCTCCGGAGAGAGTAATGCCGGCCAGAATGAAAAACTCGCCGTAGCGGTCGGAGACGTGGTCAAGAATACCACCAAAGACCGTACTGATGTTTCCGGCGCGCGCTGTTGCGCCGTCCAACATGTCCATTAACGACGTCACCAGCATCCAAAAGACTCCCCACAGCATGCAGCCTTTCCAGAAGTATAATCCGGAAACAATCGAACTTACAAGGGATGCGGCCGTCAGATAATTCGGCTTTAGTCCCAATTTCAAGCAAATCCGCCCGAAGAAAAGAGATGATTCCTCGTAAAACTGCCTCTTGCGCTGATTTATCCCTGGCAAACTTATTGTGTCCTTTCGGTTGTTTTACGGTATATATGGGAATATATGTCTTTCCCCCCACAGGTCAACGATATCTAAATAAACTCTGAGATTACGACTTCCCAGCCCACGATGATAGATGATATATGATTGACATTCCCCTTGATAGGGGGAATATTGGCCGCAATGTTCATTGATTATGTTGAAATCGAGGTCACTGCCGGCAACGGTGGTCACGGCTGCGTATCGTTTCGCACCGAGAAGTTTGTCCCAAAGGGAGGGCCGGACGGCGGTGACGGCGGCAAAGGGGGAGACATTATCGGAGTGGCTGACCCGCATTTAACCACTCTTCTGGATTATCGTTATCGATGTCACTACAAAGCTGCAAACGGCCAACCGGGCAGTGGCGCGCTCAAAACAGGAAAATCCAGCCAGGACACTGTACTGCGGCTGCCGGTGGGAACAATCATTGCGGACCTGGAGACAGGTCAACCGATAGCAGATCTGGACGAACCGGACGGCAGAGCAATCATTGCCAAAGGCGGCAGGGGAGGTTATGGGAATGCCCACTACAAGTCTCCTGTTAACCAGGCTCCACGTACTGCACAGGATGGGCAGCCGGGGCAACAGAAAAGAGTCTCGCTGGAGCTCAAACTGCTTGCCGACGTCGGTTTGGTTGGTCAACCGAACGCGGGCAAATCAACGATCTTGGCCACTTTCTCAGCCGCCCGACCAAAGATTGCCGATTATCCTTTCACCACGCTGGTTCCTAACCTTGGCATCGTGAAGCTCCGGGAATTTAAATCCTGCGTGATGGCGGATATCCCCGGCCTGATTGAAGGCTCCTCACAAGGGAAGGGGCTGGGGCATCAGTTCTTGAAACATATTCAGAGAACGCGATTGCTTGTGTATGTCATTGACATCAACGAACCGGATATACAAAAAACACTGAACGCCTTGAAAAAAGAGTTAGATGATTTCGACACCGGCTTGGCGGAAGGTCCCTTGCTGGTGACTGTTACAAAGGTCGACACCGTCGACCAACATGAATTAAAAGATATTTCCAGAGGGTTGCCGGACGATTATATTTATCTTTCAGCGGTAACTGGAGAAGGTGCAAACACGTTCATACAAGCTATAGAGCAAAAACTTGATCAACAGCGAGCTGAAAGAAAAACTGACTGATGCTATAGGATTGCTGAATATTCAGGGAATCGGGCGTGGACGCTATCACCGGCTGGTTAAGGCGTTCGGCTCACCCTCGGCAGTCCTGTCAGCCTCTGTTTTCGACCTTGAAGCGGTCCACGGCATTTCGCGAGAGCTGGCTTCCAATATCAAGGGACTGTATAACAGAGACAAAGCCTCTCAGGTAGCATCGCGCATAGTTCAACTGGGCTGGGCGGTTCTTTTTCCCGGTCATCCCGAATATCCTCAACCGCTTTTGAACATCCCGGAATTTCCGCCCATACTCTTCAGAAACGGCGAACCCGCCTCAATCGATGACAAGATGATCGCTATCGTGGGAACGAGGCACCCTACCGAGAAGGGAAAGCTATTTGCCCGCAACCTGGCCTCTTCGCTTGCCAAGATGGGCGTTATTGTCGTCTCCGGCATGGCTGAAGGGATAGATTCCGCGGCCCATAACGGCGCCCTTCAGGGGGGTGGTAAAACTGTTGCCGTCTGGGGCAGTTCACTTGACATCGTATACCCTTCTGTCAACCGAGCGCTTGCTGTAAAGATCACAGCCCAAGGCTCGGTGTACTCGGAGTACCTTCCAGCCACTCGTCCTGATCCAGCTTATTTCCCTGAACGAAACCGTATCATTTCCGGATTGGCCGAGGGCGTGGTAGTCGTAGAAGCCGGACAAAAGTCGGGCGCTCTCATTACCGCCGCTCATGCTCTTGAGCAGGGGCGCGAGCTGTTCGCTGTTCCCGGTTCACCCGATGTCCAAATGAGCGCCGGCACCAACGCCTTGATTAAAGAAGGAGCCAAGCTTCTCACTTCAGCAGAAGACGTGTTCGAGGAACTTCCCCGACTCAAGGGTGAAGTGCTGGCTAAGAAGTTCACGCAGTTGCCCGATATGACGGAAACCGAGAAGAAGATTGTAAACGTGTTCTCTTCCGGGCCACTGCAGATTGACCAGATTTCACGGACGATGGAGTTGCCGGTGGCGGAACTGATGGAACTGCTTTTGGCGATGGAACTAAAAGGAGTGGTGCGGGAAGTGTCGGGGAAGCGGTTTGTTCTGGCTGAAGAGTTCCCGTGATTACAAAAACAGTCACAATTGCGAACAGACTTGGTCTTCACGCCCGTCCGGCTGCGATGTTGGTCACGGCAGCATCGCGATATGAAGCGGAGGTTTTTCTCACAAAAGGCGGACTACGCGTCAACGGCAAGTCTATTATGGGGGTGATGATGTTGGCTGCTGAGCAAGGGGCTGAATTAACAATTGAAGTCGATGGTCCGGACGAAGAGAGCGCCATGGAGGAAATTGTACGCGTCGTCGAGTCCGGTTTCGGCGAAAACGACTGATATTCCACTTGCCTTTCAAGGGTTAGCTCCATTTTATATGATTGGAGTATCTTGAACTCCACAATAAAGGCGAACGATGTACGCAAAACGTAAAGTAATCAGAGGAGTTCCTATCTCGAAAGGTATTGGGTTGGGATATGCTCGAGTGGTGCTGCCCGGCGATATTGAGGTGCTCCAGATACCGATACCGGCGTCCCGCATACAAGCCGAAGTGTCTGCCCTCGAAGATGCCGTCGAAAAAACGGTTGTCGAGCTCCGCGCTCTGCTTGATTCCACGGGGAGTAAAATCGGTGGACCAGTAGCCAAGATATTTGAGGCCCAACTGTTAATCGCCAGCGATTACGAGTTCCTCAAAAAGGTGAAGGAAGAAATTATTTCCCAGGGTTGTAACGCCGGCTATGTCTACCATGCCCTTGTCCAACAGACAACTGCCCCGCTCAAGAGATCGCACGATGAGTATATGCGCCAGATGGTGATCGACATTGAAGCTGTGGCCGGCAAGGTGTTGTCGCACTTGACCGGCTATGACAAAGGCGACCTCAAGTTAGCGCCCAACACGATCCTGGTCGGGAAGATGTTTACCCCCAATGACATCGTGAGCTACCGGCGACGCAAGGCGATTGGCTTCCTGGTGTCGGAGGGAGGCAGTGACTCCCACATGGCGCTTACGGCTCGTTCCCTCGTGGTCCCAGTAGTGCTGGCGGAAGACGTATGGCACAAGGTTCCGAACAACTGTCGCGTTATTCTCGACGGCATCTCGGGTGAGGTTATCGTTCATCCGACCGATGACGATTGGACAGAGTTCCAAAAGCGAAAGAAACGGCTTGGTCCGGCGCTCATTACACGTATAAAACGGCTTACGCAGATTCCGCCGCTTACCAGCGACGGCAAGGAAGTCAACATTGCTGCCAACCTGACTTTATCCGGCCCAGCTGACGATGTTCTGGCAGAGCAGAATATCCCTGTTGGTCTCTATCGAACCGAATTTCTCTATATGGCGCAAAGCAGATTCCCGGATGAAGAAACCCAGTTTGAATGCTATTCGCAGATAGCCGAGAAGTTTGCTAACACTTACGTAATCCTCAGAACGTTTGATCTTGGCTATGACAAGTCAATGGTCAACAGGAACTGGCCCAAAGAAGACAACCCTGCTCTTGGCTGGAGGGGGATTCGGGCCATGCTTGACATGAGCCACTATTTCAAAACCCAAATCCGCGCCATCTTGCGGGCCTCGACTCGAAAAAATCTCAGGATAATGCTGCCGATGATCACAGGGATGTTTGAACTGGAAAGGGCCAGGAAGCTAATTGCCCAAGTGAAGTTCAAACTGCGACAGGAACAGATCGACTTTGATCCCGACATCCCAATTGGCATTATGGTGGAAGTGCCGGCGGCAGCAATGACCGCCGAGAAACTAGCTGGTAGAGTCGACTTTATGTCGATCGGAACCAATGACCTGACCCAGTATACTCTGGCAGCCGACCGATCCAATAGAAAGGTATCAGATTTGTACAGCCCATATCACCCCTCGGTGCTGCAGTTGATCTGGAGAACGGTTCAGGCGTGCAAGAAACACCAGAAGCAAGTGTCGATATGCGGGGAAATGGCCGGTGATACACTGGCCTTGCCCTTGTTTATTGGAATGGAGGTCGATGTGCTGTCCGTGAACCCGGCTCGTATTTTTGACCTCTGTCGCGCAGTGAGAAAAATCGATTCCAACTTAGTGCGGCATTTGGTAGGGACAGTTATCTCAAGCGGGTCGGCGCAGGAGGCGGTCAACATGCTTCAGAACTACAAAATGGCCCTGGAAAAACGGAAACTTTAAGTAGGACGGTGAGATGGATGCAACAACCCTATTGGATGATGTTGAGAAAATACGGGCAATTGACCCCGGCAACATGTATAACCGCATATTCGACTTTCCGGAACAGTTGGCTGACGCGTTGCGTATCGGCCAGAGGTGGCAGGTAAACGCCCGTGATTTCGCAGGTATAAAGAATATTATTGTTGCTGGCATGGGAGGCTCAGCGATTGGAGGCGACCTGATACGCAGCTTCCTGAGTTCAAAACTGCTTATACCCTTTCATGTGTGCCGCCATTACGTTCTCCCTGAGTACGTTGATGATGAGACGCTGGTGATCGCATCCTCTTATAGCGGTAACACCGAAGAAACTTTGTCCGCACTCGATGACGCTCTAAGCCGCAAAGCAATGGTAGCTGCTATAAGCACAGGCGGACTGCTCAAGGAGGTGGCTGACCTGAATGATATTCCGATTGCTATTCTACCCCCGGGTCTGCAGCCACGGGCGGCCTTAGGATATTCTGTGGTGCCTCTTTTGGTCTTCCTGGAAAAAATCGGACTGGTCAAAAACGTGGCCAAAGAAATCACAGACATTATCCCGAAACTTCAAGCCTATCGCGAAAAGTACATCGAGGACAGCCCCCTCTTACAGAACCCGGCGAAAAACATCGCCCTGAAAATTCACGGCAAGATTCCCATCATCTACTCCGGTCCGACGCTTACTGACGCTATGGGGGTACGATGGAAAGGCCAGATGTGTGAGAACGCCAAGAATCTTGCCTTTGTCAATCACTTCGCTGAATTCAATCATAACGAACTGGTGGGATGGTCGGACACGGTCCAGACGCACAGTGAGCATCTGGTGGTCATAGTCCTTCGTGATAGCGACGACCACCCTCAAATTCGAAAACGGATGAACATTGTTGAAGGAATTATCAAACAGCAAGATGTTGAATTGATCGAGGTTCATTCGCGAGGCAGCCTACCACTTGAACGAATGCTCAGCCTGGTTCAGTTGGGCGACTTCGTATCGTATTATCTGGCGGTTCTCAACAATGTTGACCCCACCCCCGTGAAGGTCATTGAGTTTTTGAAAAAGGAGTTACAGGAGAGAAAGTAGACACTGCTCCCCGGATCACATGATAAGCGCTAATATCACCATTGAGCAGCTCATAAAGGACTACCCAGGTGCGGTGAGATTTCTCATCGAAAAAGGGCTTCCATGTGTGGTGTGCGGGGAACCGTTTTGGGGGACTCTCGCAGATTTGGCCAAACAAAAGGAATTAAACGACCAGCAGATTGACGCTCTGGTAACAGAATTCAACGAGCTTCACAAATAGTCGAGCAAGCAGGTTCAGGGAGGTAGTTGTCAACATCCCCAAACGAGGAGTGTGTGTCGTAATACAGCGTCATCGCGAGCGACCAAAGGGAGCGTGGCGATCTCAGTGGTGCAACTGCTTCCGTAACAAGAGATTGCCACGTCGCTTCGCTCCTCGCAAAGACAGTTTATGGAGCTTATGTGGTTAACATTCATGTTTATGACACAGCTTCGAGTTTTAGGATGCCACCGGTGATTCCAGTAGTAGCTGATGATGACCAATTTTACTACCTTGCATTCAAATAGATAGTAACAACTCCGTGCACAACGAGTGATACAACCCGCCGATGGAGGGCCGGTACTCCGGTAAGTAGTTGCGCTGCGAATGGAACCAGTGGCCTGGGAAGGTATATAATCACTTGATGACTGCGAACAATGTCCAACGGAATAAGAAGCTCATCCCGGAAGCTTCTCTTGACGGGATGAGAAATAGCATATACTTTTTGTTCTTACTTATGCCAAGACGAAAAAAGGATTGCTTAGTCTTTGACTATCAAATGTGAGGTGAGGTAAATTTGGTGAATGATAATTCTAACATGGCCATGATTGAAGCCAAAGGGCTGGCCAAGTATTACGGCTCCTTTGTCGCAATCAAAGATATCACCTTTTCCATCCCGAAAGGCCAGATTGTCGCCTTTCTGGGTCCTAACGGTGCTGGAAAAACAACCACCATGAAAATCCTTAGCGGGTTTCTTGCCGCCAGCGAGGGATCAGCATCGATTGCCGGTCTCGATATCCGCACCAACCGGCAGGAAGCGTCCAAACGGTTAGGGTACCTTCCGGAGAACGGGCCTCTTTACGACGACTTGACGCCGCTGGACCTTTTGCGTTTTTTCGGCGAAGTGCGTGGCCTGAACGGAACCCGATTGTCGCAGCGGCTTAAGGCAGTTGAGTCTCTGTGCGCTCTGCACGAAATCCTGGAAAAACCGATCGGCAAGCTATCGCGCGGCTACCGCCAGCGCGTGGGACTGGCGCAAGCCCTCTTGCATGACCCTGACGTCCTGATCATGGATGAACCGACCGCCGGGTTGGATCCCAATCAAATCAGGGACTTTCGTACTAACATAACTGAGCTGGGCAAATCGAAAACGGTCCTGATTTCCACCCACATCCTCCAGGAAGTCACGGCGGTGGCCGAACGGGTGCTTCTGGTGCATGAAGGTCGGCTGCTGTTGGACACTACTCCCCAAGAATTGACCAGGGAGAGCTCCCTGGAGGAAACCTTCTATCACTTGACCGAATCCCCACCGATGCCAACCGGAGAACATAATGGAGGAACGGTATGAAGCTCGATTTCAGCGTCATTTGGGTCATTTGTAAACGCGACCTGCGAAGGTATTTCAACAGTCCCACCGGATACGTTTTCATCACGCTCTTTATTTTTCTGAGCGCCGCCGCCGCTTTCTGGCAGGAGCGTTTTTTCGCCAACAATCTGGCCAATCTTGACCAGCTCAATAGCTTCTTTCCATATCTGCTACTGTTCTTTGTCCCGGCGCTGACCATGAGCGTTTGGGCCGAGGAACGAAAGCAGGGGACCGACGAACTTCTGTTGACACTGCCTGCGACTGACCTCGAGATCGTACTTGGGAAATATCTCGCCGTACTGGGTGTCTACACCGCCTCCTTGGCGCTCTCCCTCAGCCATGTTGTGGTGCTGTTCTGGCTGGGAAATCCTGATCTCGGTCTCATGTTTGCCAACTACTTTGGCCTCTGGCTGATGGGTGGAGCGTTGCTGGCAGTGGGTATGCTGGCCTCTCTTCTTACTGCCAACATTACTATCGCTTTTATCCTGGGCGCTCTGTTTTGTTCGCTGTTTGTTTTTGTCAACTCAGCCACATGGGTACTGAGCGACCGATTGCAGAACTTCTTAGGACCATTAGGCGTGTTCAAAGACTTTGGCGACTTTTCACGGGGAGTGATCAGCTTTTCGGGGCTTTTGTACTTTATCTCCGTAGCGGCTGTAGTGCTCTATTTCAATGTAGTTATCGTCGGCCGCCGTCACTGGCCCTTGGAAGCCGGCGGATACAAGTTTTGGGTGCACCACCTAGTACGGGTCGTCGCTGTGGTTGTGGCAGTGATTAGCATTAATTCCCTTTTGGGGCGGCCAAGCCTTCGCCTCGATGCCACCGCCGAACAACTTCATTCATTGTCGCCCGAAACCAAGAATTTGCTGCATGAATTACCGGACAAGCGACCGGTTCTAATCCAGGCGTTTGTCAGTCCCGACCCGCCGCGCGGATTTGTTCAAACGCGAGCCGACCTCCTGGGCAAGCTACACGAGATGTCGGCCGTCGCCGGGGATAAGGTCCAGGTGCTGATTCATGATACGGAGCCTTATACGCCGGAAGCCCGCGACGCCCGAGAAAAATTCGGCATCACCCCTCGGCAAGTGATGACTACCGAAAGCGCCCGCTCAAGCACATCGACCCTTTTTATGGGAGTAGCTTTCACCAGCGGCGCCAACGAGCAGGTCATTGACTTTTTAGATCGCGGTTTGCCGGTTGAGTATGAACTGGTACGAAGCATCCGGGTCGCCGCGAATACCGGTCGCAAGAGAATCGGCGTCCTGACGACTGCGGTCAAGCTGTTCGGCGGATTTGACTTTAACGCTATGAGCAGTACGCCGTCCTGGCCCGTAGTTGAAGAACTGAAGAAACAATATGAAGTCGTGCAGATATCGGCTACCGATTCGATCACTGAGAACCTGGACGGTCTGCTGGTGGTGTTGCCATCATCTCTGTCACAGGAAGAAATGGACAATCTCAAAGCCTACATTCTTACCGGCCATTCCACACTATTACTCGTTGACCCCCTGCCTACCTTTAATATCGCTTTGTCGCCGGTCATCCCCAGCGAAGCTCAGCAAAACCCGTTCATGCGAAATCAGGCGCCCCAGCCCAAACCAAAAGGCGACATTAACGGTCTGATGACTGCGCTTGGAGTCAATTGGAACTCAACCCAGGTGGCCTGGGATACATACAATCCTCACCCGGACCTCAGTCAAATACCCCCCGAGATCATTTTCATAGGCCAAGGAAATGAGACAACAGATGCATTTAATGAGCTGAATCCGGCCAGCTCCGGTTTGCAGGAACTGGTCATGCTGTACTCTGGCTACCTTTTCAAAGCAATCAATAGTAAGTACGAATTTCAGCCGCTTTTGCGTACCGGACGCATTTCAGGGATTGTGTCCTTCAACCAGCTTGTTCGACGAGGGTTCTTTGGGTCCGGATTCAGTCTGAACCGCAACGTGCGCCGCATACCTTCAGACGAGACGTACATCACGGCCGCGCGGATGTTTAGCACCCCGGACAGCACGGCCACAGTAACCGAAAGCGATACAACTAAAAAAATCAACGCCGTGGTTATCGCCGACATCGATTTTATCTCCGATCAGTTCTTTCAAATCAGAAAACGAGGTTTTGAAAACCTCAATTTTGACAATATCAGCTTCTTCCTCAATTGCATAGATATGCTCGCGGGAGATCAATCGTTCATTGCCCTGAGGAAAAAACGAAGCAAGTACCGAACGCTGGAGAGGGTAGAAGCTCAGACGCAAAAGTTTGTCGAACGGCGGATACAGGATGAGAAGGAAGCTGAAGCCGAAGCCCAGCAGGCGTTGAAAGAAGCTCAGCAACGACTGAATCAAAAAGTTGATGAGGTTCGTAATCGAACCGATCTTGACGAGCAAACCAAGCAGATTATGGCGAAGAATTTACAAGAAGTCGAAAACCGTCGCTTCGACGTCCTCAAAACCAATATAGAGGCGAAAAAAGAGGCCACGATTGCAGCCAGCAAAGAAAACATGGAATCAGCAATTCGAAGAATTCAGACAAGAATCAAATCATTAGCGGTGTTGTTGCCTCCGATTCCCGTCTTTACGGTCGGGGTGTGGATTTTTGTCCGGCGACGACGGCGTGAACGGGAAGGGGCTGCGGCCTCCAGGAGGTTGAGGAGCTGACTATGAACGAAAACAAAAAGACGATGATGTTTGCAGGCATTGCCGTGGCACTGGTGGCATTGGCACTCATTTTCGCTCCGAGACGAATCACCCCAGAAGCTTTCCTAGACCAGGGGGAACCGTTTTTCCCAAACTTCACTGATCCCAACGATGCGACCACGCTGGAAGTCATTAACTTCGATGAATCGACCGGGGCTGCCCAACCCTTCAAGGTGACATTTAAAAATAGCCTCTGGACCATCCCCTCCCACCATGACTACCCGGCCGACGCCAAAGATCGCCTGGCCAAGACCGCTGCCGGCGTCATCGGTATCAAGAAGGATGATTTCCGTTCTGACAATGTCACCGACCACGAAGCATGCGGCGCCATCGACCCTCTCGAGGAGACTGCCGGGCTGACCGGTCGCGGTCAGCGCGTGACAATTAGAGGGGGAAACGACAATGTTTTAGCAGACTTCATCATCGGCAAACCGGTTGAAAACCGAAAAGGCTTCCGCTTTGTTCGAATACCTGAGCAAAAGCGGGTCTATGCGGTGCGCATGGATATAGATATTTCCACCAAATTCCAGGACTGGATCGATACTGATCTGCTGCAGGTGGACAAGAAAAAGATCGACCATGTGGAGTCACGGGATTATTCCATCAACGAGCGAACCATGTCCGTTGAGCAGCATGGTAACCTAATCCTCAGTCAGAAAGATGGGGAGTGGAAGGCCAACAAGATGAGATCAAATCAGCAGGTCGATTCGACCCAAATGAAGACTCTTCTTACTGCTATCGATGAGCTCAGCATTGTCGGTGTACGGCCCAAACCGAAAGGGTTGTCGACAAGTTTGAAGAAAAGCACCAGTGAGCAGACCATTCCCCAGGCAGACATGCTCTCATTGCAGAACAAAGGCTTTTATCTCACTCGTGACGGACAATTAATGTCCAACGAAGGCGAACTACAGGTCCACTCTAAGGAGGGCATCAACTACACTCTCCGCTTTGGAGAAGTAGTGTATGGGTCAGGGCTGGCAGTGACGGCGGGGACCAAAGAAAGCGGCGCTAAGAAGAACAGTGGCGCTGCTCAGAACCGCTATCTGTTCATCACCACTAACTTTGACTCAAAGACTTTCCCCGAACCTCCAAAACCGCTCAACACTGATTTTCTCAAAAAGCCTGACAGTCTTTTTACTGATAAAGACAAAGAAAACAAAGCTCTCCGGGATACCCATGGCAAGTGGCAGCGTGACATCGAAAATGGAAAGCGGATCAATGACGAGCTTAACGCTCGATTCGCCGACTGGTACTATGTCATCTCAGCCGACAGTTTTGATAAACTACACCTCAAACGCAAGGACCTGGTCGTTACGAAAAAGGAGAAAAAAGACCAAGGCTAACGGTAGTAACAGGATATTGGTAAGGTAGGTCTCTCCGAGACCTGCTAAAAAATAGGCAGGAGTCAGAGACTCCTGCCATATGATCTGTTACATCACAATTAGAAAATGATATCAGGTGTCGAAACCGCAGGGAGGCTGTGCTATAAGTCCGAATTATAGGCCTTTCCAATTGGCGTCAGGCGTCTCTGCCTGACGCTCCCCCGATATATCTGTATGTCGTGAACTGACTTATGGCTGTCGGGCAGAGACACCCGACAGTACCTTGCAACGAATGACGACTCTTTTGTCACAACCTCACAGGGGTTTCGACCTGCTCAACTTGACCGTGCGTACTAAGCGTGTGTAGTGCTGAGATCACCAATCAGGTATCGTCCATAAGGCTTTATCCAACAGTTTGTTCTCAAAAAGTAAACCCCGCCTTTATGATGCGCCGGTGCCTTTAATGACTGCCGGCAAGGTCTTAGCAAGAATCTTCGTGTCGAGCCATGGCGACCAGTTGTCGATGTATTGCAAGTCGAGGCGTACCCATTGTTCAAAGTCGACATTGTTACGGCCGTTGACCTGCCACAGGCAAGTCACCCCAGGTTTAACTGATAGACGGCGGCGCTGCCAGGGCTCATACTGGGCAACTTCGCTCGGCAGTGGCGGGCGTGGTCCAACCAACGACATGTCGCCCCGCAAGACATTGAAAAACTGAGGAACTTCATCGATTGACCACTTTCTCAAATGTTGTCCCACCCGAGTCACTCGAGGGTCCCTCATGGCCTTGAAGACCGGCCCGGACATAACATTCAAGGCCTTCACTTCGGCCTTTTTCTTCTCGGCGTCACGGCACATTGTCCTGAATTTGTAAAGGGGGAACTGTTTCCCGTTCAGTCCACACCGCTTTTGCTTGAATAACACTGGACCTTTGCTGTCGATTTTAATGGCCGCAGCGGCCAGCAGCATCAGAGGGGTAATCAGAACCAAACCGACCGCAGCGCCGACCTTGTCAACAATGCCCTTGACTAAAAGCGACCACCGAGCTTCCGGAACTGTCCGGTAGACAAGCGCTGGGGTACCGTTCAGATGGGATAAATGAACCTTTGCTAAGCGAGGCTGATAGATGTCGGGTGCGAACCAGGCGGTTAATCCCATTTTCTCGCAGGTATCGAAAAGCTCCCGCGTCTGAAGCATATCTTCAGCCTCTACAGCCATTATCACAGCATCAATTTGCTCAGTGGCAATGATAAGCTTCAGCAAATCAGGATGCCCAATCAGCGGGATATCGCGGTACCTCCACAAATTGTCCATGTGATAGTCCAAAAAACCTCTTATCGATGCTTTCAGATCGGGAGAATCAAGAATAGAATCTACTATTGACCGGGCTTGTGGTCCTGTCCCCACGATAACGACCTGTTGTTTGCCGTGGCGGCTCAAAGGAGCTTTCTTTTGTGCTGGAAGAATTGATAACACTAATTGGGAGAAAAACAACATTCCCAATCGGAGCATGAGATTCACTGCCAGAAAAAGCGCGATTGTTTCCCGACCAACTGGCCACTGCATCACGTACAATACCACAACAAACACAATGCCTATTCGCACTTCATCCTCGACAACTTGCCCCACACGTTTTCGAATTGAGCGTGAGCCAAGCATGGCATTAGGTCTATATACCATATTATAGATCAGCCGAATGAGAGTGATGGCAGCCAGCATCTCATAAGTAACTGTACCGGAATAACCGGTACCCAGCGCAGCCCCCCACAGAGCGGCCGCTGAAACAAGAACTGCCCCTGTTCTTCCTGCCAGAAATAGCAATAGTTTTCTTAAAGGATACTTCAGTTGTGCCATGAGAGCCCCCATTTGCATGTCTCCTCCAGAACTACCTAAGTGATAAGCGTTCCTCCGACCACTCTGCTGCTGGAGGCGCTTCACCAGTGCGGCGCCCTGGAGATGATTCACTTTCGTGTATTTATCGACATGAGAAGCGAAGACTTTAGTGGCACGAGTCCCGGCCCAATCCCGTTTGTTATTGAAGGCCATTATAGTCTTCACCGTTTCGCCCCCTCGGTTTTTCGTCACCAAGTAGTCTTGTGCGCGTACCCGGTCACACCAAAAGCAACGGTCTTAAGCTGATCTCTATTCTTGGCTGCCGAGAACGTTACAAACTATTAACGCACCCTTGTCTTCGGCAAACCATGGGCATTCTTTTAGCGCCGGGGATAAGAATCTTGCGTAATGATACGGGCGATATCTTGCGTATCACTTTTTTCGCGGAAGTCACTTGCCGGCCGGCGGATCGTGACAGTCCGGTGATCAGTTGATTTCAACTGGTAATAATCAACCGGCATTTTTTTGAAGGCTTCAATGAACCCCTCGTTAGCACTTACCGACTGGACTCTGTAACGAAGGTAGTGTTTTAGCTGAGGGTAACCGTCCAAGTTTTCTACCGGCGTTTTGCAACGGGCGAGATAGTTGCCGACATTTTTGGGGCTGGCCACCCGCAAGATAATGAAATCGGCAGTAGTGATCCGGCACTGAATCTCCAAGCGACTTAGTGCCTTCGCCAAACGCAGCGATTCTTCGTGGATTTCGCGAAGCCGTAAGGTGACTGCCTCTTCATTGACCAGAGTGGAAAGAATAGTATTGCTCGTTGTTGATGAAAGAGGTCTTCCCTGACAGGAGTGCTTGATGAGGTCGATCATACTGGGATTTGCCAGCACATAGCCTGTGTCGGATGAAGTTATGCCATACGCAGCAGTAAACGACCTAATAATGACCACATTGGTCAGAATGTCCAAAAGAGGAAACCCGGTAATACCATAATAATCAAAGTAGTATTCATCGACAAACATGACCCCCTGCGGGATAGCCCGCGCCAGCTTTTCCAGGTCTGTGAGAGAATAGTTGGCACCAGTGATTCGGTTCGGATTGGAGATATAAATTAGATCATGCGGTGATTTGACTGCCACCAGGACGCTGGCAACGTCTGAGGCAAAAGGAGAAGCTCCCAACGCCTCAACCAATTCTATTTCTGCTCGATCGGCGGCAATCTCAATCTCCGGGGTGACATGACCGGCGCCGACAAGGCAGCAGCCTGACTTGTAAAACGTTTTAAACACGTCCGTCATGAATCCAGTAAAGTCAGCAAACGGCAGAATTGTTCTTTCCGTAGTCATGACCTTCCGGGCTACCAGAGTTTTCAGCTCATCCACGGGCGCTTCGACTATTACTTCCGTTGTCATCATGTTTCCAACCTTTCACGTTGAGGGAAAAGGCTCCACTGCCGTTTCAGGGTTTCATTTCGTATGACGGCATTCCTATGTGGAGGTCTATCCTCATTCCTTGAGTACCAAATTCGTTCACTCCTGGGTAACAGCAGTGGCAAAGTAAATGCCGATCCGTTTGTTTTTTGCGCAGTTGCCGTCCAACCTGTTTGCGCCCAATGCGAAAGCTTATTTTCTGAGCGCCCAAACGGTTGTCTCATAAGACAAGGACAGCGTCTATTAAGCAGCTTTTTCCCTACCGATAACGAAATTTATTCCAGTTGAAAAACACCGCTGGAGAGCTCACTTGCTCTCCAGCGGGCTAAGGAAGGTAAGAAGAATGAATCAAACAACGAGAACGCGACAACTACAACTTGCTGACGATGTAGACTGACGTTAACACTCCCGTAGTGGCGGTTACAACCGAAGTGAGTGTTTTCAGCCATTTGCGCTCTTTTTCAATCTTGGTGGGAACAATAATCACATCCCCCAATTCCACCCGTTTACTCAAAGTCCCCCGGCCTGATATAACTTCCCCCTCGGCCCTGATCAGACGCGCTTCTTTTTTATCAGAACGACGCGTGAAATTGCCCGCCCGCTCAATGTAATACTTCACGTTTTTGTTTTCGACAAACTTGATTGTGCCATTGGCCCCCACAGCCCCCATTACTGAAATTCCAGAAGGCACGGATGGCACGTAAATGTTGTCATGAGGTTCCAGAATCACATCCCCTTCGCCCCCTTGGGTTGAGAGAATCTTGTCAATATCAATGATGACCCGATTCATTGACCGTGAATCATACTCGAAAAGATTCGGCTTTACGATGTGCCCCAGCGAATCCTCATGCAGGGGTTGTGATTTTTCCAACATTTGGGGCACCTTCAATCGTTGGAGGTTCTCTCCAATCGAGTGGCGCTCGAAAACTATTCCTTTGGGGAAAGCGTTCTTGGTAAACCCGCCGGCTCGCTGTAAGAGATGATAGAGGGTTTCATCTCGGCTGGACAAAGTGTACTCCCCCGGGTAGTACACCTCCCCTACCAGTGTGACCATGCGGTGAAGCTGCCATTCGGGAATTTGCCTGATATACACCTGATCATCCTCGCACAGATGTCCCTGTTGCTGCACGGCATCATCCAGGTTGAGGGACATCAACGACACATTGCCAAGAGAATCTAACCGGGCGATTTCAGCCTCATGACGGGAGGCGCCACGTGTGAACGACCCGGCCAGAAAGATCAAGTCCTCAACGGTCATTTTCTCATAGAGAGGATACCTACCGGGCCTTTTGACCTCACCTTCAATGTAGACAGACTTATCCCATTCCACTTCTTCGATGGAATAAATATACAGAGAGTCGTGGTCCTGCAGGAGAAAGTCTGCCTCCTCATGGTGTGATAATATCCCCGTCACGTTGATAGGGATGACCTCAACGCTACGGTCAGGATAACGCCGGAACAAGTCGGCCCGGTCATAGTAGACATCGTACAATTGCAGTTGCCCTTGACTGATTAATTCCGAAACTCGGGTAGAGTCATTCCTTTCATAATAGCCTGGATGCTTGACTTGTCCGTATATGGCAACAATGTTCGTCTTGGCGTCAAAAATGGAGAAGACCGTTAACCGGTCACCGTCGGTCAGGATGATATTGTCCACAGGGAGGCTGTCTTTGGCGTTCAGATTAAGGTCCAGCACCTCCCATTCATCAGTTTGGGAAATCCTTTCCATCATCACCCGGTTAAGGTACGCCTGAGGAGTAGGCTTCCCGGCCAGGGCCAAAAGGTCAAGAGCTGTTTCGCTGCCTTTCAGCTCATAAATGGCCGACCGATTTATTTCACCCCGAATCGCCACGCTGGCGCTTGCAACCGGTACAAAGATCACGTCTCCCGTCTGCAACTTAATATCAGTTGAATTATCTCCTTCCAGCAGCAGCTTGTAAAGGTCCACCACTATCTGCGGCTTGCCGTTGCGCATCAGCTTTATATTGCGCATCGAACCACGTTCGTTTGGTCCCCCGGCTGCATATAGAGCGTTGAATAGGGAGGTAAGGGAGGAAATGGTGTAAGCGCCCGGTCGTTTGACTTCACCGGTTACGTAAATCCTGATAGAACGGATTTTACCCAGAGATATAGTAAGATCAAAATCCGTATATATCTTGGAAAACTCTTTTTTAGCCAAGCGGGTAAATTGGTCAGTAGTCAAGCCCCAGCCTATTATCTCTCCCACCTTGGGAATGAATACCTTTCCCTCACGATCAAATGTAAGATTGTATTCCTTTTCTACTCGTCCCCAAAGGTAGATAATAACGTTGTCGCCCGGCCCAAGAATGTAATCAGTAGCTGAAGCAATATCAATCTGCGGAACAAACTCCTGCGGACCCCGGAACAGATCCATCCCAAAAGGTCGTAGTTGTTCAAAATCGAGCATGCGATTGCCGCCTAAAGGATGCGTATTCGCATCCGTGCTCGAAGATCCAGATGCCGCCTCGCTCTCCCCAGATGCTATACTTGCTTTAAGCTCTTGCTTTTCCTGATCACCCAATATCGCCGGGCTGTGGTAGTAGTTGGAATCCAGGTTTGAAGCTGCATTTTTCTGATACTCTTTGAGCATTTGGAGCTTCTCTTCAACTGACAACTGGCTTAGATCCTGCGCTGCCACCACTCTGAACCAGTACAGTGAAACAAGTACAATGACAAGCAACAATAAGATAAGAGTTTTGAGCTTCATTTTTACCTTCCTATAGCACAGTTTTAAGTGACATCAATAACCACAAAGCTTGACTCGCTATAGGCAGGGAAAAGCAAGGTGAGTGCCAAGCTGGAGCTGACATCTCAACCTATTGTAACATAAGAAGATAAATTGCCAGAATGAGGGGCTTCACAAACCAAACTCGTTCCTTTAAGAAACGGCTTCCAAATCCGACGGGAATAATTTTCCTTGCCTAAAAGGCCGGTTCACACGCGAAATCCAATCGCGTGACCAATGGGCTATGAACTCTTAGGGGTCAGTGACACTACACCCTTTACATTTTGCTCTCAGTCAGTTTTCCCTGTTCTTTCGGAAATTGTCGCTCAACGTTTTGGGCTGTTGATTCGTCATTTGGTAACGGTAGTTAATGCTCCGTGAGGGGCATTATGGTCGAATGAGGGTATTCTGAAAAAAAAGCATACCCCTTGACATTGACCAGAGGCTGTTATAACTTAGTGCTCAATTGTTAGGAGTCTTAAACGTAGAACGAAAACATTGTGAGATACAACAACGAGAATTAATATGGAAACGCGCCGTATATCGCGTCACAAGCTGTTCGTGTCAGGTTTAACAAGAAGAGCAGAAGACGTTTTCTTTATATCTTGGGAGATAAGAATGGGAATTATAAGATTCACTGCTATTCTTCTGGCTATTGTAGCTTTGACTTCATCGGGGTTGTCTGCCAGTGGGTTTGAGAACTCCGGCGTCGGTACTAAAGCAAGAGGAATGGCGGGAGCCTTTCGAGCCATAGCAGACGACTGGACGGCAGCATACTACAACCCGGCCGGTTATGCCTATTCATTCGACAATCAACTCGGCGGCAATCTGGCTTTTATGCATTTGCGGGATGAGCTCATCCCCGGGTATAAGTGGGGAGGGCAATTCGAGACTGGCATTTACAATGATCGTCCCATCTATAATGCCCACCAGATTCTCACTCTTCCCTCCGCTGGTTTTATCGTTCGCTTGCCGGTTTGGGGGGAAACGGTGTTCGGATTATCTGCCTACCAGCCGTATGATTACAACATTACCTGGAAGTTGTACAAGCCTCTGGTAGCCTACAATAATGATGCTGCTGTTCCCGGTGACCAGTATCGAAATAACCTCGATGTCATTGCCTTTCAGTTGACGGGGGCACGAGAGTATGTGGAAGACAAGCTCTCGCTGGGGCTCGGTGTGCAAGTGTTACGAGGGGATATATTGTTGAACAATCTTATTTTCCGTGACAATCCGCTGAAGGCAAAGGGAGATACCACTCTTGACCTATGGGCCCGACCCCGTGAGAAGATCACCCAGTGGAGCCACAATGACGGCTACGGGTGGGGAGTTGGTTTCAAAGCCGGCGCGCTGTGGAAAGTAAGCGAGAAGCTCAATCTGGCCGCTACTGTCAATGTCCCCTTCAATTTGACCGTAAGCGGTACCAGCAGCCAGGAATTCTACATGCCAAAGGACACCACCCTGTGGAAATGGAACGACTCCGCTGATGTGAAAAATATCGGTACTGTCGGGTGGCTTTTTCTGTCTGGTGCGAAGGTTGTCGATGAGGCCGATTTTGAAACGACTCTAAAGCTGCCGCCGTCGATGGCCATAGGTTTTGCTTATGCTCCCAGTGAAAAACTAACAGTAGCACTTGATGCCGAATACACCTTCTGGTCTAAATTCAAGGGATTTGACTTCACATACACCAATCACCATGGGCTTTCGGGGCCCGCAGATACCTCGGCCCTGGCCAGAAACTTCTTCACTGCTGACCTATCTTTTCCAGTCGACTGGCAAAACACCAGCAAGGTAATGATCGGCGTCAGCTATGATTATGCTGATTTCCTGACGCTGTTGGCGGGAGCCTCACTGGACCAATCTCCGGCCCGAAACGCCAAAGAGCTTTCCCCCCTCTTTGTCAACACTGGCAACATGTATGGCTTTAATACCGGGTTTATTGCTCACATTGAAAGGTGGGACATTGGATTGGCAAGCAGCTACTTTAAGCAATCCGATCTTACTGTTTCTACGCCGTCCACCTTTGGCCAGGAAGAAGACCTTGTCCTCTTCCCCGGTGATTACAAGGCTGCTACTTACGAAACCATCTTATCATTTAACTACCGGTTCTAAGGAGGTCAAGGATGTTGATACATAGAAAGCTTTTGCCACTCGTTACGGTTCTGATTCTTTTATTCGCCTGGGGTTGTACCGACCGTGGCACCAATGTACCACCGGACACGCCGGCGAGCAAAACTGCAGTCACCATTGCCAGCCATGACTTTACCCGAGAACTTTATTTGCAGATAGGCAGAAACCCTGCCGGGAATCGTGTGACCCTGGCACTTAGAGCATATATTCCAGAAGGCTCGGTTACACCGATCCAGGGTGGTCAGGTTCAACCTGTGCCATTGCTGATACTTCTGGCTCCTCAGGACGGAGACGAATACTACTTTTTCAACCATGGTTTGAAGCAGTTAGCCGACGAAATGATCGCCGATGGGACAATACAACCTATGGCAATCGTGTGCGTTCCCAATGATCAGGTTTTTGGCGGATATTTTTATGCCGGCCACAACCCTGGCGCCGGTTACTACGATGAGCTTATAGGGGGAGCTTTGATTGAATGGATGCGTAAATTCGACTGCTTAAATGAATCCCTGCCGGTAGGTATAGGCGGTGTTGGAATGGGAGCCTACGGCGCCTTCCGCGCGGCCCTGATGCACCAGGGTATGTTTAGCTCGATTTCGGTTACTGATGGCCCCCTGGATTTTGACGGTCCCGATGGAACGGAGGGATTCTTGGAGCTGTTCGATGATGCTCTTACAGAACAAGGATTGCTGAATGAAGCCGGGTGGAGGACCAAGTTTGATACTTCGGGCACGTGGCATCTCTCCAGGTTGTTCATCGGCGGCGCCCTGGCCTTTTCGCCGCACGACACAGCGATTGACACAACCGGAATAGTTTCAATCAAAACTCGACCCACAGCTGACGGTTCTTATGAAGAATATTGGGAAATCATCATACCACCCTCCCAGAGATTCACGATAAACGACTCTACGACGCTGATAACGGAAATCGTGAAACCAGACCAGTATGATTTCGATTTTCACCTTCCCTTTGACAGCACCGGCGCCCTGTATCCTTTGATCTGGAATATGTGGCTTAATAATAACCTTGAAAAAATCCTACTCGACAAAGGCTCAGGCGCGCTTCGGGGTGTCAAGATGTGGTTTGGGACGTCCCCGGAATTCAAATTCGGAAACTACCGGCAACAGACGCTTTCTTGGATTGATTGGCTACGCCATGGCCCCGTGGATCAGAACCAATTGTATGTCAAGGAGTATACCGGCTATCCCGGAAATCCCGCCACCAATGACCGGTACGTTTACGACATCATTCGGGACATGTTGATATTCCACTCGAAATGCTTTGAAGAACACTAGCATTATATTAGTGTAACCCAGCCCGGAGGAATGGCTCTTCCGGGCTTTTTTGTTCGTATCACTTATTAGCGAAAAACCGTACGATTTACTCTCCATCGGCGCTCATCCCGATGATGTCGAGGTCAACAATGATGGCGTCCTGATAGATATGAACATAGGGTGTATACATAAGCCATCGTGATCTCGACCTGACTTGTCAAGAGCTTACCATGTAGTTCAGCAGAAGAGACTTTCACTTCCCCCTTTAGCCACTGAGACCTTGACACTGAGTCTTAAACAAGTTATGGTCAAAATAACAGATGTTTTTTGACCCTAAAAGACCTATCGAAATACAATATCTACAGGAGAACAGAAGTGGCATACAAGGGTGTCAACATATTCCGGGAATTTCTCTCTGCCGCCAGGATTATTAGCGGAAAGATCTCTCAAATAGAGGGCGTGGTGGGTATTTTGGCAACGGGGGGAATTGGCCGCGGTTACTGCGACGACTATTCTGACCTTGACCTGATAGTTTATACTGACCACAGCAAGGTTAGAGAGGTAGACAAATATATAGCCGTCGGTTGGTTAAGATACAAAGAGATAGACCTGGACACACCTGTAGAATCATATCAGAAAGCTCTAAACCAGAAGTCACCTTCAAGGTATTGGTCACAGGTGATGAGATGGGACCGGCAGAACTCTCGACTGCTTTTTGATACGGACGACAGAATTGCAAACCTGCTAAAAGAAAAGCTTATCTTTCCTGACTCGGAGCAAAAGAAACTTCTGAAGGCTTATCGCGAAAGCGTTGACGAGCACTTAAACTACAATTTCAAGTTGTGGGAGATGCGAGGAAGTGTAATCAATCTCGCTGATTCCCTGATCCGAGCGGTGGAGCATATTATCTTATGGATATACGCCAAGAACAAGAAATTCCAGCCGTACATTCCCAAGTGGCAGTTCTATCACCTGGAGAATAATTCCATGCCTGAAGCCAGGTACTTCAGCACCCTCAAGAAAGCTTATCTGTCGCCAGTGGCGACAGTCACTCAGGCCAGGAAGATCAGGAATGAGCTGATAAGGCTGTGCAAGATAATCGGGATTGAATTTGAATACGAAGACCTGGAGACTATCTATGAAAAGGAAAGAAGCAACTGGGAAAAGGCAGGCAAAAAAACCAAGTTCTACTTAAGTTGGTGAATTGTTCAACCCGAAGGTTGAGATTGAGGTAATTCAAAATATACTAATTGTTTCCGTAGTTTACCCGCTGGGCCTGGTTCTGAGTGCCCCCCCACTCATGCTCCCAACTAAACCCGGCGGGTTTACAAGCGCAGAATAAAAGGAGTCGGTACTGGGAGAGTAGGGGAGTTCTTCAAATTCTTGCATTTGGGTAGTACAATATCTGTGCCACAAGCCCCGTCATGCGCATTGTTTCTCATAACTTATTGTTTGACACAAGAATATAATGTGCTATGAGAATTGTAAAGATGTATCTATTGTCTTCCATGAAATTACAGATGCGTACGATTCCGCATGACAGTTACGCAGCTATGTACCTGTGCCTTGACTTCGCGCACCTTTCGGTCAAACCCTGGATGACGGAAATAACAGGGCTATCTTCCTAAAGCGGCAATGACACCTTCGTATCAAACACCTCACAGGAAACATGGGTACCCCGATAATATCGTGTTTGGTTAGGACAGTTTTATCTCGCATAAAAAAACCGGTATCGATGAATACCGGTTAACAAGTTTCACGTGCTTGGGAAGGCTCAGAATCTTTCTATTTCGACAACAATCATCGGGAATGAATCAGTCAAACGATTAGTGGGAGTCAGATTTTTCATAGTGAATTCATAGATGTGATCTGAATAATCTTGTAGATACTCCCGTGAGGATGGAAGAGGCTTCAGGAGAACAAACAGCGGAAAGTTTGTCGTGTCGGTCACGAAATTGTCCGGCTCAAGCGTGATGAAGATCGTGCCGCTATTGCCGGTAGCCCTTGGCAGCAATCCCTGCCAACCGCTGGCCGGAAACGGCAAGTTGGTGAGGAAGTCCTCACCCGGAAACGGCGGCACCCTTGGACCTAAACTGTATAGGTTGCCGTCATCAGGCGCCGTGGCATCGGCGAAGGTTCCGGTGGTTAACAGACCACCTTCGATGCCCGGAATCAAAGAGTCGGTCGGATTGGAGTTGATAGTGTAAGCAGGCAGGGTTATTTTGCCCACCGCATGTACCGGCACCTCAGGAGAAACAATCCACCCCTTGTACTTCCAGCCATAGGCGGAATAATTGGGTATGCCGTAATCAATCTGTGAAAAATTCTCAAACGTGAAAGTAGTGCTGTCACCGACAGTATAGAAAAACCTCGTCACGTTCGGGTCCACTCCTTTATCGACCATGACCGTGTAAGGCCACGTAGTATCCTTTTGGAGTACCGAATCGAACCTGACAACTAAATGACCTATTGTATCCAGACCATAGACTCCAACTATATTGTAGGTAGTGTCATTTACTATTGTATCTATCCACCACGTGAACGTGTCTTGTGGTAGGGTGGAGTCTTCCATATACACAAGCCTGACACTGTCAAGTTTGGTAGTGTCACGTACGGCGCCCGACTTTTCCGAGTAGGATGAAAACCAGATGCCAAAACCGTCATTAGCATTCGCGTCACTATCTGAAGGCGTTTCCATATTGAACTCTGCAACTGCGATCCACAGGCTATCGCTCAGGGGAAAACGCAGCTTAATCTGGTTGGCCGATGGGTCGGTAACATCATCGATGAGCATGATCGGCCCTGGCGACTCCGGTAGAGTATCAGGATTGGTCTCTATCGACACGAATATCTGGGAGTAGTGAAAGATGTCGCCATCCAGGGCAAAATGGTTCGAATCAGGTCGCTCGTTGCCGTTTTCATCATAAAATTTCAGCGAGTCCTGGCTATAACCGAACTTACCGAGAGACGCCGTATCGTTGTCGTTTACTACCCATAACTCGTATATCATCCCGTCTGGGTTTGTCGGCATATTCTGAGGCTTCAATCGAGGCTCCAGATCATTTCCCCAAAGGTATAGATCACTCCTCGACACCGGCGTCAGAATGTCTTTCGGCTGGGTACAACTGAAGTAAAAGGTCAACCCACTCACAGCTAAGACAATAATAAGTACACGGCCTACACGTTTTGTCATCTATTTCATCCTCCTCCGGCTTTTCACCGGATAATGTGCAACTTTAAATTACAATTTTAAATTATAAACATCCATATAACCGCTTGTCAAGCCATTATTTCTTCATGACCTATCATCACAGTAACGTTAATCTCTCCCGGTTTATCTAAAGAAATGACCTGTCGAACCGATAAAAAATACATATTCGGCTCCCAAGTATACGGAGTAAAGCGATTGAAACAGCACGCAGATCACAACAAAGACCAGACAGATGGCGGTCCCGACAGTGCTCAACCTAAGGACGGCAACCAGGTAGAAGACTCCAATCAGCAGGCTGATGCAGAGACTACTGATGACGCCCTCGAGTTTGTGGTAACCGAGAAAGAAACTGATGACAGAGAATTTGTCGGGGGGAAAAGGGAATTCTCCACCGAACACGACGAACTTGGTATCGAAACTCCCAGCGACCTGATGCAAAAAGAAGCACTATCTGCCAAGGGAAAAACAGTCAACTCAGCTCAAAGATCCGCAGATTTTCAACAATTAGACCAGAGCGAAACGTTGCCTCCATCCGAATCCGGTAGCCATCATTACCAAGATAACTCGCCGGTGGAAACCGAAGAAGCCTGGACTTCAGAAAAGAATCAACAAGGCAAGGAACAAAAAGTAAGAAAGCTATCGCCTGAAGAAGTCAAAGAGATCGAGAAGAATCTCTATGGCGGTAATCCATATCTCACCAACAAGGAAAAGCACAACCTGATCAAAAAAATCGACAATCTGGAAAACCCCGCACCGCAATCGTCGAATACTGAGACGAGCAGGCCCGACTTGACCGACGTACCCCCAGATGCAGAATCTGATCTCTCTCCTCCAAAGATGGCCAAAAGAGGAAAGGGAATCGCCTACTTTTACAAAAACTACATTCAATTGGTGGGGAATCATGAATTTCACGCCGGTGATGAACTCCAGCTACATTCCCGGTGCTATGAGCTTAAGCCAAAACAATTCAATACCAGATCCATCATCGTGGCCGGCGCTCTTGTGTTTGTCCTGTTGCTGTTTCTAATCGGCTCCCAGTTTGTTTCTGATACCGGCGCCGGCAAGGGAGAAATTATAGGCATTGTACTGAATGAAACCGGTCAGCTTTATGTTCAGAAAGCGACGATCAGGATTCCAGAACTTGGCAAGACCATTTCCTCAACGCCTCAGGGATTTTTCAGGTCTGGACTCATTCCGGAAGGATCTCACAAAATTGAATACGATATTGAGGGCAGAGTGCTGAAAGTTGACTATGCCACAGTGGTCGGCGGCAAAATCACCATGATCTCCCTCAAGCCGACCGAACCGCAAATGGCCTCAGCAGAGCCGGAACAAACTCAAGATGAAATACTACATCCTCCGCCCCAAACCTCATCAAAGCCCCCCCCATCCAAGACTACTGGTGCTGCTTCGAAAAGGACAGCAACAAAGGAGACTAAGGGGTCCGCTAAGGCATCTAAAAGCAAAAGCCGGGCCAAGATAACGCTGGCGGCCAATGTCCAGAGTGCCCGACTTACGCTTGATGGAAACGTTCTTGGCGCTGGCAACCTCACATATTCCAAGATTAAACCGGGCAAACATGAATACACGGTTTCTAAAGATGGCTTTCAGACCGCTGCCGGGACTATCAAGCTTTCGCCCGGTGAAGATAAGACACTCACGATAAGCCTAGTTCCCCTGGAACAAAGCGCAAAGGCCGAAGTCTACACCGAAGAAGACTTCTACTACTCAGGGTTGACCGCTCTCAAAGAAAGGGATTTCGAGACAGCTATTACCGATCTTACCCAGGCACTAAATATGCACCCTAGTTACGCCAAGGCGTACCTTGCTCGTGCCGAAGCATACTCGCTGACCAATGAGAAGAAGCCCGCCTATGATGACTACGTTCGGGCGGCCGAGATCTTCCAAATCAAAAAGGATTTCAACCAGTCTATTACTGCCTATAATAACGCTCTTGAAATCGACAAAAAGTCGGTAACTGCCTACCTCGGACGAGCTAATACCTATCTGGCCAAGAGGGAGGGGATTGCCGCTATTGCTGATTACAAGGCCGTTTTAAAGCTCGACAAACGAAATACCCAGGGATATTTCGGCTTGGGCCAAGCCCGTTTCAGTCTGGGTCAGTATAAAAAGGCCAGTGAGTATTTCAAGGATGCCCGCTCGCTTGATTCGGAAAATCCACTTGTTTACCAATACCTCATGCTCTGCTATCTGGCAATAGATGATACTAAGAGAGTCAAGAAGAGCTTTGAAAAGTTCAGGGATGTGGCAACTGAAGAGCAGATGAGTCAGTTCCGCACAGACCCGAAGTTCAGCGCTGTATTGAGAATTGTTGAAATCGACTGACCGATACAAAACATGACAAAAAAACTGAACTGCTGGCAATTCAAAAACTGCGGGCTAGAAAAGGGGGGAGTGATGACCCATATCCTGGGTGAATGCCCGGTGTCCACAGCCATGAAATTCGACGGTCTCAACGACGGCGTCGGGGCTGGGCGGGCTTGTTGGATGGTGCCTAACGCCGCCTGTCGCAAAGATGCCACCCGGCATCCACGAGTAAGCTGCTGTCAGGACTGCGAATTTTACCGCAGGGTTATCTTTGAAGAAGAAGAAAACGCCCACTTCAAATTCACTTCCGCTCACGTTTAATACCAGAGCTCACCTATAGCAGGTACGCTAAACACGGGACCTTCCTTCTTATCAAAACTAAGGAGAGCCAGTAACTGGATGGGTGAAAAGCTCTCGACGTCGTTACATTGGTAATGTCAAGAATAGTGTGTAAAAAGGTGTATCCATGTAAGTCATGCCGCTTTTGCAGTTAGCCGTGCGATCTCCTTGATTCGCTGGTTATGGCGTTTCCATTTGGTGTTAAAGTAGTTAAATATGGCATAGATGATACGGTCGCAGCTCTTGGAGTTCTGGAAGTAGCCCATCACCTTCAGCCGTCGTCTGACCTCCCGGAAACATCGTTCAATGACGTTGGTGGTACGGATTATCCTGCGAATCTGTTGGGGGAACTGAAAGACCGGGATTAGCTTGTCAAAGTCCTTCTCCAGGCAGTTGACAGCTTTGGGTATCTTGTTTTGCCACCGTTTCTTCCAGGCTCGGAAGCGCTTGGCGGCTATTGTCGAAGATGAGGCATACATAATCTGGGCCGCCTGAGAGACGCACTCAGCTTGGTATTTCTTGGGGCAGTATTTAGCAACATTACGCAGCTTATGGACCCAGCAGAGTTGATGTTCAACCAGGGGATAGACCTCCTGGGCCGCTGCCCACAATCCGGCGCCGCCATCCATGACAATCAGTTTCAGATTACCGCCAACCAATACACGGACCTTCAGGTTCTCTAAAAAAGCTTTCCAACAAGCTGTTGACTCCGAATTAGCTCGCTGAAAACTGATCAGCTCTCTTCTGCCGTCTGTCCTGATACCATAAGCCACCAACAGCTTGACCTTCTTCGCTTTCAGCTCAAAGCGAATCTTCACTGAAAGGGCATCCAGAAACAAAAAGACGAAGTCATCCTCGATGGGGCTGTTGGCAAAGTCGATAACGGCCTGATCAAGCTTTTTGGTAACAGTTGAAACCTTGCTGGCTGAGAGCCGCTCTCCGCACAGCACATCAAGAATCTCGCCCACCTTCCTGGTTGATACACCCCGAAGAAACATCGCCCGGATCATCTCCTCCAGAGAACTATCAACTCGCTGGTAACGGGCAAAAAGATCAGGCCGGTACTGACCCTTCCGATCCCGCGGCACTTTCAAGTTCAGCATTCCCACCGAGGTCAACAAACTCCGCTGTCGATAACCATTGCGTTGACCTTGACGCTTCCGAGTACGCTGATACCGACCGGCATTGATGAAACCATCGGAATCAACGGCCAACACCTTGTCGTACACCCGCTT